>OQVL01000777.1_pt1 | contig 17921 bp, 14 predicted proteins | sample 1691501 | NCBI WGS metagenome assembly OQVL01 (sample SAMN03418253, study PRJEB22391) | human gut metagenome | biome: human-gut; feature: organic feature; material: feces | host: Homo sapiens | place: Tanzania | collected 2013-01 | reverse complement strand
AGGGGTTTGAAAGGGATATTAGTATAATAAGTATCTTCGTCGTACCTTCGATATGTGAACAAAACCACATGTTTCGAAATGGACAGACGTAATTTCATTAAAACTTCAGCGGCATCCTTGGCAGGAATCGCTTTTCTCCGTTTTCCGGAGTTTTCTTATGCCAAATCGCCGAAAGACAAAAGCTATTCCATAGTAATTCTCGGAGACACTCACTTCGATACGGAACCGGCATCTGTTTACCACTCCCATTATAATGAAAAGGTGGAGTGGCTTAACCGGGTCCAGAGGGCGGAGTTCGCCCGCAACGGCGAGATGTGGCGTGAGCGCTGTCCAAGGCTTCTGAAAAGATGCGCATGCCTGGCGGATGAGAATACCAGAATCGCATTGCAGGTAGGTGACCTCATTCAGGGTGATTGCGGAAACGGCGATGTGCACAGGAAGATGCTCGACGATGTCATGAACGCATTCAAGAAGGAATTCGGAGGTCTGCCGTTCGTCACGGTGGAGGGCAATCATGATGTCCGTGGAACTGATGCGAAGAAGGTATACCATGAATATATGCCGAAACGCATGACGGAAGAACTCGGCAAGGACATTGAAAAGACTACTTTTTACTTCAACATTGGCCCTGACGCCTTCCTGGTATTGGACTTCAACCATCCTGACGATGCTGAGATAGAGAAGATGCTTCAGGAAACCAAGGGCGCACGGCACACTTTCATCATTACCCACGGCCCGGTATTCCCGATGGATGAGAGTAGCTGCAGGTGGTTCTTCCATGGAGGCGAGAGCGAAAGAGATACTGCTGCCAGACGTCATTTCCGTGAGGAATTCGCCAAGCGCAAGGCAATCGTGCTGTGCGGACATTCCCATGCTACCACTCTCACTGAATGGAAAGGAGACGGCGGCATCATTACGCAGATGGAAATGAGCAGTGTTTGGGCTAGTCCTGAAAGTGCTGAATATGAGGTTGTTGCAGAAGGCCCTGCGGAGTATGGCATCAGGCGGATGTCCATGAAGACGATGCCTGACGGGTCTCCGATAAAGGACGAGAGCGCCCTTTTCGAGGAATATCGTCCCGGCATCACCCGTTATATCCATTCCTACACACCTGGGTCTTTCAAATTGAATGTCGGTCCAAGGCACATTAGCATTGACTTTTATGCAGGTGATTCGACATTTAAGACCAGAACTTTCGAATTACGATAATAATCCACAAATAATATTAAAATGAGGACACAACAATTTCCGTTCGTCATTCTTTCTTCACTGCTGCTTTTCGGAGCGGTATCTTGTGAGGAAAAGATGATTTTTTCGGTTTCCGACGACCCGGGGTATGTCAATGACCCTGTTGTCGGCATCCGTGCACTCGACGGTGACAGATGGATTGATGGAAACATCAACCAGGAAGAAAGAACTATTGAATTCCAGTTCCACACCGCTGCTTCTCTCGACAATGTCGTTTGCGATGTCGAGCTGAACAAGGATTGGGCACGAATGGTCAGCCCTACGCAGACCAGAATTGCCGCCAATCTCAGAATGGACTACAAGATTACTGTAAATGACGGCGTTGACGATATCGCTTACACGATTTCCGCTTCAATGTACGATCAGGTCAAGGAAGTGAAAGCCAAACTCGGTGACGAAACCATCGACCTTTCATTGGTGGACAACACCTTTTCAGGTTCATTCTCTACCGCTTTCCTTGCTTCTGAGGTGAAGGGCGTCGACATCGATCTGGTCCTGAACAAGGATGTAGAGCTGGTGACTGACCCGAACTCCCTTAAAAACATTGACTTTTCTGATGGAAAAGGCGTGGAACTCGTCGTCCTCGACAAGGCTGTGAACCGCAAGAAGGCTTTCACCATCTATGCGAACCCTTCCGATGTTGCCAAGTTCGATGGCAGCTGGACGGAGATTACCAAGTCCTGGAGCAGCCAGTACGGCGTCAATTTCGGCAATGTGCGTCTTTACACGACGTCGAATCTTATGGGCAGAGCCGGCAATCCTGCTTATGTCCTCACGATTCCTGCCGGTTATGTGAACATGAAAGTTGCTGAAAAGAGTGTCATAGGGAATGACAATATCAGAGTCTCCGCTGTCCAGAGGAGTAACAGGGATTTCGTGATATTCCTTCCGGAGGCCGGTCCTGCGGTATGGCATACCAACGGAAGCACTGCCACATCGGGATGCGAATACTATAGCCCGTTGGCTTATGGTCCTGATGACAAGGGTGTTACTAGAGTCCTCAGAAACGATGGCTTTAGCGGAAGCAACAAGGCTTATGCCCCTGCCATGGGTATCAAGGACGGTAAAGTGAGCATCAAGCCGGCCGCAGCCGTAGACGGAAAGCTCTATTGTTATTCCGGTTCCAATGGCGCAGATCAGGCATCATGGGATGTGGAAAGCGCATTCGGCGGTTATTTCCAGATTTGCAAGGATGGCGAAACGCTCATTTCCGGCGAGGCGGACAAGTTCTACACTCTCTACAATTCTGAATGGCGTCATTTCGACGACATGACATGCTTCCTTACCAGCGACTGGGGCAAGTCCGTGCCGGTTTCCACTTACGACAAGCTTTACACCGGACGTATCGGCGTCGGCTGTACCGCTGATGGCGCGCTTGTGATTTTCGTCTCTGAAAAATATGTGAATACCCACAATCAGGGCCAGCATGTCGATAACGGCAAGGACGGCGTAGGCAATGACAAGAAGGGGCTTACCCTCTATGAACTTGCTGCTGTCATGAGCAATCTCGGCTGCAGCGACGCCATGACCGTGGAAGACTACAACTGGTCTTGTGTAGTGCTCCAGGATGGCACGGCCAGAGGAAAGGATCTCTTCTGGACCAACTCAAGATGGTATATCACACATACAAACCCGAACTATGGCGGCATGAAGCCGGAAGGATCCGAGAATGTCAATCTCGTAGTGGCTTGTTTTAAGTAGAATGCAATGAAAAAGTTTAGATACATATTGACGATGCTGCTGGCAATGTTCGTGACTTGCAGCGCATTCGCACAGAATCGCCAGATCAGCGGAACTGTGAAAGATTCCAACGGGGAGCCTGTCATAGGTGCGGCAGTTCTCGTCCCGAATACTACCAACGGAACGTCTACTGATGTAGATGGCCGTTTCATCCTCTCCGTTCCGGAGAATACATTGTCCGTGGAGGTCAGTGCGATCGGCTATGCGTCAAGCACTGTCACTCTTGGAACCGCTTCTGATTATTCAATCGTGCTCCGCGAAGACACTACTTTCCTCGATGAGGTCGTGGTGGTCGGCTACGGCGTCCAGAAGAAGATCAATGTCACCGGCAGCGTCTCATCCGTCAGTTTCGATTCGGAGAGCATCAAATCGCGTCCGATGTTCAATGCTTCCCAGGCGCTTTCCGGAACAATGCCGGGCCTCCAGGTGATGCAGGGCTCCGGTAATCCGTACGAGGAGGATTTCTCAATGCTCGTACGCGGTACCGGTACGCTCAACTCGTCTGGTCCGCTCGTCCTCGTGGACGGTATGGAACAGGGCCTGGGCAATGTCAACCCTTCCGATATCGCTTCCATCAATGTCCTCAAGGATGCCGCTTCCTGCGCAATCTATGGTAACAGGGGAGCGAACGGTGTCATCCTCATCACCACGAAGAACGGTTCTTCTGCTGACGGCAAATGCGAAGTTAGCTATGACTTGACGCTTTCTTACAACCAGCCGTTCAAGATTATCCACACGGTATCGGATATGGCAAGCTACATGCGTCTCTACAATGAGTCATGCACCAATATCGGCGGTATCGCGCAGTTCTCGCAGAACGTCATTGACCAGTGGGTTGCGGCAAGCAAAGACCCGTGGGGACGTGCAGAATCCGGTTATTACAACTATATGGCATATCCGAACACTGACTGGTGGGACGTCATCTATCAGAACAAGATAATGCAGAAACATGCGATTTCTGCCAGCGGCAAGGTGAAGACGATGGGATATAATGTATCATTGTCCTACATTGACAACCCTGGCATCATTGACAATACCGGTTACAAACGCTATTTCGGCAGGGTGAACGTTTACGGGCAGGTGACGGACTGGCTGAAGATCGGCGCTCGCATCTGGGGCTACCATACGGACCAGGACAACAGCAATGTCGGTTCGCTCACATCTCTCAACACACAGAAGATGACTCCGGACATTTATCCGTATTCGAAGTCTCTCGACCTCTACGGCGGTCCTCAGGCTTATGGCCAGGACCCTCAGGCGCACAACCCTCTCGTGGATATGAATTCTACCAGAGGCTATACGAAGAATACCCAGATTTTCACTGACTGGTATGCCAACATCAAGTTCCTCAAGTATTTCAATTGGAATACTGATGTCTATTACAAGGATTACCGTCAGGAGGAACAGAGGATTGATACCGGTATCGGCAAATATGATTTCCAGAATGATTCTTATGTAATCGCCCCTGCCGACCCTTCAGAGCTTTACTCCTACATGTACAACAAGAGGGAGAACTTCGTAAAGGTTTCCAGTGTGCTCAATTATAACCAGACCGTCAAGAAGCACGATATCGCAGCGATGTTCGGTTATGAGATAAGCCATTTCCAGTATCGTGATTTCAGTGCCTACAAACGTGGATTGCAGGATGCATCCGTGGGTGACCTCAATGCTGTGGCAAACCCTTATTCTGCAAATGGTTACGGTACGGAGTACGCTTCCCGTTCATACTTCGGAAGAATCAATTATGCATTCGCGGGCAAGTACCTCTTCGAGGCCAATCTCCGTGCTGACGCTTCTTCCCGTTTCGCTCCGGAATACAGATGGGGTTTCTTCCCTTCAGTTTCAGCAGGATGGCGTATGAGTGAGGAATCATGGCTCAAGAATGCACACATTTTCGACAACCTGAAGGTACGCGCTTCATGGGGCCGTCTGGGAAACAACTCCATCGGGAACTACGACTGGCAGTCGACATACGGCACTACCAAATACGTGTTCGGTACTGATGATCTAACCAATGGTATATCAATTACTTCCATCAAGAACTACGCGCTTACTTGGGAGACGACTTCCGTTACTGACTTCGGTGTGGATTTCGGTGTTCTGAACAACAGGCTCACAGGTACGGTGGATTACTACAACAAGGTTACCGACGGAATTCTCTATACTCCATCCATGTATATGGTAATGGGTAATGCCAGTGCACCTAGACAGAACATCGCTTCCGTGACCAACCGCGGTTTCGAGGCTGAGCTCGGCTGGAAAGACAGCGTAGGCAAATTCTACTACAGCATCAGCGGCAACGTTACCTATAACAAGAACAGGGTGAGCCATTACAAGGGCAAACTCAAGCAGGGCTGGGAAGTCGACGGTGACGGCAACCGCGTATGGAAAACCAATATCGGAGATGTCTCCACCGGCGGTTCCACGAGAGTAGTAGAGGGCCACATGATCGATGAATTCTATATGATGGACCCTTATAAGGGCTCGGGCAAATATTGGAATGCGGACGGTACACCTGACATCAACGGCGGTCCTGTGGACGGTATGATCCGTACTACCGACGATATGGCATGGGTACGCGCCATGATGGATGCCGGCTATACGTTCTATCCTCAGCAGGGCATCGGCAAGCAGAAGATCTGGTATGGTGAATATATCTATGCCGACGCCAACGGTGACGGGCTCTACGGAAACTCTTATGATGCTGTGTTCCAGAATGTTTCGACAACGCCTAAGGTGAACTATGGTATACAGTTCTCCGCCGGCTGGAACGGTATCGACTTCTCCATGAGCTGGGCAGGTGCAGCCGGATTCTCGGTCTACTATTACAGGCAGGCAAGCAATTCATCCAACACAATCTATGGTTATGCGATTCCTAAGTCTGTAGCGAAGGACCACTATTTCTTCGATCCGAAGAATCCGGATGACCCTCGTACCAATATCAATTCCAAGCAGCCGCGTCTCGTGAACTTGACTTCATGTCAGTCCGATGCCACTTCATCATTGCACCTTTGCAAGGGCGACTACTTGAAACTCAAGAACTTCACTCTGGGTTACACCTTCCCTGAAAAGCTTACTAGCAAGATCAAGCTCCAGAAGATCAGAGTGTATGTCAGCGGTGAGAACCTGTTCGCGATCACGAGCTTCCCGGGAATGGACCCGGAAATGCGTTCGACAGCAGGCTATTCTACAATGCGCCAGTTTGCGGGCGGTTTGAACCTTACCTTCTAATTTGTTGAAATGATGAAAAAGTTAATTATAACAGCTGCGTTTGCTGCCATGGTTTTGGCTTCCTGCCAGACTCTCGACTTCGAGAGCTCATATCAGGTCGGATCCAGCAACGTCTGGAACAAGGCGACCCTTGCCCGTCAGGCGGTGAACGGTATTTATAACGAATTTTATGTGCGCTCCAGTACCACCGATAGTGAGGATAACTGGAGAATAATGTACGAAGCATATTCTTCCGTGATGGACACTGACAAGAACTGGTATGAAAACCAGAAAGTGTGCTATGGTGACGGAACTCCGGCCAGCGGAACCTTCGCGGAGATGTACAGGTACTATTATACATTCATTTTCCGTGCGAACGATGTAATCAGCCACATCGACAAGGTGCCTGACATGACAAGCGAAGAAAAGGCGAAGCTCAAGGCCGAGGCCAAGTTCTTCCGCGCTTACGGATATTATAATCTCAATGTCCTCTATCGTGGAGTGCCTCTCTATATGGAATACATTGAAAATGCTACGAATGCGAACCGTCCTCGCTCGACGGAGCAGCAGGTTTGGGACGCCATCATCGGTGATTTGACGGATTGCGTAAATGAAGAGAATCTTCCGGACCGCTACAAGGCCGGTTCCTCCGACTACGGTCACGTGAGCAGAGCGGTCGCCCTTGCCTACAGGGGACAGATGTATCAGTTCCTCGCTGCGCGTGGAGAAGGTGACAAGAAGACGTATTGGGAACTGGCTCTCAAGGACTTCGAGGCTCTCGAACCGATGGGATTCGCTCTCTATCAGGGCGCCGGCAATGACAGTTTCAAACAGCTTCTCAAACCGGCCAACGAGCAGTGCGACGAGATGATTTTCTCCATCCGCATGACGCAGCAGCCGGGTATGGGTAACTCCCGAGCAGTGCTTTTCGGAAACCGTTGCACTGGTGTGACTAGCGGCGCCTGGAACAACTACCTGCCTAACCCTGCCTTTGTGGAGTCTTTCGAAAATGCTGACGGAAGCAAGTTCAATTGGGATGATTACTGCCCGGGCTGGAGCGAAATGACACCTGAGCAGCGTTCCGTATTCTTCCTCCGCAACGATATGACGGACGGCGAAAAAACCAATATGGCTGCATACGGTGCCGATATGAGCAAGTACCAGCAGTATTCCAACGAGACTCGTATCAAGGCGGCGTACGATAACCGTGACCCTCGTCTGAAGATGTCCATAATCACTCCGTATTCAGAGTATTACGGCGGTATCGCAGGCGTGCCTTATACATTTACACTCAGATGGCCATATCGTACAGACGGCGCTTCTTCCCGTGACATCCGTACTGATACCAATTCGATGTTCTACTATCTCTGGAGAAAATATGTGCCGGAAGGCATTGAAAATACTCTTCGCTGGGTCTATGAGGAGGACAATATCCTCTGCCGTTATGCTGAGATTCTTCTCCGTAGGGCAGAGTGCCTGAATGAGCTGGGCCGCACTGACGAGGCCGTGACTCTGGTGAATAAGGTCCGTGCCCGCGCAAAGCATATTCTTCTCAATACCAATGAGTTTACGAAGGTGAAGGATCAGGCCGACATGCGCGAGCGTATCCGCAATGAGTTCTATTGGGAACTTGCCGGTGAGGACAGTATGTATTTCAATGAGCTCCGTTGGGGAGTGTGGCTGGACAAGAAGTTCCGTGACCGTTCATCCGGTCAGACGGGTGAGATGAATACCAACGGTCTTATGCAGATCTGGGGAACCAGAACTTATACCTGGTATGCTCTCGGAAATTATGTGGAAACTTGGCCGATTCCTGCAAAGGAGCGTGAGATGAACTCAAGTCTTACCCAGAACGATGGTTGGAGAGACTAATTAAAATGTCAATCAAAATGAAAAAATTCTTATATACAATTTCAATGCTCGCCGCTCTTGTGGCACTTTCATCTTGCGAGGAAAAAGTTGTTGACGAGCGCCCTATAAATCCTGATGCGGGCGCGGGCGATGGGTATTTTACCACCTCATATCTTAACCCGGTAATCAGAAACAATGCTCCTGACCCGTCGGTTTTCGACGATCGTGAGAGAACTGGATATTTCTATGCATACAGTACACAGAACGGTACGAGCGGTACCTCGGACGTGGTCTACATGCCTGTTTACAGGTCTGTCGACATGGTGAACTGGGAGCTTGTGGGCAATGCTTTCGGCGGTATGGAAAGACCTCAGTGGGTCCCTGATACCAGAATCTGGGCTCCGGATATCGAATACATTGATGGTCGCTATTGTCTCTACTATGCGGAAGGACATTGGGATGACCCTAAGAGGAGTGCCTGCGGTGTGGCTGTTTCTGACAGCCCTACCGGGCCTTTCAAGTGGACCGGCCTGAAGGATATCAATCCGCTGGCAGATGAAAACGGCAAGCTGGTGGACTATGCGTCTACCGGTGTGTCGAACTCCATTGACCCGGATGTCATCCGCGATGAAATTACCGGCGAACTCTATCTTTTCTGGGGCAGTTTCGGAAGTGATTCCGGAATCTGGGCCATCCAGCTTACCAATGACGGTCTGGCGATTGCTCCGGGCGCGAAGAAGACTTTCATCGCTTATGAAATCGAGGGAACCTATATGCATTACAAGAACGGTTATTACTACTGCTTCGGTTCCAAGGGTTCTTGCTGTGAGGGTGCCAATAGTACCTACCATGTCGTAGTGGGCCGCTCGAAGAACATTCTCGGACCTTACGAGGGCAAGGACGGCAAGCTCATGTCTACCAGGAACAATGCTTTCGACAATGATAACAATACGATTCTGAGAAGTCCTGTTTCAGGTTATTTCGCCGGAACTGGCCACAATGCCGGTATTGTTACTGATGACAAGGGCAAGGACTGGATGTGCTATCATAACTATTGGGCAGGCAACCAGTACAACGGCCGTTGCATGTCAATGGATGAAATCGTATGGGGCGACGGCTGGCCGTCTACCAAGACAGGTTATCCGTCAGAGAACAAGGTGGCAGGTCCTACATGGAAGAAAGTCGCTGATTCCAAGGCTGTTGCCGCACCAGTGGACAATTCCGGCTCCAAGTCTCTAGTCGAGACAGGTGATTCCTGCGGCTGCCGGAATACGTGGAAATACTCTACGGAGAATAAGAATAACTATGAAATCAAGATGATGTATGAATAGGATTATGAAAGTGTCAGCATTGTTGCTGACGGCAGTTTCGCTGGTTGCCTGTGTCAAGGAGGTTTCAGCTCCTGTTCCGAACAAGCGTCCTGAAGTGGAGGTCAAGTTGGATACGGTTTTGGTGGAGAGCACGTTCAAGGCGAAACTTGGAGCATCGCTATCTTCCGTATGGAACGGTGATGTGTCGATATATGACAATGTCGCAAAGCATGAGGCCAATGTCTTCAAGACGACTTCTTCGGATGGAGTTTCAGCTGTCCTTTCAGGTCAGTCCTATGACCCGAGCGACATGTATTACGCATTGTATCCGTCTGCCGCTTTCGAGTCTTTCTCCGAAGGCCATGCGGTCCGCACGGTTCCTGCGGAGCAGAAGGTCTGCCGTACCGATGAGGGTGAGGCGCTTCCTGTTACTCCGCAAGTGGCTTTCGCCCAGGCACTTGAGACGTCTCTGGCTTTCCGCCCGGTAGCTTCATACCTGAAGTTCAACATGGTAGCAGAGGATGTGAAGTCATTGAAACTTACAAGTCTTGACGACAAGGTCATTGCCGGAGCTTCTTCCGTGGACGTGTTCAGCAGGGATGTTGTCGGCAACGGCAGCGAGAAGGTCATTGTCATGACTCCGCCGGAAGGCGAAATCTTCGCTCTCGGCACCTATGTCGTGGAGGTCCTTCCGGGCACTTACGACGGCGGCTTCAAGGTGGAACTGGCCTTCGAGGGCGACTTGACCTTCACCAACACCTTCGCATCGGGTTTTGTGGTCAATCCGGGAGAGGTTGTCGAGCTCGGCAGCGTGTTCAGTCCTAAAGTTACTGCGCCGGTTCTGAAAGAGACGGTTACGGCCTTCACTGATGCGCATCTTTCTTGGGACACCATCGAGAGTGCCGACGGCTACAAGGTTTATGTCAATGGCGTACTTGCCGGTGATGTCAAGGAATGCAGCTACACGGCCAAGGAACTTCCGCAAGGCGCTGAATGCAGTTTGAAAGTTGAGGCTTACAATGATTATTCATCTGCTTCTTCAACCGTGGAAGTGAAGACCAAGGGCTTGCGCAAGAATGATGTCAGCACCGGTACCACATTCCTCTGCATTGACTGGGATGCCATTTGCAGGACCAGAAATGATGGTTATGAGCAGGCTTACCAGGTAAAGATATTCGAGGATGAGGCCTGCACCAAGTTGGTTTATGACTTTGTGCCTTATGACGGACAAAAGCTCCCGTATCCATGCTTCGGCAATAGTTCATACTTCGGGCATACGTCCCAGCTTCAGGACGGAATAGAGTGTGTGAATTACCTGACTCCTACCAGAGTGTCTATCGGTGGACTTTATCCTGCGACTACTTACTACGTGCGCGTAAGAACGCTGAAAAGCATAAATGTGAAGAGTACCTCAGGCTTCAAGACGTTGACCAATGCATTCGGTACATCTGAATGGTCGCAGCCTGTCGCTATGGCAACTGACAATGAGAGAACTCCGGATGAGAGGACCGTGTTCTATACCGGTTTCAATGATTTCTGCGTACAGTCAGACTACAAGGCCTGGGCGCCTGGCGCAGTTCCTGCCGGAAGCATCGCAGGTACGGCTCTTGGAGGATGTTGGATTCCATGGAATCATCCTAATCGCAACAAGTCCATCGGTTTTGCCTTCTATCCTCACGGAGAAGGTCAGCACCAGACCAACACCTGGAATTTTACGACTGACGGCAAACATGTGGACGGAACTTCAGGCAATGTTACAGGAGGTTATCTGATAGGTCGTGCCAAAGGCTCTGTAAATGCGATTACAGGTGATGTGGCAGGCTGGATTTTCGGCCGCTGGTCACGTCCTTTCATGGGAATGGTAGGTCTGGACGGCGCACCTACGATAGTCAGCACTCCGGCGATTCCTGCCGGCAGAGTTGATGAGGCCGGTTCGGAATGCACGATTTCCTTCTCTGCAGTTGCACGTGTCCGTCCTCAGGACAATTACTCCGGTACGCTTCAGGTCAATGTATGGCGTGCGGAAAGCAAGAAATGGGAGACTATAGGAATCGTCTCGTCCGATGCTTTGCTTCCGTACACTCCAGGGGCTTCGGCATCTGAATACAAATGCGATTTCACCGGGCATGTACATATATTCAAGACGACACTCAAGCCTGGTGATGCGGTCGAACTTCGCTCGACCAAGGACGGAATAATCCTCGTAGATGATTTTACTGTGACCAGAGGAAACAACATTGACGGTGTCTCCAGGGGAGATGTCAACTGGTAGATTGTCCTGTTAAAAAATGATGGAAATGAATAAACGAATAACAAATATTTTGGGCGTTGCGGCATTGATGCTGAGCGCATTATCCTGCAGTCGTGAAATCGGGCCTGTTGAAAACAACCGGCCTGATTCCGAAGCCCTTGTTTTCAAGTGCTCGATGGTGGAGACTAAAACTGTCTATGACGGCGGTACTACGGTTTCCTGGAGCAAAGGTGATGTCGTGAAGGTTTTCGATGCCTCCGGTGCAAGCGATTCCTTTACCATTGACGAGCGATGTGATGATTTCGAATTCGCCACCAAGAAATTGGGCGCAGGTCCTTATTATTCCATAGCCGGCCCGAAAGGCGTGGTCGATGCCGTGGCTTTCAATTCCGGTGAAAAGCAGATGAATTTCCCGATGGGAAGCAGTTTCGACGGCAGCTTCGCCTCATCAGACATTCTGGTCAGTATGACTTCTGATACGGAACTTCGCTATTATCATGTTCTCGGTTTCATCGAGTTTGAACTGGCCAGGGCAAGGAAAGTTGAATTTGCCGGAGCCGGCGTCTGCGCCGAGTCTATTAGCCTCACTTTTGATGCAGAAGGCAAGTGGTCGATGAAGAGCGTGAATCCTTCGGACAAGATCACTGTAAATGCATCCAAAAGCGGTACGTACTATATTCCTGTCATTCCGCAGACTTTCGAGAAAGGATTCTCGTTCAAGACTATTGATGCCAATGATGTCGTAGTCGAAAAGTCTACAGCCAAGTCGAATACGGTTCAGGCCGGACAGGTTCTTGCGGCCGGTCGCCTGGGTTCTGAATATGAGGTGGATGATGACGGACGTGCTACTGTGAAGACTTCAGAGCAGGGCTATCTGGAGGTGTATTTTGCCAACAAGAAGAACAGCAAGTGCGTGATTCTCTATCCTGGCGGCGGCTATGCGGTGCATCATGCCGGAGGTATTGCCAGCATAATCGAGGATTTCCGCGGCTCTGACGTTACCCTTATCGTGGACTACTTCACTCTTCCGAACAAGGGTTTGCTACGTGACCGTTCTCTTGAGGATGCCAATGCTGCGCTTGACTTGGCTTGGAAGAACAAGGCTTTGTGGGGAGGATATGAGAAGGTAGGTCTTATCGGCAATTCGGCAGGAGGACATCTCGCAGGATACATCGGGCAGACGCGGCATGATGACGTTGATTTCCAGATACTTATCTATCCTGTCGTGACGCTTGCTCCAGGCAAGACCCATGAGGGTACCTTGCTTTACTGGCTCGGCAGTGATCCTTCGCAAGAGGAGATTGACAAGTATTGCAATGAAAAGCATGTGTCGCTCCAGACGCCTCCGACCTATGTTTCCTACAGTACCGGAGACACGACTGTCCCTCAGGAATACAACGGTAAGGCAATGGGTGATGCGCTCCGTGCCATTAACCACCCTAATTTTGAGGTGCACGTTTATAACGATAACTCTCACGCCACCGGCAATTGGCCTGACTGGCCTGAAGCTCTATTCAAATGGCTTGATAAACTGGACAAATAGATCATGCTGTGTAGCAACGGAAGTCCCGGCGAGGAGCGGCCACGGGGCGACATTAACATCACTATGATTACCTCCGGAGCAAGTTGTCGGGACGCGGCCACGGGGCATTTTGTAACTAACTGATAATCAAGTACGATCTTAGCAGTAGCGTGGAAACGCAGGCTTTTTTTGGCCACGTTTCCACGCCCCGTTTTATAACTCATTGAAAATCAACGTTCCAAAAAACAAAACGTGGCCGCATCCCGCCGCCGGATTGTAAGCGTCTCCAGGGTTACGTCTTGATGCGCGTTAGTCCGTTCCGTACTTTTGCCCATGGAAAATCAAAAAGCAAATCAACATGGAAACAAAAGTAACGGAAATCCCGCCCAGGGCTGCAAAACTGTACGAACGGACATGGGCGCGATTCAATCGGATGGCAAGTTCCATTCCGACGCTTACGCTGCGGTCGCTCTGCAAGGACTCGTGCGTCAACTATTGCGGAATGCAGGAATGGATGGCGCAACATGGATATGTCGAGCCGGAGCAGGCGGATGCCGATAAAGACCGGCTGCCGGATGAGAATCCGACGTTCATACAGCTGAATCCGGTCTCATTGCCTCAATCCGTGGCACGGGACATCCTTCGTCAGGTCAGCATAACGTTCAGTGAGGGGACGGTGCTCACGCTGCAGGAATGTTCCCCTGAAGGAGTCGTATCCCTGTTGGACACATATGCGCGCCGCCGGTCGGCGATGGAGGGGGCATGTTTGCGCTAGATTCCAATCGCCGGTACTTCATGTGCCAGCGGCCGGTCAACATGTGCAAGGGCATCGACGCACTGTTCAACCTGATCCAGAGCGAATCGCCCCTGTCCCCGATGACCGGTGACGTCTTCGTGTTCTTCTCCAAGAACAGGCATAGCGTGAAGCTTCTGAGATGGGACACCGACGGCTTTCTTCTTTACCAGAAACGTCTGGAGAAAGGCTCGTTCGAACAGCCCCGGCTCAATCCGTCCACAGGCTACTATGAGCTCTCCTGGGAGACGTTCTCCCTCATCATGTCGGGAGTGAGTCTTGAAAGCGTCCGCTTCCGGAAGCGCTACCGTACGCGGTTCGCAGGAATGTAGGAATATCCAAAAAAAACTTTTCCCGGCCAATGCGGGAGTCCGCAAGACGGGCGTCAATGTCGACGACGCGGCCGCCCTCATGCCCGGCATTGGACGAAAAAACTTTCAGTGCCATCCTTCGGGCAAGGACCGCGAATGTCCGCCAAAAGGCCTAAAAACAGCATCCAAAGCATTGATGCTCAATGTGTTGTATTTGGAAATCCCGACAAAATGCCCTATATTTGTATACGAGGCCCGGGTCCTCGTTGCGAATATGGGAAAGGACATGATCATAAAAATGCTTCAGAGTCAGTTGGAGGCCGCCAATGCCGCCAACTGCCAGCTGAGCATGACCGTATCCAACCTGAATGCAACCGTTTCGGAACTGCACGCGACGATAAAAGGCATGGAGCAGACCATAGCCAATCTGGAGTCCCTGCTGAAAGACCGCGACGACAGCCTTTCTAAAGCGAAGAGCCAGATGCGTGGCCTCTCCAAGATGGTGGAGAACAAGTCGGAAGTCCAGAAACCGGCGTCCGCGGCGCCCAAGACCGAAGAGGAGAGAAAGTCGGAGGAGGACCGCAAGGCGGTGGAGCGCAAGGCCCGCGGCAACAACGGGGCCAAGCGCGACATGCACTTCGAGGTGGAGACGATAGAGAAGGATGTTTATCCGGAGGGAACGACGGACAAGCAGAAGGAAGGCTTCAACAAGGTGCGTGACGTGATCCGTTACAGCATGATACCACCGCGGTTCATCAAGGAGGTCCTTCACATCCACACGATAAAGTCCGAAGGCTGCCTGAAAAGCGAGAAGGCCCCGCAGACTCCGATACTGAACTCCAGTTTCGACGGCTCGTTCATCGCAGGCCTCGCCCAGCTCCGCTATCTCTATTCCATGCCTGTGGAGCGCATCGTCAACTACTTCTCCGAAAACGGGTTCAATCTTGACAAGCGGACGGCGCACGGCCTCCTCAAGAAGACGGCAGTCATGTTCGAGGACCTGTACAAAGCCATGCAGGACGCCGTGAAGGAGGACGGATACCTGTGCGCCGACGAGACTTACCACAGGATACTCGTCGATGCGGACAAGAACGGCGGCAAGGGAACGTGCAAGGGCTACATCTGGGTAATCCTGGCCACGCGCCTCGGACTGACCTATTTCTTCTATGACAAAGGCTCGCGCAGCGAGGAGGTAATTCTCAAGGAACTGGATGGCTACTCGGGGACCATCCAGTCCGACGGATTGAAAGCCTACAAGAAAGTCGAGGCGATGTCCGAAGGAAAAATCAAGAGGCTGGCCTGTCTCCAGCACTGCAAGCGCGACTTCCTGGACATGAAAGGAAATCCGGATGCGGACAGGATCCTGAAGCTCTGCAATGACATATACAAGAAAGAGCGCAAGCACAAAATAGGAGAGAAGGGCTGGACGGTCGAAGACAATCTCGAGTGGCGCCGGAAGTACGCACCTCCATTACTGAGGAGGCTGAAAAAGGCATTGCTGAAAGTGCAGGCCCAGACCGACAAATATCCGCCGAAATCGCAGATGCACGGAGCCGTGAATTACTTTCTCAACGAATGGAATGGCATCGAAGCCATCCCAACGGCCGGCGATTACGCCTGGGACAACAATCAGATAGAGAGGATAAACCGCTACGTCTCCCTCTCACGCAAGAACTCTCTGTTCTTCGGAAGCCACGAGGGCGCCGAACGCGGCTGCATATTCTATTCATTGGCATGCTCATGCAGGCTCCACAGCATCAACTTCTTCGAGTACCTCTCGGACATACTTAACCGGATGCCGGAGATACAGAACGGTCCTTCGAAAGTGGACTTCCGGGAACTTCTTCCAGACAGATGGACGAAAAAAGAGCAGGGTAGTTAGCCCTGCTCTCTTTATACTTAATCATCTAAATATCAATGTCATGAGATACGCATTCAGTGGTCTTGGGGTAACCCTGGAGACGCTTACGCCGGATTTCAATGTCATGAGATGCGCACCTGTCGGTCTTGTGTCAACCCTCGAAAACGCTTACCTCTCGTGCGTAAAAAGGCCAGATTTACTCACGACATGACGGGGTGAAACGTAAATAGCGGAATCATGGCGGGACGGAGGAAACTCACACGGTAATCATGTCGACATTTCGTGTTGCAAAATCTTCAACTCCCACATACCACCACTATTTCAATGATTCCACATACTTCTCAAAATTATCCAAATCAAGTGTTTCGAGATTCCCGTTTCCCTTTGCATCCTTCATTGCTATCAAAGTCTCCTCATTAGGTTCCCTATATACTGCGTCCAAAATGACACTCTCGACATAATTGTTCAGACTCCTGTTTTCCTTCTTTGCAGCCACTTTAAGTCTATCAAGAAGATCAGCCCTAAGCCTGAATGCCGTCTGTTTTCTATCAACTGCTACCGTATTCATAATCATATCCATTACATATTATATCACAAATACATAACATCTATACAACAAAACCAAAAATCTATTGCGAATTGAATATCCAGAACAACAAAATTGCAATCCCTTCTTCTCGAACACTGAAGAAGAAGGGAACAAATCTGAAACTTATGTTTGTCAATAATTTAGACTACGCACGCTATCACATCCTCTGCCAGACCATTTTTTCAGTGACTGTCTCATTCTGATCAACCGTATAATACCTGCTATCTCCCTCAAATGTTATATTACTTGTGCTTGATTGGTTGGACCCATCAGGCTTTATAGTCAATTTATCTTTTGAAGTTTAATTAATTGGCACCACTTTTCTAGTATTTCAGATATTTTTTCTTGTTCTTCTTTTTTAGATGGATATACAATAGGTATAGTTTTTAAATTTTCTTCATATATATGCACCACTGAATGTCCTTGGGCCAATTTTGCTTTTATTTTTATTATTTCTTCAGTTCCATTTTGAAAAGCAATAAATTTTTCATTAACTTTAGAAGTATTGTAAACTATAATGTCCCCACCTGCATATGCATCTTCATTCCCATCATAACATATACATTTTCCTATTTCTTCTGCAGTTTCTCCTGATCCTGTAAATAACAATGTTCCTTTCTCTATTTTTTTACTGTTTTTTGCAATATCATCATTAATATAATTAATAGTTTTATCGCATATATAAGAATATTTCGTATATATGTCTCCATAGCCTATGCATGGATTTCCTTCTGATTTCATCTCATATCCTGGAATACCTTTTCCTTTTGAAAAAACTCCAATGTTATTTAATGTATTTTCTTTCCAGTCATCAGGTATTATTCCAAGCGAAGACTTTTTATAATTATTGGGTAAAATTTTTCTTTTTACTAAATCAATTTTTTTCCTTATTTCTTCGTTCATATTCCTAACTCCTTCAAATAATTATCAATTTCATTTTCCGCACATGCTATTTGTTTTTTTATCTCATTAATATCTGCATTTATCTTTTCTATATCTATTAATTTTTCTTCTTCAAATGTATCTATATATCTAGGAATATTTAAATTATAATTATTTTCCTTAACTTCTTCTAAGGAAGCAACATGACTATAACGGCAAAGAGTAGTTCCGTGGCGGCAAGGAAAAGTGAGAGACGCTCTCTATAATGCAGTTTCCTACTCTTCAGTAAATCTGTGATGCACCTATTTATACCGCTTTTAGTGTATACTCCATAGCTTATGGCTGCAAGAAGA
>OQVL01000776.1_pt1 | contig 17927 bp, 14 predicted proteins | sample 1691501 | NCBI WGS metagenome assembly OQVL01 (sample SAMN03418253, study PRJEB22391) | human gut metagenome | biome: human-gut; feature: organic feature; material: feces | host: Homo sapiens | place: Tanzania | collected 2013-01 | reverse complement strand
CTTGATGGCCTTCTTGAAGAGCTCAACAAGCTTCTTGAGCGACTCTACAGAGAGGTCCTTGTCGAGAACAACGCCCTGCTCCTCCTTCACCTTCTCGATGATGGCCTCGAACGGGTCGATATCCTCCTTGTTCTCTGGCTTCATGCCAAGAACAACGTCACCGTACATCTGAACGAAACGGCGGTAGCTGTCGTAAACGAAGTGTGGGTTGCCGGTCTTCTCAACCATGCCTTCTGCAACTTCGTCGTTCAAGCCGAGGTTGAGGATTGTGTCCATCATACCAGGCATAGAAGCGCGGGCACCTGAGCGTACTGAAACCAAGAGAGGGTTCTTCGGGTCGCCGAACTTGCAGTTCATCAGTTCCTCTGTATGAGCAACAGCTGCGTTCACCTCGTCGGTGAGCAACTCAACTATCTTGTCCTGACCTACCTCGTAATATTCATTGCAAGTGTCTGTTGTGATGGTAAATCCCGGAGGAACCGGAACACCAATGTGGTTCATCTCAGCAAGGTTTGCTCCCTTACCACCGAGTACTTCACGCATTGAAGCGTTACCTTCGGCCTGTCCATTACCAAAGGTATAAACTCTTTTATCATTCATAGCTAATAGGTGTAATTTATTTAAATGTTTATTATTTTTATTCTAACGATTTCGTATAGGTTTTTAACTAATGCAAAGATAATCGCAATTTCGCAAAATGCCAAATTTTTTTCATAGAAATTGCAATGCAGATGTTACATTTTATGATGTTTTCGCAAACAAAGGCATTTTACGACTAAAAAAGCCATAAAATATCCCCTGGTGCTATATGTTGAAATGATAGTTTACGAGTCCTTCAAGAGGTTCCTTATCTATTTTTCCTATTTTCAGACCATGTCGCTTCACCACATTCGCAAGCTCAGCACTATAAAAATAGGCCACACTTCCCACGGCATTCAATTGCATTTTCAAGCTATTGTTTACCGAGTCAATATAAGGCAATATGTTCTTGCAGATGAAACTGTCGAAATTAGCCTCAACCATGTCGCTCAACTGTGGACATTCGCTCATGTTGCGAGCCACAAATTCAGAGCACGAAGCAAGGAAGCGGTTGGGCGATGGGAGCTTGTACACAGCCTCAATTATGCTTGCCATGTCAAGGTGGCGCTCCTCAAAGAACCGCTGTTTAAGATTTTCGGGCAACCATCCCTTCAATATTCCGTTGATAAAGGCTTTGCCCAATGCTGCCCCACTACCCTCGTCGCCAAGGATGAAGCCCAAGGCAGGCGTATGCTCCACAATCTCCTTGCCGTCGTAAAGGCAGGAATTGGAGCCTGTGCCCAGGATGCAGGCAATGCCAGGTTTTCGGCCGCACAATGAACGGGCGGCACCGAGCAAGTCGGACTCCACCTCAATGCTTTCGGCATTGATGAAAGTCTGGCTCAACACATCCTTTATTATATGTGTCTTTTCGGGAATACATCCTGCTCCGTAGAAATATATGCGCTCAACACTTTCGGCGCACAATCCCTCGCCGTGCATCTTAAGCAAGAGTTCATGCTGAATGTTCTGTCGGATTTGTTCTTCCGACTGCACAACTGGATTTATGCCCGCAGTCTTGATTATAGAATAATTTTGGGCAGAGAGAGCCAATGCCCAGTCGGTTTTTGTGCTTCCACTATCAACAATAAGCCACATTTATATAATGTATTAATGCTATATTTTTTATTTCAGATACAGATAATAAACAGCAGCCAACAACGCAGCCACAACCAGAGCGATGAGAGTTTTAATCAAGCATCCAGTTATTTTTTTTATTATCAGAAAACCAACGATTACTGCGATAATGCAAAATATGTAATAACCTAAAGAATCCATTTATGAGAATTATTTGATTAGGAAATTTGATTATTTTAAAAAGCGTAGGAGGTGTGACATCACGTCATACCTCCTACTAATGAAAGCAATGTACAAATGTTTGTTCATTTGACATCGAAATATACAATTTCTTAAATTAAAGTCCGAGACTCTTCTTGATAGCCTCAATCTTCTCGTCGGCAGCCTTAGAGCAACGCTCGTAGCAGCCTGCGCACTTGAACGACGGGTCTTTCACCTCGATGTAGAACTTAATCTTAGGCTCTGTGCCCGAAGGACGCACACTCACCTTGGTGCCATCGGTGCAGAACCACTGGAGCACATTGCTTGTAGCCGGCATGTCGAGCTTCTCAACCGAGCCGTCGGCCTTGGTAAGTGTAAGAGCCTGGTAGTCCTTCCATACGCAGATTTCGCTGCCGCCAAGTTCCTTCGGCGGGTTCTGACGGAAGTCGGCCATCATCTGCTTGATTTCGTCGGCGCCAGTCTTGCCCGGACGCACTACGTTGACGGTGAACTCCTTGCTGAAGCCATACTCAGCGTAGATCTGCATGAGGAGGTCGTAGAGAGTCTTGCCCTGGTCCTTAGCCCAAGCGGCAATCTCGCAGATAAGGCAGATAGAAGCAGGAGCGTCCTTGTCGCGCACCTTGTCGTAAGGCAGGAAGCCGAAGCTCTCCTCGCCGCCGCCGATATACTGCTGCTTGCCCTCAGAAATGGCAATCTCGCGAGCAATCCACTTGAATCCTGTGTAGCAGTCGCGCAACTCCACGTTGTTCTTCTTTGCAATCTCGGCGATAACCTCGGTTGTAACGATGGTCTTCACGAGGAAGTCGGTTGGCTTGAGCTTGCCGAGCTTCTTCTTGTTCTCGATGATGTAGTAGCAGAACATCATGGCAGTCTGGTTGCCGTTGATGATCATCCACTCGCCCTTGTCGTCGCGGCAAACGATAGCCAATCGGTCGGCGTCAGGGTCGGTAGCCACCACGAGGTCGGCGTTGAGCTTAGTGCCGAGCTTCATGCCGAGAGTCATAGCCTCAGCATTCTCAGGGTTAGGCGAAACAACAGTTGGGAAGTTGCCGTCTACCACCATCTGCTCTGGCACAACGTTGATGTTCTGGAATCCCCATGAGCGGAGGCAGAGAGGCACGATAACGCGACCTGTTCCGTGCATGGCCGAGTAAACTATGTTGAGGTCTTTCTGACGGAGGATAACGTCCTGGTCGATCATAGCTGAGCGAACAGCTGTCATGTAGTCGTAGTCCATCTCGCCGCCGATAATCTTGATCTTATCCCAGTTGGCCTCAAACTTCACGTCGTCGATAGTCACCTTGTTCACCTCCTCAATGATGCCCGTGTCGTGCGGAGCAAGCACCTGGGCTCCGTCGCTCCAGTAAGCCTTGTAGCCGTTGTACTCCTTCGGGTTGTGCGAAGCTGTAACGTTGACACCAGCCTTTGCTCCAAGCTCGCGTATGGCGAACGAGATTTCAGGTGTTGGACGAAGGCTCTCGAAGAGATAAGCCTTGATGCCGTTGGCTGAGAAGATGGCAGCTACAGTCTCGGCGAAGAGGCGAGAGTTGTTGCGGCAGTCGTGGCCTACAACAACAGAGAGGTTGTCCTCGCCTGGGAAAGCCTTGAGAATGTAGTTGGCAAAGCCCTGTGTAGCCATACCAACGATATATTTGTTCATGCGGTTGGTGCCTGCGCCCATGATTCCGCGCAAACCACCTGTGCCAAATTCGAGATTCTGATAGAACGCGTCGATGAGGGCCGACTTGTCCTCTGCGTCAAGCATAGCCTGTACTTCCTTACGAGTTTCCTCATCAAAAGCCGGTGTGAGCCACTGTTTAGCTCTTTCCTCACACTGAGCGATCAGTTCATTGTTATTTTCCATATTTAAAGATATGTATTAGTTAATATATTTTTGTCGATGTTTTCAGCCGTATACAAAGTTACGATTTCTATCTTAAGCGAACAACATTCTTGGCGACATTAACTTTGTTTAACTCGCTCTACTACGTCAATCATTATCGTGCGTTCGTAGCCACCTATATTATATAGGTCGAGCAAGCTTCTGTCTGCCTCGAAGTCGTCGGTCAAGTCGTGCGCTCCATCCTCGCTGTATCTTGCCAGTAGCTGCACCGCCTCATTATTTTTGCTCTGCATCCATTTGGCGTAGGCTCCGTTCAGCAGGTCGGAGTCGATAATGCTCTCCTCGCCCATCAGTCGGTCGTAGATACGCTCAGCCTCAGCCGGCTTGCTGTCCATAATGTAGCCCCATGCCAACGCACGCTTAAGGTTAGGGTTGTCGGGGTGCTGATAGTCGAGGCGGAAGAGGTCTTCGAGTCCCTTCTGTGCTTCGCCGCTATTGATGAGCGAGAGGCTGTGATACATTACATATGCGGTATTCCGTCCGTCCATAAGCATCAGTTTGGCGTATATCTCGGCTGCTTCCTTAAACATTCTGAGCATGAACATCGAGTCGGCAAGTCCCTTCATAACGTTTTGTCCGCCCTTCTGTTCGCTATAGAGCTGCTGGAATGCGAGCATGGCCTTGTCGTAGACACGAAGGCGCATGTAGGAGTTGGCAAGCGCCAGGAGTTCTCGCTCCAACACTTTGCCGTTCTTCTGACACTCTTCCACGAGAGCCACCACAATGCTGAACTGGCGTTTGCGGAAGAAGAACTGCACCGCGTCGGCACGCTCTTCGGGCATGAGTTGGCTGATCCAGGGATTGGCAAAGAAAATCACTCGGCTATCCTTGCCGCCCTCCTCGCCTATGTCGAGCGGACATCCGAACTCATTGCCTTTGTTGTTGAGCTTGAAGAATCGGTAAAGGTCCTGAATGTATTTTCGGCGTATGTAGGCAGGCGTCGAGTATTCCTCGTTACTACGTCCTGTTGCGTTTGGGTGCGAGCTCAGCATTTCCTTCAATGCGCTTGGCAGTTTGGCAGCCATCATTTCTAAAGCCAGACAGAACGAATACTTGTCGGAGTCGCAGAAAGGCAATTTTTTAGCCATAGCGTTAATAAACCCGCGGTTGTCGGGCGAAATGACCTTTACGAGATCGGGATGGTCGAAATAGAAAGGAGTGAACCAATTGCTTATTTGCCAGAAAAACGGGAACTTCTTCATCTGCGAGAATCCTCCGAAATACACGTCGCTGCCCGCTTTCTGCATCTCAATCATCTTGTCCATCTTTTCCTCAAGCTCTGCCATCTTGCGGTCGGTTGCGCTTGCGTCGATAATGTCGTCCATCGATTCGTCATTCTCAACAATTCCGCCACGCAGGATTCTTGCGTTACTATCGTCAATAAGCGTAGGCATGATGTCCTTCTCGATATGTTCGGTGTCGGCCTTAGTCTGCGTGCTGTAGTAGAGCTGCATCTGCGTTTCGAGCAAGTCGCGCCGTATGTTCTGGTCGGAGCAGAGCCGCTGCAGGGTTTCTCTTATCTCGCCGAATATGGCCAATTCCTTGTTGGGCATCGTGAGCACCATTCCCACCAATGCGCGCTGCAATATGGCGTCGGAGCTGGTGTTCTCGTAGAGAGCCACAAGCAGGTTCCATTTGCATATGTCGAACACGGTGAGCAGCGAGAGCGTCACGGCGCTAATAACGGCGAGAGCGTCGTTCTGGTCGATGGTTGGCGAGAGGAGCATTTCTTGATAGAAAGAGCTTGTCTCGTCGTCCCATTGCGGCGCCACGACAAGCGAGCAGAACAGTTTCTCCATGAAATCATGGTGGGTCTGATGTGCTCGCCTTATCTTCTCCTCCTGTTCCTTGCCGTCGAAGAGCGAAGCCATTGCCAGCTCCTGCACAAAATCTTCGAGCTTGGCCTTCACGTCCTCCTTGCATGTGCTGATGCCCGCTGCCGCGCTGTAGCAGCCCGAGTAGGCAGGACGCTTGCGCACGATCGACGCCAGGCGCACATTATTATATAGTTTATACGTGCGGCGCAACAAGTCCATGTACACTTCCTCGCCTTTTGGGTCGCGCATTCCGCTCTTGAAGCTTTCGCACATCAGGCGGTAGTCATCCTCGGTTGTTACAAGTTGCATGTTTAGTGCATCTGTTGCGAGCCCTTTCATGCGCTGCCTCAGCATCTGCAGAGCCTTGCCCACGTTTTGCTCAACGAGTATAGAGTCTTCGATAGTAGGTTTCATTCTTTTGTTGGTTTATTCAGCGGTTTTGTTTTATTTTGATTTCTTTCCGGTTTTCACCTCAGTCTTCTTTCCGGTTTTCACTTCAGTCTTCTTTCTGGTTTTCACCTCAGCTTTAGGCTTAGTTTTCTTTCCGTTTGCTGCGTCGATGTCGGCCTGAAGAGGCTTCTCCACATGACTGAACTTCAGTTTGGGCAATGCCTTCGCCACCTTTCCGTTCACCTTATAATATTTCTGAAGTATGTCGCCATAGTGGTTCAAGCCATAATGGTTGAGCGAGTCGCAGGCTTTGTTGTAGGCCTCCACAAAAGCCTTGAGCTGAGTTTTTCGTCGTTCGTCCTTAGTCATGTCGGTTCGAAAGGCAACTACGCCGAGGTTGACTTTCATGTCTCGGCTGTCGCACACCGATTTATGCCCAGCCACTCGTGCTGCCGTGGCTTGCGGCTCAGCCAGCCAAGCGGCGTCCATCTCGTTGTTGAGCATCATCGATAGCCTAACGTTCACGTCGTTCACCTGAATGCGGAACACCATGGCCGACGTTTTCACTCCGTCGAGAGCGCGGTCGGTGAGCATGTCTGTTGCAGAATATCTGGTCATGGCCACCATCTTGTCGCCGAGCTGGTCTATTCGCTTCAGACGTGCCTTGTGGTTGGTGAATAGTTGCCAGTAGATGTTGGTCGACGAGAGATAATCGAGCGGCACCCCCTCGCGTCGCAATCTTTCTGTGCGCACGAGGTCGCTCACGAGTCCCTCCACGCTTCGTCCGGCAATGGCTGTGTCGCAGTCCATCTGTGCCGTGAAGTAGCGCAGGCGCAAGTCGAGACGCGCTGTGTCGTAAAGGCAATGTTCCTTGGCGAGGAATAGAGGCATACAGTCGAGCGTAGGCATAACGGCCACTTTCAGGGCAAGCGAGTCTTCCTTGTGCAGTCTGGCGCGTTCGGCACGCGAAAGGCGTCGCTGTTCCTCGTAGGAGTTGCCGCATGAGGCCATCATGCCTGCCACAACGAGCAGGAGCAATATCTTGTTTTTAATGTTCAATCGAGTTTTTATCATGTCAATAAATATGTATTTCCGATAAGTTTTTACTAATTTCAAAGTCTGTTCGCAACTAACTTCAAAGACTGTTCGCAACTGAGTTTAAAGTCTGTTCGCAACTGAGTTTAAAGTATATTCATAACCGACTTGAAAGTCAATTTTGTAACTGAGTTCAAAATTAATAAATAAATCCGAAACTCCCTGCATTTTCCTCCTAAATTTATTGTTTTTTCTTTCTGCCGAAAGATTTATTTTTTCCTGCCGAGAGAAAAAATTTTTCCTGCCGAGAGAGAAACAAACCAACGGTTTCACAATATTGCACTATATTTTACTATATCCCCATTATCCCTTTTTCAGATGCGTTGCTTTCAACCCAACCCATCATATCGTCCTCACACATGTCCCTCATTAATTCAACAACAACATTCAAAGGGTGTCATTTCAAATGACACCCTTACAACTTTTTTACCCTGCAACGTACAATCATATTACCATACAAAATTCCACTTTTATGTCAATCTTCATACCTCAACGATTCCACTTCATTGCCATTTCAGTAGTTTTTGCAGATGTTTTCGACCAGAAACAACACATTTCATTAACGCTTCCACACTAAGCCCCACACGCTTTTTCCACCAATAGGGAGAGCAAAACCACTATTTTCAGCTAAACAAACGCTTAATTTGGGCGTTTTTCAAGCTGATTTTTCCTTTTATTTGGAATTTTTTCTCAAGGTCCAGCATACCTAAACCATTGATTTTGGGCCTTTTAGAGGAAGGACAGATTGTTTCCGTTCCAATTGTTCCAGTTGTTCCAATAATGTTTCCAGAAGTGCAGAATCATATCTTTATATATATAACTTATTAATAATCAAACAATTACAAAACCCTTAAAAGCAATATTGCATGTAAGCAGCCTATTTGGAACAATTGGAACAACTGGAACAACTGAAACAACTGAAACTGAAACGCTTTTACTGTCTGTTGCTTCCCTCTAAAAGGCTTATACCTAGCGAGTTGCAGCGTTGGCGACAAACGCTTCATCCATTTTTAAGCATTGTATAAAAGCTCATAATTGTGCATTTCTTGCCCTTACGCATCCTCAAACCACGCTCAATCTCATCGTTTCAACACATTTTGATGCTGCAACTGCTCACATCTGTATATCTTAACAGTTGCAACGAAATCTTGTTTGGAAGCGGTTTCAAGCAAGTTGGCGCTATAAAAAATCAAATGACAAAGCTTTTTTCCTTCTAAAAGTAAATCTCTTTACAGAAAATATCCGTAACTTTGTCCTCGGCGCATTTTTATGAAATGCGCAACATTAATCGAAAGCAGAACAATGGACAAGATGACAAAGGAGCAGCGAAGCCGCTGCATGGCATCCATACACAGCAAGGCAACCAAACCCGAAATGGTGGTGCGCCGCTATCTGTTTGCGCACGGGTTCCGGTATAGGGTGAACCACCCGCGGCTGCCGGGACATCCGGACATCGTGATGCGCAAGTATCGCACGGTCATCTTCGTCAACGGCTGTTTTTGGCACGGCCATGAAGGCTGCAAACTTTTTGTTATGCCAAAGAGCAGGACCGCCTTCTGGCAAGCGAAGATTGAACGCAACAGAAGCAGGGACAAGGAGGAGCAGAAACGCCTTGCCAGCATGGGGTGGCATTGTATCACGGTATGGGAATGTCAACTGAAGCCAAAGGTAAGGGAGGCAACCCTTCAGTCGCTCGTCTTCACAATCAACCACATCTTTGTCGAAGACCACAAGTTAAGACGGTATGTGCTGCCGGGAGAAGAAAGCGACATTGCAGCAGAACCTGATGCTGACGCTAACAGATAATGTCAAGATAAAGACCCGTTAGAAGCGGCGTGCTTGCCTTTACGCTCCTTCAACAGCTTAATAGCTTGCTTGCCTTTACGCTCCTTCAACGACGCGCTATCGCTCCTTTCAGGGCTTGCTTATGCTCCTTTTATGGCTTGCTTATGCTCCTTTTATGGCTTGCTTATGCTCCTTCTATGGCTTGCTTATGCTCCTTCTATGGCTTGCTTATGCTCCTTCTATGACGTTCTTACGCTCCATAAGTGACGTTTTGGCTTGCTTGAAATGTTGTGTTTGCCCGCTCCGATGACGTGCTGTCGGTTTACCCAGTTGCTGGTGACAGTTGCAAAGAAACCGTCGCATCTTGCCCAATATCCTTTCACGTTATGTATAAATCTGTCAACTGTTTTAAAATAAGTTAAGACTTCCGCTGTTGCGTATCGAATCGTATAGAAAACCATAAGCAACATTTCCCGAATCCGTATTTTTGCACATGTGGGTGAGGGGAAAGCTGATGCGGGCAAAAGTGGTCTTTGACTTGTTGAAAACAGAAATTGTAAAGGATCGTGCTGCCCATCGGGCTTAACGGGAACTGTCTATTTGTTTAGACCCGAAAAATGATGAAAAGTAAAAAAACGGAATGTAGAAAAAATGAAAGTGTTAAGATAATGTTTTTTGTGTTTATTTGAGAAAAGGGGCGAAAATGTCAGATTTTTTTTGTAATTTTACTGCCTAAACTATTAACAACACCAATTTTTAAAAAATGGCAACAGTAGACGACAAGAAAATTATCTTCTCGATGGTGGGAGTGTCGAAGATCATTCCCCAAAACCGAAAGCAGATATTGAAGGACATCTATCTCTCGTTCTTCTATGGTGCTAAGATTGGCATTATAGGTCTGAACGGAGCAGGTAAGTCGACCTTGATGAAAATTATTGCTGGCTTAGAGCAACCCACACAAGGTGAGGTGGTTTGGAGCCCTGGCTATAGCGTGGGCTATCTGCCCCAGGACCCGCCTCTTGACGAGAACAAGACGGTGAAGGAGAACGTGATGGAGGGTGTGCAGAAGGCTTATGATGCTCTAAAGGAATATGAGGATATAAACCTCAAGTTTGGCTTGGAGGAGTATTATAGCGATGCCGACAAGATGGACAAGCTCATGCAACGTCAGGCTGAGGTGCAGGACATTATTGACGCTACCGATGCCTGGAACATGGACTCGAAGCTTGACCGCGCCATGGCTGCCCTGCGTTGTCCACCGGGCGACTGGCCTGTGACAAACCTCTCGGGAGGTGAGCGCCGACGTGTGGCCCTCTGCCGTTTGCTCCTTCAGAAGCCTGATGTGCTCCTGCTTGACGAGCCTACGAACCACCTTGATGCAGAGAGCATTGACTGGTTGGAGCAGCACTTGCAGCAGTATGAGGGAACGGTTATTGCCGTGACCCACGACCGCTACTTCCTTGACGATGTGAGCGAGTGGATCCTTGAGCTCGACCGCGGTGAGGGCATTCCATGGCACGGCAACTACTCGTCATGGCTTGACCAGAAGACCAAGCGCATGATGCAGGAGGAGAAGCAGGCCTCGAAACGTCGTAAGGCGTTGGAGCGAGAGCTCGAATGGGCACACATGGCTCCCAAGGCCCGTCAGGCTAAGGGTAAGGCCCGTCTTAACGCTTATGAGCAGATGCTCGGACAGGAGCAGAAGGAGCGCGAGGAGAAGCTTGAGATCTTCATTCCTAACGGTCCGCGCCTCGGCAACAAGGTCATCGAGGCTCAGCATGTGAAGAAGGCTTTTGGAGAGAAGGTGCTCTTCAACGACCTCAACTTCATGTTGCCGCCTAACGGCATTGTGGGCGTGATCGGTCCTAACGGCGCAGGCAAGACCACGCTCTTCCGCATGATCATGGGCTTGGAACAGGCCGATGGCGGAACCTTCGAGGTGGGCGAGACCGTGAAGCTGGCCTATGTGGACCAACAACATAAGGATATTGATCCCGAGAAGTCGGTTTATGAAACGGTAAGCCAGGGCAACGAGACCATACGCATGGGTGGACGCGATGTCAACGCCCGTGCCTACATCTCACGCTTCAACTTTGCCGGCACGGACCAGAGCAAGCTCTGTGGCACCCTGTCGGGTGGTGAGCGTAACCGCTTGCAGCTGGCTCTTGCTCTGAAGCAGGAGGGCAACGTGCTGTTGCTCGACGAGCCGACCAACGACATCGATGTCAACACGCTGCGTGCTTTGGAGGAGGGTCTTGAGGGCTTTGCCGGCTGTGCTGTTGTGATCAGCCACGACCGTTGGTTCCTTGACCGTATCTGTACGCACATCCTTGCCTTTGAGGGCAATGGCGAGGTGTTCTTCTTCGAGGGTAGCTACTCTGATTATGAGATTAACAAGGCACGACGCCTTGGTAATGAGGACATAAAGAAGGGCCGCTACCGCAAGTTGATGGAAGATTAAGAGGCTTTGAAATAAAAGATAAAAAAAGTGTTCGCTAAGGTTTGTTTTAGCGAACACTTTTTCTATTTATTGCTTGTTTGCTTGTTTGCTTGTTTGCTTGTTTGGTTGTTTGTTTGTTTGCTTGTTTGTTTGGTTATCTCTCATTGGTAACCACTCACTCTTCTCCTTCTGTTTTGCAAGCCACAAAGTGCATTTCTTTTTCTGCCTTCTCGCGTGGTAACGCAAAATAGGTGCAGGTGGCTTCTGTACACACAACGCCGTTAGAGCTGGATAGGGTAGCATCTATGATGACGATGTTGCGCCTTTGCTCTCTTATGTGCGCTCTCACGGTAAGCTCCGTGTCGTTTGTCGAGACGGGGCGTTTGTAGCGTGTCTCCATCTTTGACGTCACGCCAGCCGTCTGCAACTTGCGTGTTACAACCCATCCGCACACCTCGTCCAGCAGCAGGGCCTGTATGCCGCCATGAAGCGTGTTGAGCCATCCTTGATAGAGGGGCGATGGCTTCCATGTTGTAACGATGTCGTCGCCATCCTCGTAGAAGCAGAGGTGCAGGCCGAACGGGTTGTCAGGGGAGCAGCCAATGCAGTTGTAGCCCTCCATTCCTATCCATGGGTTTATTATTTTCTTTATGTCCATATTGCTTAAAATGTTGTATCTTTACAGGTGGCTTCAAGCCACGGAAGCACCACTTTCGTGTATTCGCTCTCAAAGTTGGGCGTGAAGACGTTCTTTCCGATGTTTGCCGCAATCTCCTCGCGTGACCAGAAGCGTCCGCCGTCGAGCTCGTTTTGTGATGGTGCGACGGGGCCGTCGTAGGTGGTGGCGTGAACATGAACAAGCTCACGTTCGCGGGCACTCTCAAACACATATTTCTTTATAAACAGAGGCTTGAACGATATTACGCCAAGCTCCTCGCGCACCTCGCGTGAAAGGGCTGCCTCTACGGTCTCGCCATAGTCGACGTGTCCGCCACAGGCAGTATCCCATTTGCCTGGCTGAATGTCCTTCCATTCGGGACGCTTTTGCAGGTAAAGCTGGCCATGAGAGTTGAAGAGATGCAGATGCACAACGGGGTGCAACAGCTTGCTGCCGTCGTGGGCTTTGCCTCTTGTGATGCTTCCAAGAACCTGTCCGTCTTCATTGACGAGAGGAAACAGTTCGTTTTTGTTGTCCATTGTTTTTTTGTTTTTTAAAGCTGCATGACATAAACATCAGCCTTTCCGAATGTGCCTTCAGGTATGACGGGCTTGTTCTTGAAAATGCCGAACATGGCGCTTCCGCTTCCGCTCATCTGGGCATAGGCTGCTCCCAAGGCGTAGAGCTTCTGCTTGATCTCGGCAAGCACAGGATGGGCTTTGAAGGCAGGTTTTTCAAAGTCGTTGGTGAGAAGGCCCTTCCATTTGTCGATAGGCATCTTCACGATGTCTTTGCAACACACTTGAGGCTTGGCTGGCGTGATCTGGGCGTAAGCCTCTTTTGTAGACACAGCCACATCGTCCTTTACCACAACCAGATGATAGCCGTTGAGGTTGCCATGGGGCGAGTCGGCAGGCGAGAGCACCTCGCCTATGCCTGTGGCAAATGACGGTTCGGCTGTTATGAAGAAAGCGCAGTCGGCTCCCAGCATGGCGGCGTAGCGTTCCATCTCCGCGTTTCCGATGTTCAGGCGGAAGCGCTCGTCAAGCAGTCTGATCATGAAAGCGGCATCGGAGGAGCCGCCACCCAGTCCGGCTTGTGACGGTATGTTCTTGTAAAGATGAGCGTGTATGCGTGGCAAGACAAAATCTTTGCTCAGCAGATTGTATGCTTTTACAACAATGTTGTCTTCCTCGTTACAGTCGACGCCTTTGCCCGTAACCTTCAAGTCGCAGTTTTGTTTTGAAGGAAATCTGTCGTCCATGAGTTTTATCTCCAAGGCATCGTTAAGGGGGATGGGGTAGAAAATGGTCTCTATGTTGTGGTAGCCGTCGGGCCGTTTGTTGATGACGTTAAGACCGAGGTTAATTTTGGCGCAAGGGAAAGTGATCATAATAAAAGTTTTTATAGGTCTATGTTTTTTAAAAAAGAAGGCAACTGAACCACATACATATATATATAATGTATGTAGCAGTTGCCTTCTCCTTTATCTTTTATTAGTTGTCGGCGTTCTTCTTCACCTTATCAACGTAGGCGTCGATCACGGCAACAGCTGTAACGTTGACGATGTCGCGAACCGAGCTCTCGAAGTCGGTAAAGTGGATAGGCTTGTTCAGACCCATCTGGATCGGGCCAATGATCTCGGCGTCGGGGTCAAGGGCCTGGAGCAGCTTGTAGCTGCTGTTGGCGCTGCTCATGTTGGGGAACACGAGCGTGTTGACATCAAGACCCTTGAGGCGTGAGAACGGATACTTGTCGTCGCGTAGCTCCTTGTTAAGGGCGAAGTTGACCTGCATCTCACCATCGATGGCGAGGTAAGGATACTGCTTCTGCATCTCTTCAACAGCCAGGTGAACCTTCATTGGCGAGCCCACCTCGTCGGTACCGAAGTTGGAGTAGCTGATCATGGCGATGTGTGGCTCCTCGTTGAAGAACTGTACGGTGTGGGCCGACAGCTTGGCAACGTCCATCAGCACATTCTCGTCGGGGTGACGGTTTATGAGCGTGTCGGCGATATAGAAGGTTCCCTTCTTTGTGTTGAGGATGTGCATCGTAGCGAAGGTCTTGTATTCGGGACGAATGCCCACCACCTCTTTTGCCACCTTTATGGTGTTTGAATATTTGGTGTAGAGACCCGTTATGAAGGCATCGGCCTCGCCTGTCTCAACCATCATCATTCCGAAATAGTTGCGTTCGTACATCTTGTCATAAGCCTCCTCGAAGTTGTAGCCCTGACGGGCACGCTTCTTTGCGAGGTGCTTGGCGTATGTGGCACGACGGCCCTGCTCCTGGTCTGCACGCATGTCGATGATCTCTATGTCGGAGAGGTCGAGCTTCAGGCGCTGGGCCAGACGGTTCAGACGGTCGGGGTTGCCGAGCAGGATGGGCTGGCAGATGCCCTCGGTCTTGGCCTGGACGGCAGCCTTCATCATGGTCGGGTGTCCTCCCTCGGCAAACACTACGCGTTGCGGGTGCAGACGAGCCGTGTCGTGGAGCTTGCGTGTGAGCTTCGATTCCTGTCCGAGCAGCTCCATGAGGCTCTTCTTGTAGGCATCCCAGTCGGTAATGGTCTTTCTTGCCACGCCGCTCTTTATGGCTGCCTTTGCCACGGCTGCGCTCACCTCTGTTATGAGGCGTGGGTCGACGGGTTTCGGGATGAAATATTTAGGACCGAAGGTGAGGTTGTTGACATGATAAACATCGTTCACGACATCGGGTACAGGCTGCTTGGCCAGATCGGCGATGGCATTGACGGCAGCCATCTTCATCTCTTCGTTAATGGCTTTGGCGTGAACGTCGAGAGCTCCGCGGAAGATGTAGGGGAACCCGATCACGTTGTTGATCTGGTTGGGATAGTCGCTTCGGCCTGTAGACATGAGCACGTCGGGACGGCTTGCCATGGCATCCTCGTAGCTGATTTCAGGCACGGGGTTGGCGAGGGCGAAGACGATGGGGCTGTCGGCCATGGAGCGTATCATGTCTTGTGACAGAACGTTGCCCTTGGAGAGGCCTACAAACACGTCGGCTCCGACAACGGCCTCCTTGAGGGTGTGGACGTCGCGGCGGTCGGTAGCGAAGAGCTTCTTCTGTGGTGTGAGGTTCTCACGGTCGGAGGTGATGACGCCCTTCGAGTCGAGCATCACGATGTTCTCTACCTTTGCTCCCAATGCCACATAGAGCTTGGTGCAGCTAATGGCAGCTGCTCCAGCACCATTGACCACAATCTTGACATCGGCGATGTTCTTGCCAGCCACCTCAAGAGCGTTCTTCAGACCGGCAGCAGAAATGATGGCTGTGCCGTGCTGGTCGTCGTGCATGACGGGGATGTCGAGGTTCTTCTTCAAGCGCTCCTCGATGTAGAAACACTCGGGAGCCTTGATGTCCTCAAGGTTGATGCCGCCGAATGTGGGCGCAATCTTCTCCACGGCCTCGCAGAACTTCTCTGGGTCTTTCTCGGCCACCTCGATGTCGAACACGTCGATGCCGCCGTAGATCTTGAACAACAGACCCTTGCCTTCCATTACTGGCTTGCCGCTCATTGCGCCGATGTCGCCCAATCCCAACACAGCTGTGCCGTTAGAGATGACAGCTACCAAGTTGCCCTTGTCTGTGTACTTGTAAACAGAGTCGGGATTTTCCTGAATCTCCAGACACGGATAGGCCACACCAGGCGAATAGGCCAGGCTGAGGTCGGTCTGCGTGTGGTAGGGTTTTGTCGGTTTTACTTCAATTTTTCCAGGGCGCCCGTTGTTATGATACTCCAGGGCGGCCTCTTTTGTAATTTTGACCATAGCGTTCTTTTATTATAAAGAGTTTTTAATTTCAGTTGTTTTTTGTGGGATGTAAAAATGTTATTGCGGGATGTCTTGTTGAGCGATATTGCTTTCCTGTTGCTTTCGGGATGCTAAAAGTACGACAAAATTAATAAAAACTTTCGAAAAATCACAGGTTTTACATTTTTTTTGTAACTTTGTGAGCAAAAGAAATTATTATGCAAAAAAATAACAGTCCTACAGCATATCGCAAAGAGCTTCGTGAGCGCATTCTCGCCGCTTCCATGGAAGAGTTTCGCAAGCATGGTGTCAGAGCCGTGAAGATGGACGACATAGCAAGCAGGCTTGGCATCTCGAAGCGTACACTCTATGAAATCTATTCTAACAAGGAGACGCTTCTTCTTGAAGGAATGAAGATGTATGAGGAAGATATTGACGCTTACATGACACGGTTTGTTGAAAGCGACGAACATAATGTTATAGAAACAATCATCGAGTTTTACAATCTGCAGATCAAGCAATCGGCAAACATCAATCCGCTTTATTTTGAGGAACTTCATCGCTACCCGAGTGTGCTTGCTTTTTTTGAGCAGAAGCACAAGGACCGCCGCCTGAAGCAGAAGCTGTTTTTCAAGCGTGGCGTGAACGAGGGCTGTTTCCGTGATGATGTTGACTATGATATTTTTGGGCGTATCTGCGACTCGTCAATGGAATATGTAATGCGCACGCAGATGTATCGTGAGTTTAAGCTCGGCTATATCTTGCACAACCTGACCCTTCTTTATGTAAGAGGAATATGCACGGAGGAAGGTGTGCGAAAGCTTGATGAAGCATTAGAGGCAATGAAATGACATTAATTTCTGTTTTTGAAAATCTGTTTTTATAAAAGAACATATCTAAAAGAATGTATTTTAATAAAAACGTGGAAAACGGGAATAAAGACAAATGGAATAAAAAATGGCAGATAACAAAGCGAATACACGACATAAGGCCCCAACACCTATTGACAACACCTACGGACATCTTCAACCTCAAGCCCTCGACTTTGAGCGCGTTGTTCTTGGTGCCCTGATGATTGATAAAGATGCGTTCTCTATAATTTCAGAGATCATACGTCCTGAGACCTTCTACGAACCACGTCATCAGAAAATTTTTACAGCCATACAGACGCTTAACGTAAACGAGCATCCTGTAGACATTATGACCGTTACAGACGAGCTGAAGCGTGAGGGAACGCTCGACTCGGTAGGAGGTGCCGCATATATTGTGGAACTTAGCTCTAACGTGGCTTCTTCGGCTAACATAGAGTATCATGCCCGCATTCTTGCACAAAAATTTCTTGCCCGGCAGCTCATCTCTTTTGCCAGCGTCATAGAGACGAAGGCGTTTGATGATACAGTTGACGTGGAGGAACTTATGCAGGAAGCTGAGGGTAGCCTCTTCGAGTTGTCCCAGCGCAACATGAAGAAAGACTATGTTCAGGTGGACCCCGTGATTGCCAAGGCTGTGGAGATTCTGCAGAAAGCGTCTGCCAACGACGGCGGATTGACGGGTGTTCCGACAGGATATGTGAAGCTTGACGAGAAGACGAGCGGATGGCAGAGTTCGGACCTTGTCATCATAGCCGGACGTCCTGCCATGGGTAAGACCTCGTTTGCTCTGTCGCTTGCAAAGAACATTGCTGTCGACTATCATGTGCCCATAGCGTTCTTCTCGCTTGAGATGAACAATGTGCAGCTGGTGAACCGCCTTATAAGTAATGTGTGTGAGATTCCGGGTAACAAGATGCTTAACGGTCAGCTCACGCCCGACGAGTGGGACCGTCTGGACAAACGCATAGGCAACCTTCAGGGCGCACCTTTATATATAGACGACACGCCTGGTCTTTCTATCTTTGAGCTTCGAACGAAGGCACGCCGTCTTGTTAAGGAAAAAGGTGTAAAGATCTTGATGATCGACTATCTTCAGCTCATGAACGCCAACGGCATGAAGTTTGGAAGCCGACAGGAGGAGGTGTCAAAAATATCGCAGTCGCTAAAGGGTTTGGCCAAAGAGCTTGACATCCCTATCCTTGCGCTGTCGCAGCTTAACCGTACGGTTGAGAACCGTGAAGGTCTTGAAGGAAAGCGTCCGCAGCTTAGCGACCTTCGTGAGTCGGGAGCCATCGAGCAGGATGCCGATATGGTGC
>OQVL01000772.1_pt1 | contig 17937 bp, 28 predicted proteins | sample 1691501 | NCBI WGS metagenome assembly OQVL01 (sample SAMN03418253, study PRJEB22391) | human gut metagenome | biome: human-gut; feature: organic feature; material: feces | host: Homo sapiens | place: Tanzania | collected 2013-01 | reverse complement strand
TTCCTTCTCCACATTCTTTTCGTTCTTGGACAATTCTTTCTCTGCGACATCTATGCACCCAATCTCATGATTCTGTTTGAGTCCTCGTCAGGATATTTCGTGTTGAGTTTTTTGATTGGTACATTGGAGGTATACGACAATAGTTCACAACTTTTATTAAAAGAACAGTAATAGGTGCTCTTTAGATAGTTGATGACATCTATCTTATATTGTTCCAATCCGAATTTTTGCAATGTATTGGAGATTAATGCAAATGCGTTTTTATCTTTTTTGAATATTTCCCCATTACTCAGCACGTCCTGTTATATGAATCCGTGCCCAACGTGCATCTTGTGGAACCGCAGATGGGTAATTAAACATTGTTTCGTCATCTTTAGGAAAACCTCTATACAAAGCAAATTTATCTCCATCAAACTGCTTTGTAAGAGGATCATGGGAATAACCCTGCAATGTCTCCATCATTTTTGATAACAGCCCGCATTCTTGCCAATCTTTAAACCCCGAACCATACTTTTGCGTTGTGTCTAAATATTGGAATGAGACTTTAAAATTTTCGTCATTTTCTTGTCCTATGGTTTTGTCCGAAAAGTTACTTGCTATTAAAGAATTCGGTTTCTTTTTATTAATCTTTGGAAGCATTGAGTTCTTTTTTATAGAATAACATTGTCTCTGATTTAGAGATTTCATTGAAACATTTGTCTGCTTCCCCATATCCTTTTCTTGCATTTTTCCAAGGGGCTTCAGAATGAGTAGATTGTTCCAACTGTAACCCTGTCCACGTTGACAAGGTGGATAAGACATCTGTAAGCAAATCTTGTTGATCAGTGGTTAATTTCCTAAACTCACTATCTACATCTATATCCCCTTCGTTATAGCAATAAGCAATATCAGCATAGAGAACTGATTTATCTTTAAAGCTATCATAGACTTTCCGGCATACGGGTCCGTGAACCCAAGCCTCAAACTTATCAGGAATTAATTCTGTACCAAAATATGCCAAATGGTACGCATCACAATAAAATAACAATTTTTGCAGTTTTAAGTGAGACATTGGACCATAATGCTTAATGATGTAATCGCTTAGCACCAATACATCAATTTTCTGTAATTGTGATACTACCCTTTCCATATTATCTTGTGTTTTATAAATAAATACTTTACGTCTCAAATATACACAAATTCTTATTATGCAACAGCAAGTTTCACCAATGTTTCAAAGGCTTCTTTGCTTGCCCTGTGGTTGAGACGGTAGCAGAACTCGTCCACGTATCTCTGCATATACTTCACCGAAACATTGTGGAATATGCCGTACATTCCGCGCTTCAGCACCGCCCACACGCTTTCAATACCATTAGTTTGAATACCATTGCCCAATTCATTGTAGAAATAAATTCAGTTATATTCGGTATATCTTTTTTCAATGTCTACCTTTGTTATTTTCATGAGGGTTATTCATTTTTTTTTCGTATATGGTCTTTAATATGTTGAGGGCGTTGCTGTCGTATTCGCCCGTATATTTTCTAACCTTGATGCTGCATACGCCTCCGCAGATGTCATTTCGGGATTGCGCCTCCTGTATTGCCGCATTTATCGCTTCTTTATCTGAGGAGAAGGTTGCGGGACTTGAGGTGTGCCCGCCATTTGTATAGAAGAAATCTATGCGGTGAGAGGGTTTTTTCTCAAATGCATCATCAGGAAAATAATTTAACGGATCATAATGTTTCTCCTTCGGCAATGTTTTCATTGTATCCTCAATGATTTGCTTTGCTTTGTCCTCTATATTTGTCTTCTTCATTTTTTTATAGATTTTTAGGTTTCTTTTCCCTTTCTGTAATAGTCCCGTCGTCATTAAACATATATTTCTCCTCCACTTTTTTTATTCCCTCCTCTATGAGGTTTGCAAGGGCAAATATCCTTATCATTTCGTTTATTTCCTCTTCTGTTTTCATATATTTGTTAATTTTTTCAATAATCGATTGCGTCCTGCTTGTTGATGAAGAAGTGGATGCCGTGAGAGCATTCATTCGTTCTGTCCTCGTCAAAGGAATCGGGATAAACCATTTCCCCGACCACATATTCAATAGCGGGCTTCGTGGTGACACCTTTATTGCAAATATAGGCCATAAGGGTAGCGGCATAGCTCTCTGGGTTGAGCACCCGTTCCAAATGGTTGCCGGTACTGATGTCAATGATGTCAAGGACCTTAGCCTTGTCGCAGCGGCATTTCCTTGATATATTTATAGAGGAAATTCTCTTTGCGTCTTCGGGAATTTCCAGTTTGATCAATACTGTTTTACAGTCATTGGTTTCAACCTTTTTCCACCCGATGAATGCACCATCGGAAGGACACGCCATGGGGTAATATTGGACAGTATCCACATTGCATCCATAAAGCCCTTCATGAAACTGTGCGGTGGTAAAATTTTTAATATTTTTAAACGTCGAAGTATGTATAGCCTGTTCAATCACACTTACGTGACTCATATCTACTTCCGTGAAATTGCATCTTCTGATTTCGCAATCCATAAAGACACTGTAACTCAAATCTGTACGTGTGAATTCGGCTTGGTCGAAGAATGTGTAACGAAATTCATTATACAGTAGCCTTGCACAGTCTATCTTGGCTTTCGAAAGATTGCAGTCGATGAAGATTGAATTGGTTAGGGACATCCCTGTCATGTCGATACCGTATAGATCCACTCCATTAATAAAAAGATTATACAGTCTCTTGTGTTCCTTCCTTGCGGCTTCCAGTGTCTTTTTGACGGAATTGTCCTCACATTCATAACTAAACTGTATGTTTCCATAGTAATCTTTCAAATGGATTAAAGTAGTTTTTCCCATAGTTCTTAAAAAAATTACAAAAAAGTTATATGATTTCAATAATCGAGCGCATCCTGCTTGTTGATGAAGAAGTGGATGCCGTGGGCACAAAATTTCCATTGGTACTCATCAAATGAATTGGGTTGGACGGTTTCGCCTACGATATAATCAAGTTTCTCCCTCGTTGAAGTCCTTTCGTCGGTAATCTTGCGCAGATGCTCCCCCGTATCTATATCCGTAATCTCCAATACCTTCGCCTTGTCACAACGGCATTTTCTTGTTGAATCCCCTGACGACGTTCGCTTTGCATCTTCGGGAATTTCCAATTTGACCAACATTTGTTTATTGTTGGCAGCAAATATTTTCTTCCAACCGATGAAAGCTCCGTCCGAAGGACAGGCTAACGGATAATATTGAGATATCTTTTCTTGTCTATCCGCAATACCTCCCTCAAAATAAGCATCTTTGAAGTATTTGACATCTTTGAAAGAACAAGACACTATCGGCGAAAAAATCACATGTACCCTGAACATGTTTGAATCATCAAAAATACAACTTCCGAAAGTACATGAATCAAATGTACTCCTTTCTAAATCGGCATCTATTATTTCGGTTCTTATGAATCTGCAGTTTATAAAAACACTGCGTGACAGACTTGAGCCATTTAATTTGGCATCAGAAAAATCACAATTGATGAATTTGGAAACACAGGCGTCCAACGCTGTCAAATCTGCCCCTGACAAGTCAGCCCCGACAATGAGGAGTCTATTCAGGATTGTACGGTAGCCCCTACAGGCATTTTCCAATGTTTTCCTGATCGTATTGCCATGACAGGTAAAACTGTACAATATATCGCCTTTTGTATTAAACAATTTGATCGTTTCCGAATCCTGTGTAAAATTAATGTTCAGCATATTTTTTTTTTCGTTATTTTTCTTCCTGCTGCAAATATATACAAAAAATCCCAAAAAGAAAAATTCTTCTCAGGATTGTCATTAACTGTTGTCATGCATTGTCGCAATAGAAGCCTGCTTCGGGCAATTTGTCTTCTGAAATGTTATTCAAGGTCAGCTGCTCGGCTTCAAGTCTTCCTCCTCTTTCGGCCACGTCATAGAACGGCATATCGAATTCGGTGTCAGTAAAGGCATCCCTCAAATCGATTTTCCCTGAGAGGAAATCTTCTAATCTTGATGGTGATACACAAACGCCCAAATATTGGCATTCTCCCGTTTCCCGCCCGACATCTTCCAACATGCATATCAGATTAATGTCTGAATCCTCAAACTTGGCGATAAACAATTGCGGAATGTCATAAAATACCAATATGTCAATTAGTTGCAAAGTTCTTCGTGTCATATTTAAAATTGTTTTTTATATATATATATTTTTTTAGAGGCTACTGGTAATATAAATGGTTTCAAATAGCATATAAAAGAGAGACATGTTTCAAAAATCCTGCCATGCTATTGGTGGTTTCCCGTTGCTTGAGTGGTAACCGTTTCCGTATAGATATCTATTATAAGCTGCAAGCATGCTGCCTGTCTTGGTCTGAATGCGTTTGATAGCGGAGTTCAGCCATTTCTCTAATTTCGGAATATCCATATTGAATTCTTTTGGAATGTCTTCCACGTTTCTTTGAAAATTAATGTTTTTTGAAAGATTTGTCCACTGTGTTTTGATTTCTATTAGGCGTTTTAGTTTGGAAAACAACGTTGTCTGTTCCAATGCACTCTTTATATCTTCGGATTCTATAGGATGTTTTTCCTTGAGAAAAGCATACGCTCCATTGACAAAAGAATCCTGTTCGTCTTTTCTGCCTATATAGCAAATGTCTCCGATAATTTTTTGGTAATAATTTTCCTTGAGTGGCGGAAGGTTGGCCAATGTGTTGATATAGGCACAGAATTGATCATTTTCCATAGTTTTTCCTACGACTAATGCCTTATAAGCATGGCTCAGTTCGTGGTGGATAGAATCAAAAACTTCTGCCTTGTCAAAATTTTTTCCTGCTTGGAAATATGTTATCGTTATAAACGTTATTCTGTTTCCGTCAGTGTATGTGGTTCCAAATGAGGTCTCGTGTTGATGGACTTTTTTGTAATAGGTACCCTCATCAACAATATTGGCATGAAACGTCCATAAGCAATTTTTCCCTAAAAATTTGTCCTGAATAGAATATGTTTTCTTGACTGTTCCGTCAGGATATGTTTTAGTTATAACATCATTGTCTGTTAATTTCTTTTTGCAGACTATATTATATATTTCCGATGCTTTTTCTTCCACATCGTCGTTTATGGTGTTGGCTTTCGACAGGACTTCTTTTATAAGTTTTCTTATTTTTTGCCTTAATTCTATTTCGTTCATTTTTTTAAAATTTGCAATTTTCATCGTAGCTGCTCCATATATTTTCAGCTACCTCCTGATTGGTATTGTGTTTGAATATCTTGGATCTCATTTTTAGCCATTTTGGAACCTGCTTGACTATGTAGTTGTATGTCGCCATGTTATCTCCAATGGTGTTTACTCTATATAATTCTCCATTTTCGATTAGAAACGATAGATCCCAACCTTCAGCAATAACATGAAAATGTGGCGGATTATGATCATTGCTCCATATTCTGATAGCAAACTTGTTACGTGGAAATGGCACTGCGCCTGTGTCCTTCTTATTTAGACGGGTCATTTCAACTATAGGATCCATTGGTGTTGAACTGCTATGGTTTATTTCTTGAAATAGCAGTTCGCATAGTAGACTTTTTATTTTATATTTCTTTTCTTCCTCTTCTGATGGAAATTTTATATTGTCCATTTTTTTATAAAAATACAAAAAAGCAACAGACTTGAAAATCTATTGCTTTCTTCAAAGAGTTATTTGTCCTTCTTCTTTCTAATTTTGATCTTTTGGTTATAGACAATTTTTGTTGATGGATTTGAATTGACCGCATTCACCTCGATATATTTTGTACCGCATCTGAAAAAGAGGAATTTCTTAGGAACTCTCACGGCTGCCATTGTCAATGTGTCGGTTCCATGGTAGGAGACATCAACCTTGTTGTTTGGGTAAACGGTTCCTTCAATTGTGTTCCATGCATCTGCCCATTTAAAATACTTAACTTCCTGTTTAACGACCGAACTGTCCTTTACGGTAATATAGACTGTATCCCTCAATGTGGTTGAACCGTCTATGTCCGTTTTCGTTCCTGTTGATGAAAGGCTCTCAAGATATTTGTTTTTAATCTTCAGATCTTTCACCTGTTTCTGCAGTTCGGGAAGGAGTTTTTCAAATTCAGATTTTGTCAGTTCCAATTCCATAACCTTGCTTGCATTTCTGCCGCTTTCCGTCTTGTAGTATTCGATGTCGGTCATCAGTGCCGTCTGATTGTTTGCCAATCTGTTGTTCTCGCTCTTGGCTCTCTTATAGGAGCTGATGAATATCAAAAGCAGTACAGTTGTTAAAACGATATAAATACCTACTATCCATTTCCAATATTTCTTGACATTGTTCTTGAAGTCAAGAAAAAAAGTGATTAAATTTACCATAAAACAAAGTATCTTTCCTATAAATAACTATAGGAAAGATTTTTTATCTAATTAGAGTTTTCCGTCAAATGTCCGTGCGATATTATTGTCACCCGCATCAGATGTTGTCAGCCTTGCCCGCATGAGAACATTGTCGGCAAGCTGTGATGGATTTTTTGCTACCAATGGTGATTGATACCATGTGGATATCGGCGAAGTATAACTGTTATTTTTCAGGACTGTCTTGAGATATTCTACTGCATTGAACAGTTCACATATATTGTCATCCGTGGAGTTGCCACACGCCTTGTCTGCTAAATTCTTGATTTCCTCAAGAATAACCGTTTTAACCTTTTCTTCGATAGTTTTTGTTTCCATATTAATTAATTATTTTGTCAAAATCAAATACATAATTTTTTTCATAATCGTTATCAAGAAGCATATCCGTAATTTTGTTTTCGATATTGTCTTGGATTGCCCTTGTTATCGGTCTTGCACCATATTCTTTCTGTCCCTTGATTGCTTCAAATATGAAATCAATTGTCTCATCTCCATATTTTCCATTGAGATTAATCTTCCGCAATCTTTCAATAAGTTTATCGGTTTCAAGCCTAATAATTGTTTTAAGGTTGTCATCCGTCAAGTCGTTGAAATAGATGATGTCATTCAATCTGTTCAGGAACTCGGGAGCAAACTTTGATTTAAGGGATTTCTCAATAATATTTTTCCTATTCTTTTTATTGTCAACATTAAAGCCGATACCGGCATTAAGTGTGGCATCCTTGACTCCTACGTTTGATGTCATTATGATAATTGTGTTTTTGAAATCAACCTTTTCACCCACATTATCAGTCAGACAGCCCTCATCCAAAATTTGCAGGAACAAATTGAATACCTTTTCATTTGCTTTTTCGATTTCATCAAAGAGGACGACCGCATATTTTCGGTTTTTAACTGCCTCTGTAAGCAGACCTCCTTCTGAGTAGCCTACGTACCCTGCGGATGAACCTATAAGTTTATTGACTGATGTCTCGTCTGAATATTCGGACATGTCAAAACGCACAAGATATTTTTCATCTCCGAAAACTTCCTTTGCTATTGTTTTTGCTATCAAGGTCTTTCCGCAGCCTGTTCCTCCAATGCAGAGGAAGCTGCCAATAGGCTTGTTGTCAGGAGCGAGTCCCATTTTGCTCCTCTTGATGATACGACACATTTTTTCAATAGCTTCATCCTGTCCTATTACTATCCGCCTTACAGAATCATCCATTGATTTTAAAGTCTTCTTTTCTGACAGGGTTATCTTGGCTGTCGGGATTCCGGACATTTTTGATACTGTCTTAAAAATATCATCCTCCGTAATTACGGCCTTTTCCAATTCCTTTGTCTGTTTTGCAAGAGCAGTTCGTTTATCATCAATACTTTTGTCTAAGTCTTCTATTTTATTCTTGCCATATTCTTTTTTTACCTTTTTTTCAAGTTCTGACAGTTCCTTCTTGATTGGGCTGAGGGTCCTTAACATTGCCATCTTTTTTGAGGCGCCTGTCTCATCCATAAGGTTTATTGCCGATATCGGCAAACATTTATCATTTAGATACCGTGAAGCTAAAGCAGTAAACGTAACGGCGAAATCTTTTGGATATTTTACATTGTGATATTTTTCATATTCACCTTTCAAACCCGAAAGTATCTTTACTGTTTCATCAATTGTTGAAGGTTCCAAATCAATTCGTTGGAATTTCTTAGCAATTGATTTATATTTGTCCATCAAAGTCTTATAGCCTTTTTTCGTTGTTGCGATAATCAACTTGAGAGATTCATTGTTTAATATACTGCTCAACACGCCTGAAATATCATCGCCCCTTGAATCTGATGCAAGTATATCCTGCATATTGTCTATAAATGCTATTGCATCTTTTTGGCTCTCCAGTTCATCTATAAGATTTTTGACTTTTGTTTCAAATACGCCCCTAAACTGCGTTCCCGCGACTATTTCGGAAAAATCAATTCTATATATCTTTTTGGCAAAGAATTCCGAAAGCTCATTATTTGCAATGCTTTTGGCCATATGCTTTATCAATGCTGTCTTGCCTACGCCGCTTTCTCCAACAAGAACAATATTGCTCTGTTTCTTTTTTGCCATCGTATTGACAATGGAATCCACTATTTCTTTTTTACCTATGAATTTTGCCGAATCCTTTTTTGAAAGTGATACTAACTCATGACAGAATTCAACCCCTTCATTCTTTTTCTTTTTGAATACTTTATCATCATTACCATATGGGCTTCCTATGTTAAATGAAGTAAACGTAGAATCGTCTCCTCCCATATCCAAACCAATTGTGTATGTTACGGCTTTATTGTCGCTTATTGATGATATGAAATTCTGTAGCATATTTATTGGCTCTATTGAAGTGACAGCCTGCTCGTTGTCATCTAAATTTTCCGCAATTTTTTTTTCAAGATCTTTGACAGCATTTTTTGCCTTGTCATAAGTTATACCTTTTTTTAAGAGAATTTCATATAATGCGTCATCTTTATTGCTGTCATCATGCAAAAAAGCCAACAATACATGATCGGATGTTATTGTGTTATGTTTTAGAGTTTTACTTTCATTGTTTGCGTTTGTTAATAGTTTAATAAAATTTTCACTATAACTAATTGTTGAACCCGGTTTGACTACCGATAACGTTTCCGATTCAACTTTCTTCTGAAGTTCATCATGAATCCATTCTATATCATTTTTCGACAACGCCGTAGTAAGTGCTTCATATAAAAAGCACCCTTCTATATCTAATGCTGTTAAGAAAAATAAATGCTCCGTCAGATAAAGTGACGGATATTCCTTCTCAATATCGGTCTTTGTTTCATTAATAAGATTTACCATTTCCAATGAAAGTCTGCTCTCATAACCTTGTCCTTTCTTCTTTGGTTGTTTGTTACTCATTATACTGTGCTATTGATTTTATATTTTAAAAATACTATTTTTTAAGAAAAAGTACAATGATATTATTTAGAAATTATGATGAAAAAGAACGTATAGACCGAGTTTGGTATAATTCTTCAAATATTGTCTATACGGAGTGTCTGGATATACCTGACAGTTTGAAGACACTCACCGTGATTTACAAGAACGGAAAACGTTATCAATATAAGGATGTTGATGTGAATGACTATGTTATGTTCATGCATGGCGGATTGGACGGTTCCAACGGAAAAGCTCTCTACAAATATATCATTCCAAAGTATGAATGCATAAAAATGGAAGATGTCCCTCATGATTATACGCAACTCTTACTTGAGGAGTACCAAAAAAATGAACAAAAAAATTAAACCTTTGCGTTTTGAAAGTATTTATATATAAAATATTAGGTTATTATGGCATATGAAAAGTTTTAAAGAAATCTCAACCAACGTACAGTATGTTGTAGCAACGAAAAAACCTTATATTTATTTTGGAATGGTTGTTGCTATCATATCATTAATTTCGCTTTTGGCTATCGGCTCGTTTTTGTTAAGCGCACTTTTATGCCCGATTTTAAGCGCGGCACTTGCACTTTGTGTAATAAACAACCCCCAACGAGATGATCTGTTAGGGGTATCATTAGGATGGAGTGTTATTTTTGTTTTGTTTCTTTTTGGATGATTTTTCTTTTTTGAAAAATTGTTCGGGATGAGCGACATAGACATCTATCATTTCGTCAGTTATAGCATTTTTGAGAAAGCCTGACCTAAATTTACTCATGGCTTCGCCCAACGTTGTGCCCTTCTGAGCGCATCTGCAAAGTGAAACCAACTCACCGTTTACTGAGATACAGAAATCATATTTACCTTTTCTTTCTACGACATAGAAATCATGCCTACTAAATAAAAAGGTTGAAAGTATAGGGCAATCCCTTGCTTTCAGCCTTTTTCCTTTTTCTTTTGAATAATACAGTACGTCAGTCAGTTCCATTAATCTTTAATTTTTTCAATCAATTCCAATGCCTTGTCAGCATCAAAATCGTCCTCTTTATTAATGTAATTATCTAAACTTAATGTTGCTCCATCCCTCATTTCATGATTCTTGTTTTTCCTGTCAGCTATTTCATCGTAAAATTCATCAGTGAGGTCAATACCGTTCTTGACGATTTTTCCAATATATCTGATAATATAGCATCCTCCATATTCGGAAATCTCCTTAAATACTAAATCGCTAAATGAAAATTCTTTTAGATTTACTGCACCGTAGGCATTGTCCGTTACAAAAGAAACACTTTTGATATCTATAATGTCATTCTTGATGTCTCCATATTTAATTTTCGCAATTTCTTTAATGAGCATATTGAGACGTTTATTGTACGGATCTTTATAGAACGGCATATAGAAATCCAAGATGTAGTCCGTTCCTTTTTGCTTTACCACAAGTCTATAACAGAACTCCTCAATCTTGTATCTTGGAAGAAAATCCCGTTTAATGTTTAGCCTGTATGAATGTACAAGCCTCTCTCCGTAATCTCGTTTAGTATCATTGGTGTAGTTCAAACCGCCATCCCGAACTATTTCAAAATCGTCCAATGTCGATGGATTCTCTCTGTTTGCTTGTATCAGAAATATTGTTTCTCCGTCTGAAACATCAACGTGTTTGACATCAACAGTTCCTATTTTTTCGCAGCTGCCTCCGCCGCTATATTTGTAGTTGTACGATTTTCTTTCAGCATGATACATCTCATAGCGCAGTTCTTTGACAGCTTGCGTTACTTCGCCTTTCAAGAGATTCTGATATACATTGTTTGTCTCCTGCTGTTGCTCTGCCGTAGTACCTTCCTCGGATTCTTGAGTCTTTCCTTCAAAAGCCTCCGCATTAGCACTGTGGAAGCCTCTCATAAGATACCTTAGAAAAATTGCAATCTTAATAAAAAATTTTCGCATTACGACCTACTTTTATAAAATTTATTCATCGCCTGAATGGTCTCATTTCTCAAACGGCTCAGGTTTAAGCATTCCTTGCGGTAATCCTCCTTGTCCTTATCAGCTGTTCCGTCATTGAAATTATAGTTTCCTTCCATGGAACGGATAAGATTGTCATAATAATTATACAAATTGTCAATGTTGGAAAGCCTTACGAAATAAAGCAACTCCATATTAATGTCTTCTGTGTTTTCCATGTTTTTTAATAAAAATAAATGTTTTCAGAATAAAGTCAAATCAATATAGTTTAGATAGGAGTGTCAAAACCGTAATTGATTTAGGGGCATATGTATCCTGAATTATTTGACACGCCTCTTTTATTGTTTGCCCTCGGCTTATGGTGTCGTCTATTATCAAAACATCTTCTCCATTGATATTATTTGCATCTTCTGCCGAGCAGTCTATACTTGCCTTAAGTGTGAAATCAAGAACGTCTCTCATGTTGTTATTACGGAGTGAACTACCCCCACCTGAAGGAGGGGGCTTCCTGCTTCGCCGACAGCGCTTGCCCTGCGCGTGAACGCAGAGTAGAGGTGCCATCTCCACAGGCGTGGATTCCCGCAGTTCCTGCGGTATTTATTATCTTTACAAAGTAGTCCCTAAGGTTGCAAGCCGCGTTGTAATCCCTGTCTATTACTGCACCGCAGTGTGGGCATACCCACTCTCGGTCGTTCAGTTTTAGCAGGGAATTCTTTTCTCCGCAGTGATTACAAGTCTTTGAGCTTGGGAACCACTTGTCTGCATATACTAACAATGTATCGAATCTTTGACACTTGTAGGCAAGGAACTGCTTGAACATACCAAAGCCGAGGTCGTACACGGACTTTCCGTGCCCCTTCATATGGCGCTTAGCAAGATCTTGCATGCTTATATCCTCCAATACGAGGGCATCATAATGCGTAACATAATGATGGCTCATCTTGTGGCAGAAATCCTTGCGCCTGTTGGCTGTATGGGCATCGAAAGACGCAAGCCGTCTGCGGGCTTTCTCCTTATTGGAGGAGCCCTTTTCCTTCTTGGACAGTCTTCTTGCAAGCCTCCTGCGCTTCCTCTCGGCAGTGCGGTACCAACGGACGTACTTGGGTTTCGTATCGTCTTCGGTACTGTCGGAATCCACGCAGAACTTGCTGTAGGACATATCCAAGCCTACAATGTTAAGATTATCCAATGACACTTCATTCCTTATTGTCTCCGATGGGCAGTCCGTGAGGATGGCAACATAGAACCTTCCGTTCTTTGCAGCCTCCACGCATACGGAGCGTATCGCTCCGACGCACGGGCGGTGGAAATGCACCTTGACGTTGCCGATCTTCGGCAACCTGATGGTATCTCCCTCTATGCGTATCGAGTTGCTCTGGTTGTTTGTCTTGTAGATTGCCTTGGACTTTCCCTTTTTGTGGGGCTTCGGGAACTTCATCTTTGCTCCCTTGCGCTTGCCGCTGCAGGAGTCGAAGAAGTTCTTGAACGCCGCTTTCAGGTTCAACTTGGAGTTGGCGAGTGCAAGACTGTCCACCTCAGAGAGGAAAGGAGCGGTTTCCTTAAGAAACGTCACCTCTTTAAGTTTAGGTGCACTTTCCTTCGGCTTACCGTTCTTCTTCCACTCATTGTATTGAGCCTTGTAGTCATTAAGGAGCCCGTTGTAGACATAGCGCACGCAGCCTGCAGTGCGCCTGATGGCACCTGCCTGCTCCTGTGTCGGATAAAGTCTATAACGGAATGTCTTCATGCCTTTAGATTCTTTGGTTGCTTATATAGTTATATAATGTGTTTAATGAGGTGTTTCCCACGGTGGAGATATAGTAAGACGAAGACCAAAAGCTGTCTCCCCATAGTTCTTTCTTAATCTCCTCGGAGAATTCCTTTCTGAGGAACCTCGACGAATGTCCCTTAAGGATATTTATGAACTTGCACAAGTCCGTAGAGGGCTTCGTGGATATCAAGAGGTGAATGTGATCATCGCCGCATTCCTGATTTAATATTTCAACACCGTAGCCTGTGGCTACGCCCTTGTTGAATTCCTTAAGAGCCTCGATAATATGATCTGTGGTAAATACCTTCTTGCGGTATTTGACCACAAGTATCAGATGGTATCTTAATGAATAAACAGCGTTGGCTGTTTTGCTAAGTTCTTCCATTACTAAAGTTCCTTTATTATAAATATAAGCAAAGTTCAAAAAAAAGAATATATTTATAAAGGCAATTCATCCCCCACCTAAAGGAAGGGGACTTCTTGCCTAATAATTAAATATCTCGTAAAATAGCCATTTCTTGTTTTCTCCATCAACTCTAAATACTGAACCAATTCGTTATATGCGGGGACGAAATCTGCCTTGTAGTATTGTCTAAAAACAGAATTGGGTGCTAACACAATATCCTCAACGTCTTCGGTTGTTAGCTTGCAAAGAATGTTTTTCAAAATTCGGGCATTTTCGACCTTTCTGATTATCTTTTGTGCAATATGCTCATTTAGTGGGCTACTGCTTGGAACAATGATTGTTACTCCTACAGGATACAATTTTATAAATTTATCTACAACCTTATCAAATTGTTTGCAAATTAGCAAATAGTCCTTATCACTACTGAAATGCCATCCTTTCTCCTGTTTCAATGCATAAATTAAAGGATTTCCATCGCCTCTCAACCCTCTTTTCCGCCTAAAGATTGACCATACAGGGATTCCATTTAATATCTCCTCATCTTTTGACGGATTGTTCTCTTCAGAAGTATCTACATTTTCCTCATGATTGGGATTATATGAAACGGTCAAATTTGCCAAGTCAAAGTCTATGCCTTCTTCCACTAACTTAGTTGTGGAAATATTTGCCATTTTATCAAGCATGTCTCTAATTTCGCTTATATCATTTTTTCTCATGCCATAATCTTTTTAGAAAAAGCATATTGTTTCATTTTTTTTGTAGCGTTATCCACCATTGCATTTACTGAATTCAATGACATACCCATTTCCTCTGCGATATCCTCTGCTGTCATTTCTCCGTTTCCGTTAAGTCCGAAACGCATGACAAGGACTTTCATCTCTGATACGGAAATGCTTTTCATTAGTTTCATCACAACAGCCTTAGCGTGTTCCTTTTCAAAAACCCTTTCACAGTCATTGTCTGTCGATGTTTTCTCCGTAAATGCGGATTCGCTTTCTACAGTATAGTCTTTATCATCTGATGATGCAGATTCATTGATTGACGCAATTGTGACATCATATACATCGGATGCTTTCTTGACGAAGATATTATGCTCTTTCTGCAGATGTTCGATGATTTCATTTTCGTAAGGCTGTCTTCCGTTCTTTGTAAGAAAACTTTGCCTAAACTTGTCAATCTTTTTTGCTATTTTCAAATTATTTGTACGATTGATAATATTCTTGGTATCGGTAAGATAATAATTCATTGACCGCCTAATATACCAAACCGCATATGTCATAAATTTAAAGCCTTTATTTGGCTCGTATTTATCGATAGCCTCATTAAGCCCAATATTCCCCTCCCCTACATAATCCATAACTTCATCATCCGTTCTGGCATATCTCTTAGCCAACGAATAAATGAATCTTTGATTTCTAAGAAAAATTTCCTGACGGGCAGACTTGTCCCCATTATGATAACGTGTAAAAAGGGCTTCCTCTTCCTCGGGAGTCATTTTGGTATATTTCCTAATATCATTGAGATACTGGTTAATACCTTCGCAGTTTGCAAAATACTTACAAGATAGGGTTTCAAAATCAATTTTTCGTTTCATGTTCTTTAAAGTTTTCAACGTTGCAAATATAAAGTTTTTATTTTTAATTTCAAAATTAAGGCTCAATAAGGCAGATAGACAAAAAATCAATGTGCCTAAAAAATAGGGCACATTGACTATAAACAATGTTTTCTTTCTATTAGTTTTTTTCTTCCTTTACCCAAATATGCTCATTCGATTTGCATTTATAGGTCCCTGGTGTCAGTCCTACTGTTACAAACTGATGTACCAATTCCTCGATTTCCTTGATATTGTCGAGAATGTAGTTGTAAAGCCCATAGAAATAAGCTGTTGTTTCTTCAGGAAATTGCACTCCAAGCGGATCGCATTCCGTGCCGATGATATGCTCATCATATCTATGCAGGATATACGAGATATCTTCAAGTACGAAAGAACCGCCAAACAGATTGTTCATGTCAAGCCCAAATGTAGGCATCAGATTTTCTTCGTTTGTCAAATCAGGAACTTCCCCAAAATTAAAGTGAGAAATCAATTTCAAATGATCCTCCGTCAATGTGATTTTGATTATTGCCATAAATTATTTCTTTTTCTTTTCTGTTATTCGATTATTTTTGTTTATCCTTATGATTTCTTTATTTACTCTGTCAATTCTTGGTCGCTTATAATGATAGTCATCAGGCTTGGGCTTCAATATCCCGTTAAATTTTTCCCACATGATTTTATCGATTTCAGCCATCATCTCCTCATGTGTTATCTCCTTTCTCCTGAACTTTTGCGTGACTGTCGTCGTCCTATAATATATTTCATCCATAAAATTACGTTCTTCGTAATCATATAAGATTAGATTAATATCTGGACAATGCTCTTTGAAGATATTGATAATTTTTTCTTTGTCACCGCGTCCGTCATATTTTGTCGAACCGAGTACTGGCGAGACTACTGTTTTACCCTTAAAATTAATGTTTATCAAGTCTAAACAATCGCCTAAACTGTCATATTTTACATACTCGGACTGCTTGGATTGCCCTCCTGTGTGCATAAAGCAAATGCAGAATGTGATTCCGTCGTCCTTGAATACAGAAACCGTGCCAAACTTTCTCCTATCGCCATAAGGAGTTGTTTGAACTTTCTCTTTGATGTTCGGGAAATTAAGCCCTATTTCATAGGCAAAGCCACTACTCATAGAATTATTAGCACTCATAGGAACCAACACTATTTGATATTTCTTAATGTCCTCAATAAGAAATTTATCCTTGATTATTGTTGTCGGCATCTTCTGAAGGGTTACATTTGTATATAAAATGATAGTCTCCTATATTGACATTGATGCTGTCTCCTTCCACTCTCGGTGGCTGCGAATTATCCTCATCATTCTTATTTGTAAAGAAAATATGGTCGCTTATTTTTTGGAGTGTTTCCTTGTCTTTGACATTAAAAACTATGTCCATATCCAAACTATCATAATTGTTCTCCATAAAAAAAGATACCATTGAGAACAATTCGTCTGGACGTAAAAATTTTTTTAACCCCATACTTGGAAAAATCTATTTAAAAAGTTTTTTATTTTATTCGGTTTCCTTGTTGTTGCCAACGCTTCAAATATTTCTTCCTTTTGCTTAGTAAGTTCTTCTGATATTGTATTTTTATATGCATTAATATTGTTCTCACCCTGCTGTTGCTCTTTCCGGATTTCTTGCGTGAGTTTTTCCGTAAAATTAAATTTTTCAGCCATTGTTATCAGTTTTTTCTATCTCGTCTTCAAATATAGGTGTATTTTTGTCGATATAGTCGTCAATATTCCATAAAATATGGCAAACTCCTCCGGCAAAGCAGGCATCAAGAATCATGGCTAACCACCATAAATTGGTACCGTATAATATTATATTAAATGGACTTATCGGAATCGGCAATAGGAACCAATTGAATAATGAGAATACCCATCCGATATTAGTTGGCATGCATAACATACATCTAAACAATAAGCCAAAATTAGGGCCAACTCTTTCTGCCCACATTCTTAAACGGAAAAATATATTGGCAGGGCCAACACTCTGCGTTATGATAACGCTCATGCCATATACGAAAAATATATAGCAAAACAGAATAAACCAAAACATAATTACTCTACTTTACTTTCTGCCATTATTTCTTTAGCAGCCAACAGCACTGAATCTTCATTATCATTGGCCTTTTCTTCAGCCTTGTTTGTATTTTGCACAGGCGTGGCAATGGTTTCCATCGTATCATTTGCCGTCGTACCCTTACCCTTGCCTTGTGCCCCTTTTTTCTTTTTATCTAAGACGAAGTTTAAAGTCTTTAATCTTTCCAAAGATTCCTCTACAAAAAGTTTCTTTAATTCTTCGACTTTTTCATTGAATAATGTCAGGCGTTCCTGTGCCTCCATATTAAATCTGATGGTATATTCAACTGCATCAAAGATTTTGTCAAATCCGTTTGTCAATTCAGTCGCATAAACCACGCCATATGGTGTAGCTCCTGCGGCAGTATTATATTGTTTTTTTAAAAAATCCATATCGGGGATAGTCCATTTTGACGGGAACTTGAGTATCACTGTTATAGCTCCTTCGTCTATATTGAACTTCACAAAATAATCTTTGATTTTATCTATTCTTTTTGTAATATCCATGTTCTTTAAAATAATCCTGTAAATATTATTGTAAAAATATAAGAAAGGGCGCTTGCGAATTTCACCCCATCCCATTTATCTGTTTCCATCTTAGCGTTCTTGCGGAATGCAGCCACAAATTCAAAACCGTATTTTGCGACAACACAAATAGAGAACATTAATATAAAAACAAGTAGTTTGTTAATTACCGCTATCATTTTTCTTTTTTCTTAAAAATACAATATTTTAGGCACTTTTCAAGGCTACAAACTTTTTTATTCATAATATTGTCTCCTGTAAATTATAATTAA
>OQVL01000770.1_pt1 | contig 17946 bp, 13 predicted proteins | sample 1691501 | NCBI WGS metagenome assembly OQVL01 (sample SAMN03418253, study PRJEB22391) | human gut metagenome | biome: human-gut; feature: organic feature; material: feces | host: Homo sapiens | place: Tanzania | collected 2013-01 | reverse complement strand
CAAGCGTATCTTCCTCAATCGCAGCCGGAATAGGATAAGAATAAAGTATAGGTCCGGACGCTCCACGCGCATATAACCTTTTTCACCGAGAAATGTCATGGTGAAATCACGGAAACAGAACGTGGTATTGTCGCAGTACATGCCCTGCAGAAGACCGGAGACGCCTCCGTCATACGAGACCAGCGCCGCAAACGAGTCTTCTTTTTCCCAGCCGCGCTTGTGATTGAGTTGCGCGGAAAGAACTTTCTGCGGGAAACGTCCTGTAATAAACGAAACCAGGTCAAAATCATGAATGGACAGTTCATACATGGCGCCGGTGCGTTTCACCCATTCGCCGCCGGGACGCTGATTGAACATCTGTTCCTTGGTGGTCACGATGGAAACCAGGTCGCCGATTTCCGGCAGAAGCTTCTTCGCCTTGACATTGATCGGTTCATAACGCATCTTAAAGCCGACTCCCAGCTGGCATTTCTTTTCAGCGGCAAGTTTCACCAGCTCTTCGCCCTGCGCCACATCCGTGGTCAGCGGTTTTTCGGAAAACACGTTATATCCGCGGTTCAGCAGAACCTTGATGACCGGATAATGCGCCTGCGGCGGCGTTACCACACTGACGGCATCCAGATCATCCGGCAGCTGTGCGATGTCTCCAAGCGCTTCCGCTCCGCAGACTTCCGCCATGGCTTTCGCCTTTTCCGGGTTCAGATCCACGACCACCGCCACTTTGACGCCCTCAATTGCGCTCCACGAACGGGCATGAGCCATCCCGATTCCGCCGCAGCCGACAATTGCTACTTTAAACATAAGTTTCTCCTGTTGGTTATTTATGGTTTTTCAGACAGCAGATGCTGTCCGGTTTCACATTTTTCAGAACATTGCCCGGCACACCCTCTATCGACCAGCCGTCCGGAAGTTCCACTTTGAGTTCTTCGACGGCATCGTAGAAGAACAGTGCGCCGCCTTTTTCACTGATCCATAAAGTGCCGAACGGGGTTTCCCGGATAAAAGGATAGCCCACATTCGCCTGCGCTTTGTTAATCAGGGGATTCAGCCGCCCCATACGCTCGATTTTCTGTATTTCGCCGGGTGTGCGCTCGAATTTCTTCGCATACCCGTCCACATTGATATAAGTGAATGCGCCATACATGGATGTGCGGAAATAATCCAGTGCCATATCATCGCCGGTATTGCCCGTGGACGGTGAAGCCATCAGCATGGCAAACTCTTTCCCCTGGAACGAGTTGTATAGACGCTGCCGGAACCAGTAATTGTCGGTTACCAGCGGATTCTGTCCTTCTACGCCGATCATGACATTCCGATCAGAAAAGAACCGCATGATCTGGAGTGCGCCCGCCATCCCCGGTTCACTGCAGGGTTTGCCGTAATTGATATTGCCGATCGCCGCGCCGTACATATCGAAGTAAATCGCGCCGATACCCTCGCGGATGGCGTTGGACATTTTGCCGAAGTACCATTTCCGGAAATCCGGATTATTGAGATCCAGCACCGGATAATTCTCCATGTAGCAAAACATCGAACCGTCCAGTTTGCGGACAAACCAGTCCTGATGGTCGCGAAAAATCTTTTCACTGTCGCCATGACAGTAATCCCCCGCACTCCACGGGAACGGCATCAGCCCGTACGACCGGACCTGACGGTATGCTGCCCGGTGAGCCTCGCTGTCAATATCTTCAATCGCACTCGGACACCACGGCAGGGCAACCCGCCGGAAACCGAGTTCCGCTGCCGATTTCAAGGCTGCTTCTATATCCTCCGGGGAACAGACATTCTGCCAGGTAACGGTCGGCGGAACTGCAAAATCCTTCATACCCGTTTTCCCGCGCAGGAATTTGCGCTGGAATTGATACATCGCCATCCAGTCATTGTTGCCGCGTTCCGCACCCGGTGAAAAAGCGTGCCAGACATATGGCAGAGACAGCGGAGCCCGGCGATATCCCGCAATCAGGGTCAACTCCTGCTGAATACTTTTTTCACCCGGCTGAATCTGCAGCCGCGGAGACGCCGGCACCGGGAAATCCACAAACTCCGAATAGATTCCCGCCGGTGAAACAATCCACGTGAAAGGCTGTCCGCTGCCGAAAAACGCCCAGCTCCAGGTATCCGCTTTCTTTGCACCAGACAGATCAAACTCCGCGTAACCGCGCGGCGGCGAATAGGCGGACATCCGGCGTGTCCAGTGTCCGACGGTGTTTTCCGCAGTGGCATAACGTGAATTGTATTTCAGCGACTCAATCCAGTTCGGCGAACTCAGAATCGTTACCTGCTCCGCAAATGCGGCAAACTCACGGCCTTCCAGCTGCAAAGTTCCAGCCTTGAAGCTCCATTCCAGTTTCGTACCGTTTTCGCTGAGGTATGTCAGAACGGCTTTCCCGTTTTCCGCCAGACGCGCACCTTCAAAATTCCATTTTCCCGAAAGAGATTTCCCGGACGAAGCGTTCACCTTGACTTCCGCCGTATTGGCGTCCACATCGGCAAGTTTTCCGGAGAAAACCAGTTCCGGCACACGAAATTCGCGCAGATACGGAATTTCCGCATCTTTCCAGAACACATTAACCACACCGCCGGCGGCTTCCAGACGGATTCCATTGGCAAAACGGATTTCCGTAATGCCGTTCTTCTTTGAGAGTTCCGCTTTTTCCCCGGATTCATTCAGCTGCATTTGCGGCTGCATAACCGTTATCGTCAGTTTCCCGTGAGTCTTGCGCGCGGGAACTGCCGGCAGCGGGTAGAGTGTCGCCTCCGGATGCAGATCAATTCCGGAAACATAGCCTGCCAATGCCGAAATCAGCGCTTGCCCGTATGCCCATGAAAAAATCTGGCGCATTCCCTGCTTCCGCGCCCATTCCTCATTATAAAACAGAACTTTACCCTTGCCGTAATTCTTCACCGCGGCAAAAATTCCGACTGTTTTTCCGGCGTCATCCGTAATGGGAGCCAGCATTTCCGCTCCGGGCTGCAATTCTGCTTTCCGGTAAGTTCCCAGCAGCTGCCACTCCGCCGGCAGAACACGGAAAATTTTATCCGCCGGACGTTTTACTTTCAGTCCGTCGAGATTCGGCTGCATGGGACCCAGACGAACCGGCAGCAGATCGCCAAAGTTCTCCGGGACGAAAAAGTTCACCATCAATGTACCGCCGTTCCGGACATATTCCTTCAGTCTTGCGATCCGTTCCGGAGTGAAGATTTTCTTCTGCATCTCCGTCGGCAGCGAAGCAATCATCACGAGCTTATAGTCTTTCAGACGCGCCATCGCCGGAGTAATGCCGTCCTTCGCTTCCGGTTCCACCAGATCTGTCAGAAACGCCTTGATCGACGCGCCGCCGAATCCGTTCAGATAAACCGAACTCAATGCAGTAACCCGACAGCCGCTTTTCACAAGGAAACCGGATGTCTCTCCCGCCACCCAGGGACGCCCGCCATGGAACAGCAGTACATTTTCCCCCTTGCCGTTCGGAACCGGAAGGTTCTCCGCGACAGGGGCATCAGAGAAAGGGGGCAGTGCCTGTACTTTCTCCAGTTCCGTCCGGTCGTCGGACGGCTTGAACGCAGGATCATCTGTCAGGATCAGGGTATCCAGGCGCACCATGCCCAGCGGCGAGGAAACCGAAACAGAAATTTTGCCGGCAGTCAGCTCAATCGGTTTTTCCAGACGAGCCCAATACCAGGAACCTTTCTTCATGCTGTCTTTAAGCACAGCATCGCCGAACGTCCCGATTTTTTGTCCGTTGATGCTTAATTCACCGGTACGCCATTTTTCTCCATAGGTCATGGTGCGCGCCCAGACATAGTATTTGCCGGACTTTGCCAGTTTGAAATCTCCGGAGATGCTGCTCTTCTTCTCCATGAGAATCACATATTTCCCTTCGGAAAACTCACGCCCGACTCCAATTTTACATTTCGGCGTGATATTGATTTTTTCCCCTTCCAGACGGAAGTTATCCGCGAACGATACGGAGCCGAGCAAAGCCAGACTCCATGCCAGAAGTTTAATTGTTTTCATCTCTCTTTTCCTTTCATGTTTCTTCTGAATTATTTTTATTTTTCGAGACACCAGTTTGTCTGACTCTGAAGTTTTGAGTCATTCCGTGATTCCACATGCAGGTCGCCGCAGATCACATTGAACGCTCCGCCATGAGGCGCATCCAGGGTTACAGTGGAATCATTGACGGTTTTCCGGTTCAGCTCCGCATACAGCGGAATACGCGAATGCGAAACCGGAAATTTTATTGTGCTGAATTTTTTCTGGTTCGAAGCGCCGGGAATGCCGAAAAGATGATTGTATTCCGTGCGGGACGAAGTGAAATTGTGAATCGTCGCGATCCGGTTTCCGCCGCTGCCGAGTTCCATCACTTTTTCGCCGTTGCTGGGACAATGCCACAGCGGAGCAATGGATGCTTTGAATCCATATTCGTTCGCCAGCGGAGTCCTTGCCGGTTTCCGGTAGTTTTTGATATAGAAATGATCAAGCAGATAAACCAGTGCATTCGCCTCGGTATAAATTGCTCCGGGAGAATAGGGACGGCTGTAACTCGGACCTGGCAGATAATCCGAAAAATCGTTCATATACATCCCCATGGCTGTACCGATCTGCCGATATTGTCCCAGACACTGTGTTTTTCGGGCGCTCTCTCTTGCCCGGTTCAATGCCGGTAGCAGCATTCCCGCCAGAATGGCAATAATAGCAATCACAACGAGGAGTTCGACAAGTGTAAATTGCAGCGGGTTACGTTTCAATTCCAGAAGCATACAAACAGTTTTTACAATTTTTAACATACGCCTCATTCATCCTTCCTTTCTTTTACTTTTTTGCCTCTTGCGTAAACGCAGACGTTTCAATTCTCAAACTTCCAAACTATCAGATTCCAATACTCAAGAGACGGAACCGTGATTTGAAGAACATTTCCCTCCCGGCGAACCAGCAGTTCCTGCGGCAGCATTGTTTTCTGCTGATCCGGAGACATCAGGAAGCAGCGCACTGCCTTATAGGGAAATGGCGGTATATATGCAACGTCAAAAGTCTTTTTAACTTCCGGTTTTTCATGATTTCCGCTGAATATATCGCGGTTTGCAGGATAATTCAGCAAATTCATGCAGAGAGTATGCTTTTCCCCTGATTTCCGCAGAAAAGTTGTATCTGTAAAATCAAAGTCCGTCCGAGATGCCCGCAATGCTTTTTCATCCACCCATTTCAATTCGGGATCAAATAGATAACGGGAATACCGAATGGCAAAATCCGTGTATTTACGATAATATTCCTGACACTTCCGGCTCAGTCGAAAACCGGCATACGTTCCCAAGCCGTTAGCATAATACGTAGCCAAAGCAGGAACAAAATCTTCAGGTCTGTCCCATTGTCGGTATGAAAGTGCAGAATTGGAAACGACCTGCCCTGTAAACTGACGGACCGACTGGTGAATCAGACCGAAAGTATGATAATAACGGTTCGCAGGCTGACCGGTCACCACCTCGCTCATCCAGATCACATTCGGATGCCGGGCTGTCTGCGGGTCAAACAATGCCCGGTTTTTCAGAAGAGTTTCCTTCAGTGTCTTGCGGTCTGTCAACTGAAGCGTCCGTCCTTCAACTTCCCGCTGAAGCGACATAACTTCCCATGGCAAACCATTCAGAATCTGTACGAATGAAGGTGCTATATCAGACAGATTCTTTTCAATTTCCGTGAGTATTTTGGACTGAACACCATCATAATTCAGATCCGTTGCCGGTTTTCCGTCATCCAGCACACCGTTTGCAGTTCGGCGGCTCCAGCCGACAAAAGAGTCATGAAAAAAACCGTCCCAGCCGATCATCTCAACTGACTTGCGCATCATTTTCCCGTAATCCGCAGCATAGGCTGCGCAATTTGGAGAATACAGATCATCCCAGCAGAACCAGAGCCGCATCGGTTTTCCAGTCTTGCGGTCACACAAACGTCCGTTTTTTCCCCAGACAGCCTCCCGCGCAACAGTCAGATTGTCGTATCCCACCATCAGAATTCCTTTCTGCCGCAGAATTTGGTTCCAGCACCGAAGTTTCTGACAGGATACTTTGAATTTTTCGATTTCCTGAAGACGCCGTTTGCTGATGTCATTTTTCCAACGGGCATGAAACCACCAGTCTTTTTCCGGCACAATTTCCGACCATACCGGCATCCACTCAAAAAATTTCAGAATATTACACCCGGATTTCTTATACTGTTCCGCCTGCTTCCGAATCGCTTCATCCGGATAATTCACATAATAGCCGGCATCGACGCAGAGGACATGTATTCGGGGGAATTTGATGATTCCGGGATAAACTTCGCACAAAACATTCCGAACATTTTTCTTGCCGCTCTGTTCCAGAGACAAGCAAAACTCTTTGCCGTATTCACCATTGATAGTTGTCTCAAAGCGCAGAATATTGCGTCCCGGCTTCAGCAGCACCTCTTTCTTCAGAAGCATTTCCCGGCAGTCTATTCCGCTCAGACATTCCAATTTCATGGTTCCGTGTTCCGCATTTTCAGTGGTGTTGAACACTTCTGCCGTCAATGAAACTTTTTCATTCGGACGGTAAACAGCTTTATCTGTTTCCACTGAACGAATCTGTAGATCAGCCCAGAGCGGAAGACAGAGAAACAATCCGGAAAAAATCAATCTGTTCACATTCATATCAACTCCATTTTCAATTTTGCGGAGGCATTACCAGATATCCAGATTTGCGGCGGTAACCGGATTGCCGGTATGTACTTTGGTGGCATGTCCATCCAAAAACAGAAAATTCACTCCGTTCTGGTGTCTCGGACGCAGCCGGTAGCCGACCTGCGGCAGCAGCAGTTTTGAATAAATCAGATACTCACCGCCGCCATCCCCTAAAACAAAACGTTTTCCCGGCTGAATGACCTTCGTTATTTTCAGCCCGGCATAGGTAGTAGAACTGTCGCTGCCGACCGCAGAATTCAGCTGAGAATTATATCCGTAGTAATAATCCATTGTTTTCGATTCTGACCGGCACAGGAAGATTCCACGATGGGTGGAAGTCGGATGCCAGGAATGATCAACATACCCGCAATTCTCCAGAATTCTGGCATAAGTATAAGCGGTTGATGATGTCAGCCAGCTACAGGCGGGCAGCACATAGTCATGGTAATCCACACTGTAAGCTGCCGCATGTATTCCGAGTTGTTTCAGATTGCTCACACAGCTGATTGCTTTACCGTTTTCCCGCGCCTTATTCAGTGCCGGCAAAAGCATCCCCGCCAGAATCGCGATAATCGCTATCACCATGAGGAGTTCTATCAATGTAAACCGCCGCGGATTACGTTTCAGATATGAAATATGAGATGTGAAATATGAAATGAATGAAAGAGGTTTGGGGTAAATCATGATTCCGTTTCCTTTCGCAGTTTTCCAGTTGAATTGTCTGTTGCCGGTTGCAAATTCAAAGCAAGTTCTGCCCCGTCAGCAATAACGGCTGCCGGGACAATGTTCAGCCCCTTATTTGTCCTGAAGATATTTCTTCACATACTCCAGATTGTGTTTCATGCCGATTTCCGGTTCGGGAAGTTCCTGCGGATACCAGTATTTTTCATACTCGTCACTGACGTATCCAGTGTAGCCGACTTTTTTCAGCTCTTCCAGTACTTCGGGCCAGCGGACCGTGCCTTCACCCATCAGACAGGGTTTCTTCTTCAGCGGAATACGGGATTCCAGCGTCCAATCCTTGATATGAACATGGAAAATATGACGCGCCGCTTTGCGGATCGCTTCCGCACCGGATTCCACACCAGCCAGCTCAACCCACGCATAGTCCAGCAGCATTCCGACATTCGCCATGTTCACATCTTCAATCAGCCGCACCGTATCCCGGATATTCATGGTCAGAGAGCCGATATGGGTTTCGATACAGATGCGTACTCCGAACTTTGCTGCATACTCCGCAGTCCGGCGAATCCCGTCAACCGTCCGGCTCCAGACGTCGCTGAACCACACGCCGGGCTGGCTGAACGGTTCCACGCCGCCGTACACACGCACCAGCGGACAATGCAGAATCGCCGCAATTTCAATCACCCGTTTCAAATTTTTGATTACGCCTTCGCGTTCATCCAGATTGACGAAGTTCTGATAATAGGAAGTCAGACAGGAAAACTCCATACCTTTCGCCTGAGCCGCCGCATAAATCTTGCGGGCTTCGTCATCCGTGAGCGTTTCACTGTTGATTTGACCGTCCTCCGCCACCCGGACTTCAATTCCGTCGTAACCGATGCTCTTAAACAGCTCAATCACTTCATAAATGTCACACTTGGGCGCACCCATAGTATGCCCCGAAAATTTGATTCTGTCGTTCATCTCAGAACTCCTTGTTTGATTACATTTTTATCATCCGCAAGCGGACGCATTCTTTACAGATAAACCGCTGATTCTCCTGGCACAAATACCGATTTGACCACGGCGCAGGAAACATTTTTTCCTTCCTTGATTCCCTTCGCCAGCTGCAATGCCGTCAGAGTCATTTCTCCGATCTTCGGGTCTATGGTGGTCAGCGACGGCGAAAGGAAATCCGTCAGCAGTGAATGGCTGTCATACGCCGCCACTCCGGCAGATTTCGGCACCGCGATATTTTTCTTCTGCAGATACTTCAGAAAACATGCCGCCTGATAATACTGCGGAATGAAATACAATGTCTTCTCTTTAAAAAACTGTGCGAAGAGCTGTTCTGGATACTCCGCCGGAGAAATGGAACAGCTTCCGTCATAAATCCGGACATCCCGCACGCCGGCATTTTCCAGAATATCCCGGAAGCCGTCTATACGTTTCTGCTCGCAGTCGCTGATCTTTCCGGAATTGAAAATCACATACCTTTCATAATATTCGGCAGAAGCAATCCGTCTTGCCAGTTCAGCAGAGGCTTCATAATCATTGCCGAGCGCACAGGCATACCCCTCCACTTCACGGTTCAGCAGCACCACATTTGGAAATTTTTCCCGGTTTTTCCGGAGAAACGCATCATCTTCATCGGAAGTACCGATCACAATCACCGCATTAAACTTCTGACTGCGTGCCGGACGCAGGACTTTCCGCAGATTCCCGGACTGATACAGTTCATAAGTCGGTTTCAGACGCATCGACAGCGTATTGGCTTCCAGAACCCGGCTGACCTGCACCATAAAATCAGAAAACTGTGAATGCAGCCATGGACTCAGAATCAGCAGAGAAAGCGGCACATTCTTCAATTCCGAGAGAGCAACTGCCACCAGATCCGGACGATAATTCAGTTCACGGCTGACATTCAGGACTTTGGCGATGGTCTGTTCCGAAAGTCCCAGCGACGACCGTTTATTGTTCAGCACATACGACACGGTCGCCTTTGATACGCCGCTGGCAAGTGCAATGTCTTCAAGTGTCGTTTTCATTCTCTTTTTCCTTGATTTTGTTCACGTGAACCGGTTCATAGCATATATTATAATCATTTTTCCGTAATTGTCAAGGTGGTAAAGGAAATAAAAAACGAAAATTAATGAAATAAAACGCAAAAAACAGCGGACTGCATCCAAAATGGCTGTCCAGTCTCTTCTCTCGGATTCATCATCCCGCAGTTGCGGAAACAAATATTCTGATTTTTTTCTGATTTCCGCTTGCATTTTCCCAAAACAATAATATATTACAGAATCATCCAAATAGCGGGGTAGAGCATTGGTAGCTCATCAGGCTCATAACCTGGGGGTAGTTGGTTCGATTCCAGCCCCCGCGACCAAATATTCCAGGACTTGCTTTACGGCAAGTCCTTTTTTGTCCCGTTTTTCTGCTTTTTCCCCTGTCCGGAACTTGCTTTTCACTCTGAAATATTGTATAATACCCTCTCAACCGGAAGGAATTCAACCATGACAAACCTCTCTGACAAAAAATTTCATGATCCGCTGAAGGTAGTTTCCTTCGGGGAAGTGTTGTTCGATATCATCGACGGAAAACCGTATCTGGGCGGCGCTCCGCTGAATCTGGCGGTGCATCTGTGCAAACAAGGCGCACAGACGGCGCTGATCTCTGCTGTCGGCAGCGATGAACTCGGCGGAATGGCTCTCCGCCAGATCCGGGACATCGGACTGGACACCGGCGCCATTGCCCAGCTCGAAAACTATCCGACGGGTACAGTCGTCGCCACGCTGGATGAGAACAAGATTGCATCCTATGATTTCGCGGCGGACACGGCATATGATCACATTCCAGCCGCTGATATTGATCCGGATATTGATCTGTTCTGTTTCGGCACACTGGCACAGCGTTCGCCGGAATCACGCAATTCCCTGCGCCAACTCCGCGAAAAACTGAACTGTCTGTTCTTCTATGATGTGAACCTGCGTCAGAATTTTTATTCCGCTGAAATCATTGAAGAATCACTCCGGGCGGCAGACATTGTGAAACTGAATGAAGATGAGTTCCCGGTTCTCGCCGCAATGTTCAATCTCCCGGATGATCCGGAAGCATTCCGCCGGCACTTCGGGCTGACTCTGGTTCTGCTGACTCTGGGACCGGACGGCTGCGATCTTTATGCGGAGGAAGGGAAAATCCATTCGCCGGCATTTCCGGTGAAAGTGGTAAGCACGGTCGGCGCGGGCGATTCGTTCAGCGCAGCATTCCTTTATCACTGGCTGAACGGCGCGTCGCTCAAACAGGCTCTGACCGAAGGAAACCGTCTGGCGGCAAGGATTGCCGGACAGGCGGGCGCAATCTGAACCGCTGAAAAAAACGGGTTCCGGCAAATCTTAAATCTTATGTTCAACCCGTTTTCAGCATTTTTCGTTCATTGCGATCAGAATCCCATGCTTGAAATCACGCGGGATTCTTTGGAATGACAATCGTAAATATCGAACCTTTTCCGGGAACGGATTTCAGCTGAATCTGCCAGCCGTGCGCCCGGACAATCGCCTGGACCAATGCCAGCCCCAGACCGTTTCCCTGCAGATGACGGCTGGCGTCACTCCGGAAGAAACGCTCAAACACATGCTGACAGTCATTCTCTGAAATTCCGCAGCCGGTATCCTGCACCAGAAAACGGATTTCGTTCTCCTGCTCCTCCGCCGCGACTCTCACCGAACCCTGCGCGGTGAATTTCAAGGCATTTTCCAGCAGGTTCGAAAACACACGCTGCAATTTGTTTTTGTCCGCCTGCACCATCAGCGGATGTTCCGGCAAATCCAGCTGGAACGAGAGTCCTTTTTCCTCAAACGCGGGCTGCATGAATTCACAGAAATCCCGCAGCTGTTCCGTCAGGTCAATCTGCACCTTGCATATTTCATCGGGACGGGAATTGGTGTGGGAGATATCCATGATGGTGTTGACCAGATTTTTCAACCGGGAAGTTTCCTCGGCGACGGATACGCAGACACTCCGCACCGGTTCCGCCAGTGTTCTGTCCCGCAGCAGCAGTTCCACAGTTCCGGCAATCCGGGTCAACGGTGTCCGCAGATCGTGCGCCACATTGTCGGACATCATCTTGATTTCCTTGAGCAGATTTTCCGTCCGCTCATTCATGGCATTGAACGTTTCCATCAGTTCCCGGATTTCGCGGTCGTTGTCCGGCAAATCGGCAATGCGGTAGCTGTAATCCCCGGAAGAAATATGATTCATGGCAAGGGTAGTCTGCTTAATGCCGCGGATAAACCGGCGGGCGATCAGCCAGGCGGCGCAGATTCCGATCAGTGTAACTTCCGTCAGCATACTGAAAAACAGCAGAATGTAATGATTCCGCAGAGCATCGCGGGGCTGGACATTCCGTCCCAGAATCAGCGTCCGCCCGTCCGGAACGGGGAAACGCAGATAACGGAAATCCCCGATTTCGACAGGAGAGGAACGCACCATCCGCAGCACGGCTTCCAGCTGTTTGCTCTGTTTCGGCGGACGCAATGCCAGATAATCCGAACCGTCCTGATTCAGAATGACTGCGGTCAGGTTGTCCTGTCCGCGCGCCTGAATGGTCCGGGCAAGAAAATTTTTCAGACGCGACAGATTGTTCAGCGGGCTGAATTTACGGGAATAAACCGAATTGCCGTCCTGTACCCGGAATTCATAGAATCCGCCGCGGTAATGAACACATGCCGTGTAATAATCCTGTGATCCGGGTTCACTGAAAGGGTATTCCAGCCGGGGAGTCCGGTACACAAACAGAATCTCCGCGCCGGGATACCGGTGTTCCAGAATCATGCGGTCCGGTTCCGGATACTCTTTTTCGGTAAGCAGTTCATTGAGCTGGTCGTAACGCGCACCCATGGCGTAGATGCCGATGGCACGGACAGCGATCTGGCGCAAATCGGCATCCGCATTGGCATTGACAGCGGACATCAGCAGGTATCCGGTCAGCAGAAACACCACTGCGCCGGAAAAGAAAAAGAGCAGAGCAAACCATAGAGCCAGCCGCACTTTCAGAGAAAAGCGCAGCGGCTGTTTTATGCGGATGTCATTCCAGGACATAACCGACTCCGCGCACCGTATGGATCAGTTCCCGGTCAAACGGTTTGTCGATTTTTTCCCGGAGCTTGTACATCCGGGTTTCCACTATGTTGGTCTGCGGGTCAAAATTGTATTCCCAGACATGCTCCATGATCATGGTCTTGGTAACTACGCGGCCGGCATTGCGCATGAGGTATTCCAGCAGGTCATATTCCCGCGGAGGAAGGTCGATGCGCTGACCGGCGCGCACCACTTTCCGGGTCAGCAGATCAATATTGAGATCCGCCACGGAAAGAGTGGTCGGTTCCGCACTCATGGAAAAACGCCGCAGCTGCGCCTGAATGTTGGCAAGCAGTTCGGTTACGGAAAACGGTTTGGGCAGATACAGGTCGCCGCCGGCATGAAGACCGCGCACCTTGTCATCCAGCGAAGTGCGCGCGCTCAGGATAATCAGCGGAACCGTGATTTTCGCCCGGCGGATTCCTTCAATCACGGAAAAGCCGTCGATCACCGGCAGCATGATGTCCACAATCCCCAAATCGAAAGACTCGGTTTTTGCCATGGACAGCCCCGCCTGCCCGTCTTTTGCGTACAGCGTGGTATAGCCGGCTTCCTTCAATGCCTTCAGCAGAAAATCCGCAGTCTTGCGGTCGTCTTCGATCACCAGTATTTTCATAAAAACCAGACCTTTCCATTCAATCTGTTCCGTATTTCCGATAGTGCTGAATACGATGCGCGGGAAAGATTATTTTTTCTCCAGATTCAGCACTTTGCGCATGAACTGTTCCCCGTTCATGAATCCGAGCGAACCTTTGGGAGCCTGTGCTTCGGAATAGGACATGACCGAATCCGGCGTGATATGTTCGCCGCAGATGGCAACCGGAACCGGAGTTCTGGTATGTTTGCGCAGATGCAGGGGAACCGGGTGATCCGGCAGAATGGCGAAGGTAACGCCTTTGCCTTCCAGAGCTTTCATCACGGGCGCGACAATCCGGTTCTCGAACTCGGTGATTGCCTGTATTTTGAGCTTGAGGTCGCCCAGATGCGAGCATTCGTCGATGGCTTCCAGATGAACATAGACCATGTCATGATTCTTCAGAGCGTCCAGCGCAGCCTGTGCTTTGCCTTCGTAGTTGGTGTCAATGAATCCGGTTGCTCCGGGCACATGCACCACGTCCATGCCGGCACAGCGGGCAATTCCGAAAATCACATCCACGGCGCTGATCACCGCACCGGTTTTCCCTTCATACTTTTCGGAGAAAGACATGAAATGCGGCTGTTTGCCCGGACTCCACGGCCAGATCATGTTGGCGGGAACTTCACGGTCTTTATTCAGCGGATGCGCCGAAAGGAAGGCATAGCTTTCTTCCATGAGACGGGTCAGAAATTCCACCGTATGCGCGGCTTCCGGAGAATTGTCCTTCGCTTTCAGACGCAGATCCGCAACCGCTTCGTCCTGCGACGAATCCGGCTTGAAGTAATCAATGTTCGCACTGAACTCTTTGCCGTGAAGGACCAGCAGATTGCGGTAGCTCACGCCGGGATAAAACGTAACTTTTTCACTGCCGAAGCGTTCCTGCAATGCCTTCATCAGCGGCACGGAAACATCGTTGGAAATGTGTCCGGAAGAATAATCTTTGAGAATGCCGTCCTTCACATTGACCAGATTGCAGCGCCAGGCAATATCGTCCGGACCAAGCTTAATACCCTGTGCGACCGCCTCGATCGGTCCGCGTCCGGGGTAGTACTGCGCCAGAGAATAGCCCATCACCGACATGTTGGCGGCGTCGGAGGAAGTGGGGAAACCATCCGGCAGAGTCAGAAACGTTCCGGATGCGCCGCGCGCCGCTATCTTATCCATCCACGGGGTTTCCGCGGCTTCCAGCGGGGTTTTTCCTCCCAGCTCGGCAACCGGTTCATCCGCCATGCCATCCGCAAGAAATACAACCGCTTTGCCGCGGTACTGTTCGTCATTCATTTTCAACTCTCCATTGTTCTGTTGTTTTTATTCTGGCATAATATAGCATAAGGACAGGCATTGTCAACAGGGACAAGCCGGATTTTGATATGCAGCTGCGGCTGTTTCTGCGGCGGAACCTGCCCCGAAGACCAGCTCCGCGGGAATTGCGGAACGGAAAGGCTCGCCGCGGGAGGCATACCCTTCCCTCAGCCAGCGCTGGGCTTCCAGATACAGTTTGCCGTACTGCTGACGCAGCATCCCGATTCCATTGTATTTGACCAGCGCCGGCTGATAATCAAACGTCAGCAGAAAATAATCCCTGCCAGGCGTCATTCCATACATGTGCCCGACAGTTACCAGCGGAACGGTCAGGCGGGCATCCAGCACGACTATGCCGCGGGGCGGTTTGCCGGAAGCAAACAGACTCCGTCCCGTTTCCGAAACCTGGGCAGGCAAGTCGCGAACCGGAAACACATGCAGACGGTCCGGGCTCAGCGGAATGGACAATGCGGCGGCAGATTCATAAAAAGCAATCAGCCGGTCCGCCAGATACGGCATGGAAAGATCCGCACAGCCGGAAACCATCGCGCAATCCGTTCCCGCAATTTCCCGAAGCCAGCCCATGCCTTCCCGGATGCTCGCCGCCGTATCCGTGGCGGCAAAATTGCAGTTCGGATAATTCCGGTTGATCAGCAGCTGCGGCACTCCGGAATGTTCCAGATGCCGCATTGCCCACAGTGAAGCGATTTCCGGCATGACCCAGATCACCGCCGCTCCCGGATGCGCCACGATGTCAATATAACGCAGCAGATCGCTTTCCCGGATCACCCGGACATCAATACGGGATTCCAGGTCCGGAAAAAACAATTCCCGGATCGAACGGTCGGAATACTCATGTGCCATTCCTCCGGACACCACAAACAGCTTCGGCGGCACGCCCGGCACCGGGTCATCCGGCTGAACCGCAACCCGCGTGGCTCCGCCCTGGTTGGAAACCAGACAGCCCTTCTGTTTCAAGGCGGTTATCGCGCGTTCCACCGTGTTGCGCGAACAGTGGTATTTCCGGCAGAGCTGATTGCGCGAAGGAATCGGTTCCCCCGGTTTGTACCGTCCCGCCCTGACTTCATTCAGTATCATATCCTGAAGCATCTGCGATTTGTTCATGTCTCTGTTCTCCTTGCAGACCATAGTTTACCGTTCTTTCGGCAGAATATCAAGCCGAAAAAACAAAAAACAGGAAAAGAAGACAAGTTTTCCCATGGAAAAACGGATAAAAAGTATTGCAGAACTCCGGAACATGAGATAAGTTACTGAAAGAACAGCTATCAGAACTTTTTACTTTTTCGGAAAGGAACAGTCATGAAAGAAATAAAATGCGGAATCATCGGCAACGGGGTAATCGCTCCGGTTCACCTGGAAAGTTATCGCAAAATCCCCGGTGTAACCGTCAAAACCCTCTGCGACATCATCCCCGGCAAAGCGGATGCCATGGCGAAAAAGTATGATGTCCCCTGCACCTGCACCGACTATCTCGAACTGCTCCGCGACCCCGAAATCGACTGTGTCAGTGTCTGCACCGACCATGCCAGCCATGCGCAGATCGTCGCCGATGCCCTCGATCACGGCAAACACGTCATCTGCGAAAAATGTCTGACCGCCACCGATGCCCAGCTGGAAATCGCGCTCGCCGCCCACAGACGGCATCCGGAACTGGTCTTCGCCGGAGTGTTCCAGCACCGCTTCGAACCGTCCAACCGTCTGCTCCGCAGCATGATTCAGGACGGCAAATTCGGAACCATGCTGACCGCTTCTCTCCATGTGGCGTGTCTGCGGACCGATGAATACTACAACAGCGATCCGTGGCGCGGAACCTGGGCGCAGGAAGGCGGCAGTGTTCTGATCAACCAGACCATCCACCATTTCGATCTGCTCCGGTTCTTCCTCGGCGAAATTGATTCTCTCTGCGCTTCCTGGTCGAATATGGTCCACCGGGAAACCATCGAAACCGAAGACACCATCAATGTCATTCTCAATTTCAGGAGTGGCGCCCATGTAACTTTCTGCGCCACATCCGGCTGCAAACCCGCCCCCTGGCGCAGCGGCTACACTTTCGCGGGAACCGACGGCTATCTGGAATACACCGAATTTCAGCCGGTATTCGGCAAATTCACCGATCCCGACACCGACAAATCCTTCATGCAGGCATTCAAGGACAGTGCGGAAGCCTATAAACTTCAAGCAGGCAAAAACTATTACGGCTCCGGACATCCCGCCCAGCTGGCGGATTTCATTGATGCCGTCCGCAATGGCCGCGCTCCTTATGTAACTGGAGAAGAAGCCGCCGGAACTGCCCGCGCGGTTCATGCCTGTTATGAATCCGGACGCACCGGGCAATGGATTAAACTGTAATTATTCTCAACAGAAAATAAAGGAGTTCACCTATGTTTCTTACCGGTTTTGCAGATGAAGCCTCCCACGATTTCGCTTTGCAGATCAAAGCAACCAAGGAACTGGGCTGGAAATTCATCGAAGCACGTCTGATCGGAGACGAATTCATGGCAAATATTTCCGACGAACAGTTTGAACAGGTCTGTTCGCTGCTTCAGGACAGCGGCGTCCGGATCAACTGTTACGGCAGCGGCGTCGCCAACTGGAGCAAACAAGCCCGCTCGGATGAAGATTTCGAAGCCACAAAACAGGAACTGCTCCGCGCCATCCCGCGGATGCAGCGGCTCGGCATCAGAATGCTCCGCGGCATGAGCTTCAAAAATGCCGAAGATGAACAGTTCGACAGCCCGGAACTCGAAGCTATCATCTTCCGGAAAGTCGGCGAACTGGTTAAAATCTGTGAAGACAACGGCATCATCTACGGTCATGAAAACTGCATGAACTACGGCGGACAGTCTTACGTCCACACGCTGCGTCTGCTCGACCATGTCAAAAGTCCGAACTTCAAACTGATTTTCGACACCGGCAATCCGACTTTCACCTTCCGGCGCATCGGCAATCCGCCGTACCCGCTCCAGAGTTCCAGAGAGTTTTACGAAAATGTCCGCGAATTCATCTGCTACGTCCACATCAAGGATTCCGTCTCGACCATCCAGCCGGACGGCAAAGTGAAAACGGTGTTCACGTATGCCGGCGAAGGCAGTGGCGACATCCCCTGGATTGTAACCGATCTGCTCAAACGCGGTTACGACGGCGGTTTCTCCATGGAACCGCATGTGGCGGTGGTTTTCCACGACAACGAAGATTCCGGCGACAAGGAACTTCTGGCGCAGAAAAAATATCAGACCTATATTGACTACGGCCGCCGTTTTGAAAAACTGCTGGCTGAATGCCGCAGAAATGCAGGCGTGAACGCCTGATTCAAGACCGAAAAAAACGGTACTGTTCAAAGCGGACAGCGCCGTTTTTTCATTTTAAAATTTCAGTCCGTGCCGCTGCTCTGTTTCATATGGGCATCTCTATTTATTCGAGGATAAATTGAGATAACGCTGGCAAAGGAATGCGAGAGGATGTACATTACAGCATCAATGACAGGAGGAC
>OQVL01000767.1_pt1 | contig 17965 bp, 21 predicted proteins | sample 1691501 | NCBI WGS metagenome assembly OQVL01 (sample SAMN03418253, study PRJEB22391) | human gut metagenome | biome: human-gut; feature: organic feature; material: feces | host: Homo sapiens | place: Tanzania | collected 2013-01 | reverse complement strand
TGTATCTGACCGGGCCCGGGTTCCACCCGTAAGAGCCGAAGGCGCCGCCCACCAAATGTTTCTTTTTCAAGCCCTTTAAATAGCACAATACATCGGCCATAGACGGAAAAATGCCCGAGTTCAACACCGGCGAGCCTATAATCAGCCCGCTGCTGTCTAACAGTTCGGTAGCCACATCGCTGCGGTGGCAGGAATGCATAGACAACAACTTCACTTCGGTACCTCCCAAGCGCAAGCCCTCGGCAATGTATTGGGCCATTTTTTGGGTGCTGCCCCACATGGTGTCGTACACCACCAAGGCTTTATTTTTTGGCGCCTGCGCGGCCCACTTGGCGTATAAATTGACAATTTTGGACGGGTCCTTGCGCCAAATAAACCCATGGTCCGGGGCAATCATCTTGGGCGAAAGACCCATTTTTTGCACGGTGTCTAAAAAGCGCAGAACAATGTCCGAATACGGCAAGACGATATTGGCATAATATTTTTCCGCCTCATACAGCCACAGGCGTTCCTCGTTTTCGTCGTCAAACAATCGGCTGGTGGCATAGTGCATACCGAATACGTCGTTGGTGAATAAAATGTTTTCCTTTTCCAAATAAGAAAACATACTGTCGGGCCAGTGCAACATGCGGGCTTCCACAAAAGAAATCGTGTCTCCGCCAATATCTATTTTATCGCCGGTTTTGACGACCTTCATCGGAAATTTCGGATGCAGCTGCGCGCTCAAATCCTTTAGCCCCATATCCGAGCAATAAATTTCTTTGGGCTCTATGGCGGCTACCGCCCACCCGGAAATGATGGCCCGCATCGCCAGCGTCATAGATCCCAAGAAAATTGAAATTATTATTTCCAATCACTCGGAGATGGACCATTCCGGCGCTTTGCCCGAGGCACGCTGCCGGGAATTTGCTTTACCATGGGTTTGCCGCAGCAAACCAGCTCCCCCGATGAAGCATGCACTACTTCCACTATATTACCGCATACAGAACATTTATAAATCTCATGAAGCTGTGTCATTTTATGGCCTCCGCCTGTTTTATATTAATAAGAATATTTCTTGTTTAATTATAGCAAATTTTCATTTCTCTTTTATTATTTTCTAAATATTTAGCAGTAAAAATAATTCTTGATAACTATGATTTCTGTAAGAGATGATTTTGGAACAATCGTTGATGGAGACACGGTGTCCATTACCAATAATTAAGTCGTTAACATTTAATAATATAACAAGGAGGAACGAATATGTTATTTGGTTTATTCAAAAACAATGATGATGACAGAGTGGCAGAGCTTGAAGAGGAGAATGAGGCTCTTCATAACCGCATTGATGAACTTAAAGATTTGTGCGAGGAAAAGGATTCTTATTTTACGGAAATGATATCTGACGGGCTGCGGCATGGCAGCAAGCTTGCGGCTAAGCATATGTCAGACAGGAAAAAATATCTTAATGGCGATTATGATGATGATGAATAAAGGGGAGGATAATTATGGCGGCAGATTGGAGTTATGCAGAATTATGCAAGGAGGTAAAACTTGCGGGAGGACCTGACTGCTACAACGATAGCTTAATAGAGCTTGGAAAAGGAAAAGGGCGATTTGAAATGTTACCGATAGTATTTGGTGCTGCAATTATTGGCTATTTTGCTACAAAAGCTTATGACAAGTGGTTTAATAAGAAAAGAACTGCTATTGAAGAAGCAAATATGCAATGCCTGAATTGCATAAATGGTGATGTAGAGAATAATCAGGAAAAATTGAAAGGAGAAAATAACAATGGGACTGTTTGACTTATTTAAAAGTAAGAAAAATGATGATGAGGAAATAGAAGAAGCATATAATTGTACAGACGATGAGGATGACGACGATGAATCATTAGATGTGTATGATGCTGCTCTGATCTGGATGTCCAACGGAAAGGATGAAGATTATACTTTTGGTTATACAGAAGAAGAGCTTGAAGATGCACTGAGATAAATTATAAATACAAATCATAAAAAAAAGTGATATGAGTTTTTTGGAGGGATTTTATGAAATGCCCTAATTGCGGAAAAGAAATCAGTACACCCAACAATTATAATGACCCGCCTATTTCTATGTGGGGATATTTTGGCTATGAGATATTGTTCGCCTTGCCGTTTGTAGGATTTATACTGCTTATCATTTTTTCTGTAAGCGGAACGTGCAATAAAAATCTGCGAAACTTTGCCCGCTCTTATTTCTGTGCAATGATACTGCTGATCATCATAGTTATTATACTCGCTGCTTCGGGCGCTTTTGGAGCAGCTTTTGGAACGGCACTTAATTCAGGCAGATAAAAAAATCCCCCGCCAAATCAAAAGCTTGGCGGGGGATTTTATTTTATAGGTAAAATTACTCCTCAGGAGCTTTCCTGTTATCAATATAGAACTTGATAAGATCAGCTGCCTGTTCGGTGGTGAGCTTTTCGCTGTTGATACACAGCTCGTAGCTGTCGCTGGCACCCCACTTGGTCTCGGCATGGTAGTTGTGGTAAGATGCTCTTGCCTTGTCCATGCGGTTGAGCTTTGCCTGAGCTTCCTTTATGGAGATGTTCTCAAGCTTTGCGGCTCTGGCTGCTCTGTATTCGGGGGAAGCGGTGATGAACACGCTTACTACATCGTAGTCGTCCTTGAGGATATAATCGGCGCATCTTCCGACGATAACACAGGGACCGTTCTTTGCTGCTTCACGGACTGCATTTATCTGTGCCTCGTATGCCACCAGCTCAATGGGCTTGCCCATATAGAAGCCGCCGTTCTGGGCGTTCATTACCAGTGAATACATAAGGCTGGAAGTGGGTGTTTCCTCAAAATTCTGCAAAAAGCTGTCGCACAGACCGCTCTGCTTTGCTGCTGCGGTTATCAGCTCCTTGTCATAAAAGGGAATGCCAAGCTTTTCTGCCAGGCACTTGCCTATCACTCTTCCTCCGCTGCCGAAACGTCTTCCGATAGTGATTATCTGTGTTTTTGCCATATGGACCATCCTTTCCGATGATTTATTTTAAGCGTGACCCGTTAAACTGTAATTTTAAGACAATTTGATTGCGGCATTTAAAAATACCAAAATAGGTTTATGGGACTGCTTTTGTTTCATTTATTTCATTTTTCTGAGGTTAATGGTAAGAAGTGTAATTGCCAGAATAAAAGCCATTCCATCTGCCACTGGACCTGCCCACAGAACGCCCTCAACTCCCATGAATGTGGGAAGTATGAACATTGCGGGGATAAGGAAAAGTACCTGACGGGAAAGGCTGAGTATTGCGGAGAACACGGGCTTGCCTATTGCCTGGAAGAATATGCCGCTTACCAGCTGGAAGCCGTTTATGCAGCAGAGCATAAGGAATGTGCGCATACATTTTACGGCAAACTCGTTATAAAGCTGCGACTCGCTGCCGAAGATGCTTACTACCGACATGGGGGCGAACTGGAAAAGCAGGAATGCGCATATGAGCACCGATTCTGCAATGATAAGTGTTATTTTCAGAGTTTTCTTTACTCTGTCGGTCTGACCGCTGCCGTAGTTGAAGCCGAATATGGGCTGTGCGCCTGTGGCAAGACCTATTACAACGGCTATCATTATCTGGTTGACCTTCATGGTGATGCCCATAGTGGTCATGGGTATTTCGGCACCGTATATGCTCATTGCGCCGTACTTTACCAGCAGGTTGTTGGAAACTGCCATTACCAGCACTATGGACATCTGGGTAATAAAGCTGGAAACGCCCATGGAGCATATTTTTTCAATGGCTTTGAGACGGGGGCGGAGATATTCTTTTTTCAGCTTGATGTGACGGAGCTTAAATATGTAATACCACACGCACATTGCGGCGTTTACGAACTGACCAAGTATGGTTGCGATGGCTGCGCCCTTGATTCCCCACTTGAACACGAAGATGAACAGAGGGTCGCAGATGAGGTTGATGACACTTCCTGCCAGCAGACCTGCCATGCTGAACTTGGGGCTGCCGTCTGCACGGATAACGCCTGAATAGCCAACGCTGATACATGAGAAGGGGAGACCGATGGCGATTATCCTGCCGTAGTCCAGCGCATAGGGGAGAGTTTCTGATGTTGCTCCGAAAAGCATACAAAGTGGCTTTGTAAATATAAGGTATATGGCTGCCAGTATCACGCCCACTATTACCAGAAAGACGGACGCTCCGCCAACGCCCTCTGCGGCGTGTTCGGGTTCGTTTGCGCCCAGCTTCAGGCTCAGATATGCGGCTGCACCGTCACCAAGCATAAGGGCGAGAGCCAGCGCAATGACTGTCATTGGCATTATTACGTTTGTGGCGCCGTTGCCGAGGTAGCCTATTCCTCTGCCGATGAATACCTGATCTACTATATTATATAGTGCATTCACCACCATACAGATTATTCCGGGGACGGAAAACTGCAAAAGCAGCTTGCCTACAGGTTCGGTGCCCAGGGGATTTTTTGATTCTATTGTCTGTTCCATTGATTCACTTTTGCTTATGCGGAACTTTCCGCATTCCTTTCATCTTCTTATTTTAGGTAATTATAACATATTTTTATTTAAATTGCAAGCTGAATGTTTGGGCAGATGAAAAATCAAACTTGCAAAGATGACTTCTTAGTACCACTGTTATTATAGTATATGATATGCCGATTGGGGAGCGGATATCATGTGCATGATGCGGATATGTCCCAAAAATCAGGGATATCCCGCCGCAGAGCTGCAATATGCGGTAAATAGGCGTTTTTCAAATGTTACATCTGTTACCGTTTTGTGATAAGTTAAGAGATTTTACGGTGGATTTTGTGAAAATTGTGCAAGTTGCCGTGAAAATCCTCAGGAAAATTTGTTATAATAATGGTTGTAGTGCATTTTGAATTGTGCTATAATAAAACCATGCTAAAAGCACCAATTACCAATTATTAAAGAATTTGGAGGAAAACAATTATGAAGAAGTTTCTTGCCGCTCTTGCAGCTTCTGCAATGGCACTTTCTATGATGAGCATTTCCGCAATGGCTGAGGGTATCGACGGCGAAGGCGACGAGATCGCTGACGACGAAGAGATCGTTGAGGAAGTAACTACCGAAGAGGTTGTTGAGGAAGTTACCGAGGCTACCGAAGAGGAAGTTCCTGCTCCCGCTCCTTCTCCTGCAACTGGCAACTCTCCCGTTGCTATGGCAGTTATCCCTGTAGCTCTTGCTGCAGCTGCTGTTGTTGCTAAGAAGGCTAAGTAATCTGAGTTTATACTCAAATCAAAAGCTTCAAAAAAGTCCGTTCCGCTTTCGGGACGGACTTTTTCTTTTGGCTTTAAGCGATCATTATTGCTCAAAAATCAGGCTTTGGCTTAATCGTTTACGGGTCAAATGTAATCGTTTAGCTAAAATGTACAAGGAAAATATGCGCAAATTCGGCAATATTGATATAGCTTTTTTTATGCAATAGGTGTATAATTACAATATGAATAATCAGACGGGAAATCCGTCAGCAGGCTTATTACCTGTATAAAGAAATTGGAGGAGATTATAATGAAATTCAGAAGAATTGCTTCTGTAGCTGCTGCTTCCGCTATGGCTCTTTCCGTTATGGCAGTAAGCGCATCCGCTGCTGATTACAACGCATTCCTTATGTACGCTGATAATGACTGGGCTTGGTCTCATATGTCCGAGGGCATTTCCGGTGATACTACTGTAAGCGGTTACGGTACATACACTGTTTCTGCTGACTGCGAAGCTATGCAGGGCGCAAACGCTAATGGCGCACTCGTATTCTGCGTAGATATCGTAGGCGGCGGCGCTGAGTTCACTGTTGACAACACTGTTGCTACTATCGACAGCATTCTCGTTGACGGTGTTTCTCTCGACGTTGATAACTCCAAGATCGTTTACGGCGATATCGAGGAGAACGGCAACTTCAGAATCGAGATCAAGAACGCTTACGGTCAGACCGGTGATCTCACCAATGAGCACTACTGCCCTATCGATTCCGATAAGTGCAACCCTGCTAACCTCATTGAAGTAACCTTCACACTTGCTGATCCCAACGCTGCTGCTGAGGCTCCCGCTGAGGAAGAGGCTGTTGCTGAAGCTCCTGCAGCTGAGACTCCTGCAGCTGATACTGCTGCTACTACTCCCGCTGCAACAGGCAACACTTCCGCTGTTGCTCTTGCAGGCGTTATGGCTGTAGCTGCTGCTGCTGCTGCTGCAATCGCAGTTAAGAAGTCCAAGTAATCAATAACAACTCACAAATTTACTCCTTTTCTGAAAGAGTCCGTACCCGTCGGTGCGGACTCTTTCACTTTATCTGCATAATTTTGCGAAAACGGTTGTGATTCGCAGGAATTTGCCTTGGTAACAATGTAGTAACAACGTACAAAGCAATGGTTACAAAATCGTTACAATGCCTATTGAAAATCATACCGATTTGTAATATAATAAAATGTAGATAAATAGGGATAGCTGTCTCAGCGTCCCGAAAAAGGTGAGGAGAAATAAAAATGAAAAAAATGAGAGTTATGACCGCAGGTGCGGCTGCACTTCTGGCTGTATGCTCAGCTTCCGTAAGTGCTTATGCTCAGTCTGTAGTTGATTTTGAGGACGGGAACTACAGCTTCGTATCCATGAAAACTGATGACGGCGGAGATGCTTCCGTCCTTTCTGTAGTGGATTTCAACGGCTCAAAGCAGCTGAAAGTCGATGTTCAGGACTGTGCAAACGTTCCTAAGGTGAATTTCAGTATAAATCAGCTTCTTGCTTCCGATGATTTTGACAAGGTAAAGACCATTGAAATGGAAATTACCTTTGAATCAAAGGACGGAGCTACTCCCATTGGCTGGGCAGGCGGTGCCATAGGCACTCAGGGCGGCGAAAAGTCACCTGCATGGGCACAGACTTCATGGGAATGCGGAGAATATGAAAATCCCGTTTCTGAGGTAACTGTTATCCAGAGAAAGTTCCTGCTTCCTTCCGAGAAGTTTGTGAACGGCACAGAAAACTCCGATATGCTCCTTATGAGATGGGGCTCTGATGTGGCATATAATATGTATGTTGATAATATCAGATTCCTTGATGAAAGCGGAAATGAGATAGAGCTTGCTATCGAAAATGCAGCTGATGAAACTCCTGCTGTGCCTGAGGCTGCTGAAGCTCCTGCGGAGACAGCTGCGGAAGAGACTGCCGAGGAAGCTGCTCCCGAAGAAACGACTGCTTCAACTGAAAATACAGACGCTAACGAAGTTCCCGAGTCCGATGAAAAGACAACATCTACCACCACCGGAAATACTGCTGCGGCTGCGGCTGCAACTGCTGTTGTTATCTCCGGCTATGCGGTTGCCATGACAAGAAAAAAGAATAAGTGATTTTGTGCATAATCAACAAATTACCCCCTTTAACATTGTTTAAAGGGGTAATTGTTTTTATTGTATAAAAAATGGTATAATTACGGTGTGGTTTTGTATATTTGAGGCTGAGATACGGAAAATATACGGAACAGGTACGGGCACAGGAATTATGACGGAAAACGGGCTGAGAACTGCATATCTGCGGCATACGATATGTGCGGCGGACAGGGCAGGCAAATACAATATCTGCACGAAATGACGTTTTTCTTTGTGGAAAATTGTACATAATGTGAGACATTGGCTTGCAAATTTGTGAGATATGTATCTTGAATTTAGCCTGATGTAATGTTATAATTACTGTACAAATAAATATTTGGTACCAAAGTGTACCAAGGAGGAGATAAAATCATGAAAATGAAAAAGGCACTTGCTTCTGTTGCTGCTGTAGCAATGGCTGCATCAATGGTTTCTGCATTTTCTGTAAGCACCTCTGCTCTTACAGAAGGCACTAAGATCGACTTTGAGGACGGAGATTATTCTTTCGTTTATCTGAACCTTGATGACGGTTCCGATAACTCTGTACTTTCCGTTGAGGACTACGACGGTTCCAAGCAGCTGAAGGTTGACGTTCAGCAGACCGGTAAGGTTCCCAAGGTTTGGTTTGACCTCGACAAGATCACCGCAAGAGAAAACACCGTTCAGATCTCTACTATCGAGATGGATCTTACTTTCGTTCCCAAGAGCGAAACTGAGATGGTAGGCTGGGCAGGCGGCGTTATCGCTTCTGCAGGCGGATTCGATCAGAATAACACTCAGGCTTCTCAGGTTAACCCCAGCTGGACTCAGACTGACTGGGCTTCCGAGGACGAGAACGCTTACACTGAGGGTATGCCCGCTAAGGTTCACGCTACCAAGAAGTTCCTTCTCCCTGCTTCCAAGTACACCACCGAGGGTACCAATCCTTTCTTCGGTATCATGAGATGGGCTGCTGATACTAACTATGTAATGTACGTTGATAACATCGTTCTTAAGGATAAGGACGGCAATGCTCTTCCTGTTGGCGTAACTGCTGCTGCTACCGAAGAGGCTGCTACCACTGAGGAATCTGCTGCTGAGGAAACAACTGCTGCTGTTGAAGAGACCACCGCTGAAGTAACAGAGGCTGCTACCGAGGCTGAGGTTGTTGAAGACACTGCTGCTGAAGAGGTTGTTGAGGATACCGCTGCTGAGGAAGTTGCTGCTCCTGCTGAGGAAGTAACTGAGGCTGCTGCTGAAGAGGTTACCGAGGCTCCCGCTGCTGATACTGCTGCTACTCCCGTTGCTGCTACAGGCAATGCTGCTGTTGCATCTATCGCTGCTGTAATGGCTGTTGCAGGCGCTGCTGCTGTTATCTCCAAGAGAAAGTAATCTTACGAAACTTAAATAATTGACGGAACGGTTGATTGGTCTGCTCAGAAGCAGATCTGATCGTTACATAAATTTATCGGCTTTATGCCAACAAAGGAGTAAAATATTATGAACATGAAGAAACTTATGGCTGCTTTCACTGCAGCTTCTATGGCTGTAACAATGTCCGCAGTTAGCGCATTTGCTGCAACTGTAACACTTAATTCCGAGTATACCGGTGCTTGGTCTGCAAGTGCAACAATTCCTAAGGCAGAATTTGAGGCTATCGGCGGCGACGTTAAGGTTGTTCTCGAGGTTGAGAGAAAGGATCCACTGGTTGGAGATGGCAATTATCTTCTTAAGCCCATGAACATTTGTGTTTCTTGGGATGCTATCACTGATCAGCTTACAAGTGATACTGCTATTGCAAAGACTGATGGTTTCTTTGTTGTAGGTAAGGATGTTACTTCTGTTGAGTTCGTAGTTCCCGAATCAACTTGGTCTGAATTTAAGGGCTATGTTGATGATGAGGGCAACGAGGATGAGAGCGCTGGTCTTGCTTTCCAGGTTAATGATGTAATTATTAAGTCGGCTGAGCTTTCTGCTGGTGAGCCCGAAGCAGAGATTAAGAGAGTTACTGAAGAAGAAAGCGCAGAGATAATGAAGAATGGTGTTGCTGTGGACGAGGCTGCTCCTGCAGAGGACGAAGCTGCTGAGGAAGTAGTTGAGGACGCTGCTGCTGACGAGACCGTTGCTGATGACGCTGCTGTTGAGGAAGTTACTGAGGCTGCTGCTGAGGTTACTGAGGCTCCTGCTGCTGACACCACTACTGCTCCTGCTGCTACAGGCAACACTGCTGCTGCTTCCATCGCTATCGTAATGGTTGCTGCCGGCGCTGCTGCTCTTATCTCCAAGAGAAAGTAATTTGAGCTTGAATCTGATTTAAGCCAAACAGCTAAGTAATTAAAGCCGCTCGGATTTTCCGGGCGGTTTTTTTCTATCTATTAGAGCAAAATTAAAAAAATATGGTGAGATGTTACAGTAAATATAATCAGATTTTAATGAAAAAATATGTAGATTTTTTCATCACAATATGTTATAATAATTTCAACAGAAAATTTGAAAGGAAAATATCAAATGAATTTTCTTAAAAAAATAAGTGCGGCGATGGTTTCGGCTGCTGTATGTTTAAGCGGCAATCCCGTTGCTGCGGCTGCCTCACCTGCTACAGGCAACACTGAGAGCAGTACCTATATCATCGTTCTGGTGGTTGCGGGTATCCTTATAATCGGTGCTGTTGTGGCCGGCATTATCACAAAAAAGAAAAAGTAATATTTTTAACATTCAAGGAGGATCATTATTATGGGTCTTATTTCAGCTGCTGTTTCATCCGTTTCAGGCGTACTTTCCGATTCCTGGAAGGAAGTTATCGAACCCGATGATATGAGCGACAGCACCCTGCTTGTAAAGGGCGTTGCTGTTAAGAAAGGTTCCAACAAGAAGGGAACCGACAACTATGTTTCCAATGGTTCTGTTATACACGTTTATCCCAACACTCTTATGCTCCTTATGGACGGCGGCAAGATCGTTGACTACAGTGCTCAGGAGGGCTACTATGAGGTAAATAACTCCTCTGCTCCTTCTATCTTCAACGGTGAGCTGAAGGATTCCGTTAAGGAAACATGGAAGAGATTCCAGTTCGGCGGAGTTCCCTCTCAGAAGCAGTATGTTTATTACATCAACACCGCTGAGATCAAGGGCATCAAGTTCGGCACACGCAACCCCGTAAACTATTTCGATAATTTCTATAATGCGGAGCTTTTCCTCCGTGCTCACGGTTCGTACTCCATCAAGATCACTGACCCTATCAAGTTCTTTACCGAATTTGCTCCCAAGGGCACTGACAGGATCGAGATAAAGGACCTTTCCGAGCAGCTCTTCAATGAGTTTATGGACGCTCTCCAGTCTGCTATCAATCAGATGTCTGTTGACGGCGTAAGAATTTCCGCTATCACATCAAAGTCCAGAGAGCTTTCAAAGTACATGGCTGACGTGCTGGACGCTGACTGGAACGACCTGAGAGGTATCGAGGTATGCTCCGTTGGTCTGGCAAGCATCTCCTATGACGATGAGTCCAAGGCTCTTATCAACATGAGAAACAAGGGCGCTATGATGAGCGACCCCACTATCAGAGAGGGATTTGTTCAGTCCTCCGTGGCTCAGGGAATGCAGGCAGCAGGCTCTAACACAAGCGGCGCTGCAAATGCTTTCATGGGTATGGGCATGGGTATGAACGCAGCAGGCGGATTTATGAGCGCTGCTTCCCAGACAAATGCGGCTCAGATGGCACAACAGCAGGCAGCTCAGCAGGCTGCTCAGCAGGCTGCACAGCAGAATCAGGCAGCTAACGGCTGGAAGTGCTCCTGCGGAACTGTAAATACAGGCAACTTCTGTTCAGGCTGCGGCTCCAAGAAGCCTGAGAACACAAGCTGGACCTGCTCCTGCGGTACAACTAATACGGGCAGATTCTGCTCCAACTGCGGCTCTCCCAAGCCTGCAGGCGAGTGGGTATGCTCCTGCGGCACAAAGAACACAGGCAACTTCTGCTCAGGCTGCGGCGCAAAGAGACAGTAACCGTAAGGAAATGCCGAATAGTATAGAAAGGGCGCCTTCGGGCGTCCTTTTTTAAAGCTTCTGATATTGAAAGGAAGGTTATAACACAAAATGGACAACTCCACCGTTTCGTACAAATGCCCTAACTGCGGCGGTGAGCTGGTGTTTGACGCTGACAGGCAGAAATTTATATGCGGCTGGTGCTGCTCGGATTTCAGTGCTGATGAAATAACGTCATGTGCTCATGCTGACGCTCAGGACAGCGAAAAGGCGGCTGCTGCGGAGCAGTTTGCACAGGATACGGATGTTTACATATGCTCCAGCTGCGGTGCGGAGATCATCTGCGACCACAACACGGCGGCAAGCTTCTGCTACTACTGCCACAACCCTGTTACTCTTAAAGGCAGGCTTGAGGGGGATTATCGTCCCGAAAAGCTTATTCCCTTCAAGATCGCCCGAGAAAAGGCGGAGGAGATATTCAAAAAGCAGTGCTCGCACAAGTGGTTTTTGCCCTTTGATTTTGTGAGCAGCGGTCAGATCGAGAAGATGGTGGGACTGTATGTGCCTTTCTGGCTGGCGGACTGCGATGCGGAGGCACGTCTCACGGCTGAGGGAGTGAATGTCAGCAGCTATACCAGCGGCAGAACTACATATACTACCACAAAAATATATGACGTTGAGCGTGAGGGCAGGTTCCATTATGACGGCATTCCCGCAGACGGCTCAAAGAAGATAGACGACCAGATAATGGACGCTATCGAGCCGTTTGACTATAATGGTCTTGTTGACTTTGACATGGCATATCTGTCGGGATTTTTCTGCGACAAGTATGACGTTGGCAAGGTCGATGTGCTTCTGCGCATAAAGGAAAAGGTGGAGGCGGCTGCTGTCAACGTGCTGAGGGCTGATATAAGCGGCTATACGACGGTCAGGGTAAAGAGAAAAGTAGTAAGAATGCTTGGCACTGACTGGCATTATATGACGCTGCCTGTGTGGTTCATGAACTACAGGCACGGCGGTAAAAACTACAACTTTGCAATAAACGGCCAGACGGGCAAGGTGGCAGGCATATATCCCGTTTCGGGGCTGAAGCTTGCCGTATTTATGGCTCTTATGGCGGCCATTGTGGGCGTTGCGGGCTATTTTCTGGGGGTGTATATGGGTTGGTAACGGTAAGGTATTTGGCGGCGCTTCTGCTGGCTGCTGCGGCTGTTATATTGTGTGCTCCCGCTGCTTATGGTCAGGTGCTTATGAACGACAAGGCAGACCTGTATTCCGATGAGCAGGAGGCTTCCATTATCTCCATGATGGAGGACGCTTCGGAGAAAACGGGCTGGAATTTCGGCATTGTTACGCTGAACGTTGACTACAGCTCGGGCGAGGCTGCACGGAGCAGGGCTGAGAAGATCTATGACGAAACATTCGGACGTGATTCCTCGGGCGTATTGTTTTTGTGCGATGTGGGCTACCGTCACTTTGTTATCGCAGGTGATGCGGAAAAATACGTCAGCGGCAGACGGTTTGACAAAATGGTCAGCAGGATAAAAACGCTTTATTTTGACTATGACGACATGGGCTGCGCCAGAACGTTCGTAAATTCCGTTGTGGACTGCTACGACATGGGCGAGCTGAAGGCGTCGGAAAAAATATCGGGAACGGCTGCCATAACGGCGGTGTTCATTGGTCTGGTGGCTGCGGGCGTGGCGTGCTGTATCGTTATACACGTTTATAAGACCTATCCCAAGACGGACGCAGGCGTTTATATGGACGCAAAAAAATCTGATATTTACACGAGAAAAGACATTTTCCTGAGGCAGTTTACCACCTCCCACACCAACTCGTCCTCGGGCGGTGGAGGCGGCGGTCATCACGGAGGCGGAGGCTTCGGCGGTCACAGATAATAATACGGAAATACGGAGAGAAATGGGCTATGACGGAAATTCTTGCTTCGGAGCTGTTTTGCGGCATTGACGAAAAGGCTGCGGAGGATATCATCAGCGAGCTTGGCGCATACGAACGTGTGTATGCGCCGAGTGAAAGGATATTTTCAGGCGGCGACAAAACTACTGCGGCAGGCATTGTTATAAGCGGTATCGTCTGCATTGAAAATGTTGATTTCAGGGGTAATACCAATCTTATTGCACGGCTTGGCAGGGGAGATATCTTCGGCGAGGCTTTTGCTGCGGCATCAGTTCCAATGCGTGTTGATGTTACGGCGGCGGAGCAGAGCCGTATTCTTTTTGTGCCTGTAAACGGGCTGTTTTTATCGTCTGAGCTGCCCCTTATGGGCAGAATGAGAGAGAATTTCATCAGGCTGCTGGCGGAGAAAAATGTTATGCTTTCCGCAAAGCTTGAATGTGTCTCCAAGCGGACTGTGCGTGAAAAGGTCATGACATTTCTTTCCATGCAGGCGGCAAGGGGCAGGGAGTTTGACATTCCCTTTGACCGTCAGCAGATGGCGGATTACCTCTGCACCGACCGCAGCGCTCTTTCGGCGGAGCTTTCTCGGCTGAAAAAAGAGGGCATCATCGACTTCAGGAAAAATCATTTTGTACTTATGGACGCAGAGAATAAATAATGAAAGGTTCGGGGCGTGGAAAATGGGTTATTCATCGGACAGAATGATTTTTGATCTATCCTATGCGCAGATAGATGAGGTGCGTTTTGACGGCGATGATATGATAATGCTGGTCAGCGGGGCTTCTGCCGAAAATGAGGATAATGAAAAGAAATGCGTCATTCCAAGGCTTGAGATGAGGTTCATTGGATATTCCTTCGGCAGGATCGTCAGCATCGGCAGGAAGCTGCTGAGGGACGGTAAGGTATATGAAAATAAGGACAAGCCCCTTTACCGCAGCGAGGTGGAGGATTTTAAGCATATGCTTGAAGCTGAAACCGGGGAGGCGCTTTCCTTTAAAATTTCCGACGGAAAGGCGCTGGCGGAGATATTTTTTGAGGACGGGATTTCTATATATTCTGTGGAGATATTCGGCAGATTTTATGCCTGCTGGGACTGCTTCGGCGACGCAGTAAAGAAAAAGCGCAGGACGTTAAGGGAATTATCCGAGCAGATAATGACCGAGATACCTGCGGCGGCGCTTGCAATCGGGCACAAAGACACGCCAAGACTTGCGAAGATCATCTGTGCGGTGGCGGTGGGCTATGCCCTGTCGCCCATTGACCTTATCCCCGATTTTGTGCCTGTTATCGGGTACATTGATGATATAATCGTGCTGTGGGGGCTTATATACATGGCGGTGCGGCTTATCCCCGACGATGTTATGGAGGAATGCCGTGAAAAGTCACGGGGAATGTGGGATAACGGAAAGCCGAAGAAATGGTATTACGGACTGCCTGTAATAGTCATCTGGATTATAATTATTGCACTAATTATTTCGGCAGTGATCAAGTAAATTGCTGGGCGGATTTGCGGACAGGTGCTGTGCTATAATAAAATTAAGATAAGGCTTATTGAAATCATCGGGCGGATATGATATAATTATCCTCATGATATGCTTTAGGAGGAGATACTATGGCTGAAAAGAAAAAAGAAGCTAAACAGGTGCCTGTAAGACTTGCTACCGCTGAGGAGAAGAAAAAGGCACTTGACGCTGCGATCGCACATATAGAAAAGACCTACGGAAAGGGCGCTGTAATGAAGCTGGGCAAGGCTCCCGATTACAACGTTGATGTTATCCCCACAGGCTCTATGACGCTGGATATGGCGCTGGGCATCGGCGGCGTTCCAAGAGGACGTATTGTTGAGATATACGGCCCCGAAAGCTCCGGTAAGACTACTGTTGCCCTGCACGTTGCGGCTCAGGCACAGAAGCTTGGCGGCGAAGTGGCTTTCATTGACGTTGAGCACGCTCTTGACCCTGTATATGCAAAGGCTCTGGGCGTTGATATCGACAACCTGCTGGTATCACAGCCTGACAGCGGCGAGCAGGCTCTGGAAATTGCTGAGGCTCTGGTACGTTCGGGTGCTATCGACTGCATCGTGCTGGACTCCGTTGCGGCTATGGTAACAAAGGCTGAGATCGAGGGCGACATGGGCGACACTCATGTGGGTCTGCTGGCACGCCTTATGTCACAGGCTATGAGAAAGCTTACTTCCGTTATTTCAAAATCAAACTGCGTTGCTATCTTCATCAATCAGGTTCGTGAGAAGATAGGCGTTGTATATGGCAACCCTGAGACTACTCCGGGCGGACGTGCACTGAAATTCTACAGCTCCGTGAGAATCGAGGTAAGAAAGGGCGAGCCTATCAAGAACGGCGCTGAGATAATCGGCGCAAGGACAAAGTGCAAGGTAGTTAAGAACAAGGTGGCTCCTCCCTTTAAGGAGTGCGAGTTCGATATGATGTTCGGTCAGGGTATCGACCGTGTGGGCGAGGTGTGCGACCTGGCTGTTGATCTTGATATCATCAAGAAGAGCGGAGCATGGTTCTCATACAATGGTCAGAAGATCGGTCAGGGCCGTGAGAATGCCAAGGAATATCTGCGTTCCAATCCCGATATCATGAAGGAGATCGAGGAGAAGGTCAAGGAAAACAGCGCTAATATTGTTATGGTATCAAAGAAGAGCAAGAAGGCTGCTGCAAAGAATGCGGCTTCCCAGAGTGCTGCCGATAATACAGCAGATGAGGTTGAGGCTGCTGAGGCTTCTGAGCCAACTGCGGCTATCGACATCGACATTGACGCTGATGACGATTACGAGGAGTTCACTCCAGTGGATACTGACTGATGAAAATAGTGGATATTTCCCCGTTTAAGGGGAGCACTGTCTGCATTGAGCTGAGCGGCGGCGGACCGGCGCAGAATATGAAGATATATCTGCACAGGGACATTGCCGCCGAGGTGAGCAAGGGAATGGACATCACGGAAGAGCAGGCGGATACGCTCATACATAAAAATGACGTGCGCAAGGCCCGTGAGAGGGCGTTGTACCTTATGGAGAGCCGTGACCATTCCTACAGCGAGCTGTTTGACAAGCTGGAGAAAAACTATCCCGAGGACGTGTGCTTTGAGGTATGCTCCAGGCTGGCGGAGCTTGGCATGATCAACGACAGGCGGTATGCGGAGAAGCTGTGCAGGCAGCTTTTTGAAGTAAAGAAGCTTGGAAAATACCGTGTGCGGCAGGAAATGCGCATGAAAGGTATCCCCGGCGACATAATTGACGAGACCATAGAGGAATTTGCGGAGGAGGACGACTCCTTTGCACGCCTTGAGGAGCTGGTGGAAAAGAAGTATGAGCGTTACCTTGTTGATCGCAAGGGTGTGGAGAAGGTAAAGGCTGCACTGGCGAGAAAGGGCTATTCCTACGGCGAGATAAGAGAAGTTCTGGATCTTTATGACCTTGATTTTGAGGAGTGAGGATAACGGACAATAAGAAAATTTTTGCGGCGGTGATAATTTGTATGCTTATCGCCGCCGTTTCTGTAACAGGCGGCATGATAGCCCAGAGGCGGGCTTACATTCCTGAGATTGAGGTAATAGACGCTGGGGAGGAGACGGCTGAAACTGCAAGGGCTGAAGTTACTGCTGCTGTGACATATACCGAAAGCGTAGGCACAGCCGGGGTAAGTGCTTTAAGTGAAACAAGCAGTGAAGTGAGTATAGTAAATATAAACACGGCATCGGCGGAAGAGCTTATGAGTTTGAACGGAATTGGCGAAAAGACGGCTGAGGCTATAATAGAATACAGAAAAAATACTCCTTTTGAAAAGCCTGAGGACATTATGAATGTTAAGGGAATAGGGGAGAAAAAGTACGAAAACATCAAAAACAGCATATGTGTTTGATATATTTGCACAACCGGATTGCTTTTAAAGATTAACCGACTGTGCAAATATACAAACTGCGAAAAAGCGCTTGACAAACGAAGAAAAGTATGGTATTATAATTAAGCTGTCTCGAAGAGATGCGAAAAACCTCGAAAGGAACAGCTTGTTTCTCTATGGGAAACAAAATCACATCGAAAAAAGAATTTGAAAAAAGTTGAAAAAAGCACTTGACAAACTCAAAAAGATGTGATATAATAAATAAGCTGTCTCGCAAGAGAGACTTAGCTCAAAAGAAAGCTTTTGAGTGAAACGGAATCTTGAAAATTGAACAATGAACGACCAAAAGAAACCCTTGAAAATTCCGAGCTAAGCTTGAATAAAGCAAAGCTGAGAATAATTAAAGAAGTCAAGAAAAGACTAAAAAATTGAAAGTCAGTTTTTAAAGAACTGAACAGGATAGATTTTAAATACCGTAAAGGTATTAAAATACAAACTTACTAAAGAGTTTGATCCTGGCTCAGGACGAACGCTGGCGGCACGCTTAACACATGCAAGTCGAACGGTGAAGAGAAGCTTGCTTCTCGGATCAGTGGCGGACGGGTGAGTAACACGTGAGCAACCTGCCTTTAAGAGGGGGATAACGTTTGGAAACGAACGCTAATACCGCATAACATAGAAGATCCGCATGTTTCTTCTATCAAAGATTTATCGCTTAAAGATGGGCTCGCGTCTGATTAGCTGGTTGGTGAGGTAACGGCTCACCAAGGCGACGATCAGTAGCCGGCTTGAGAGAGTGAACGGCCACATTGGGACTGAGACACGGCCCAAACTCCTACGGGAGGCAGCAGT
>OQVL01000766.1_pt1 | contig 17970 bp, 18 predicted proteins | sample 1691501 | NCBI WGS metagenome assembly OQVL01 (sample SAMN03418253, study PRJEB22391) | human gut metagenome | biome: human-gut; feature: organic feature; material: feces | host: Homo sapiens | place: Tanzania | collected 2013-01 | reverse complement strand
TTGTATATGCGCGACCATCCATTGAACCTTCACGGAGGGTAGCGACCGCTTTCTTTGCCATGTCTTATACGTTATTACTTAATCTCCTTGTGAAGAGTCATCTTCTTAAGGATGGGGTTATACTTCATTAATTCCATACGGTCTGGAGTGTTCTTACGATTCTTGGTAGTCACGTAACGGCTTGTTCCAGGCATACCGCTGTTCTTCATTTCAGTGCACTCCAGAATAACCTGCACTCTGTTGCCTTTTGCTTTCTTTGCCATTTACTTATTCTCCTATTACTTTAATGTCACTCCAGTCACAATAGCCTTTAGACACAGCCTGCTTAAGGGCAGCGTCCAAGCCCACTTTGTTGATGAGGCGCAGACCCGCTGCGCTAATTTTGAGGCAAATCCAGCAGTTCTCCTCAACATAGAAGAACTTCTTGCTGAACAAGTTCACATCGAAAGAACGCTTTGTGCGATGCTTTGAGTGCGATACGTTGTTACCTATTTGGGCTTTCTTTCCCGTAATCTGACAAATTTTCGACATTTCTATCTGCTTTTTTGTATTCGTTTTTTGATACCTATTCCAAACAGGATGCAAAATTAACGGGTTTTTCTGAGACTGCAAAATATTCCACTAAATAATATTATATATTTAATACTTTTTTAGCTTTATAGACTCATTTTTACTCATTTAGAGGTATAATCGGGGCTTTTCCCTCCTTTTTCGCCTTGGGTGCGTGCTCCTTAAGGAAGTTAATGAACATCTGCAAGGCCTTTGTTGTGGCAATGGCAAGATTGATGTCGCGTCCGAAATCATCTGTGAGCTTCATAGTCACGATGTTCTCACGATTGCCGCAGGCAAGCCATATAGTGCCAACTGGTATTTCGGCTGTGCCGCCGCCAGGACCTGCTGTTCCTGTGGAAGCAATGGCGAAGTCGACGTCAAGGGCGTCGAGCGCACCACTTACCATAGCCTTAGCCACATCCTCGCAGACGGCAGTCTTCTCCTCGAGCAGCTGGTGGTCGACAGCAAGCAGACGCTCCTTTATCTCGTTGGTGTAAGAGATTATGCCACCCTTGAAATAGGTAGAAGCACCAGGAACTGCTATTATCGACTCTGCTATGCGTCCTCCCGTGCAGCTCTCTGCCGAGCCTACGGTGAGTCCTGATTCGTAGAGATATTGCTGAATCTCACGACTAAGTACTTTCTTTTCAAACTCCATGTTTTTCTATTTTTTTGCTTTGTGAATAATTTTGTAAGATCCTCCTCTCTACTTGAACGTCACCTTGCTGAACGCAGGCTTGTCGATAGAGCAGAAGTCCTTGTCAAGAAACTTATAATAGCCCGTCACGCCTATCATGGCGGCGTTGTCGGTGGTGTAGCTGAACTTGGGGATATATATGGTCCATCCATAACGCTTGGCGTGGTCGTGGAAGGCGTTGCGCAATCCGTTGTTGGCCGACACTCCTCCTGCCACAGCCACGTGATTTATGCCAGTCTGCTTTACGGCAAGGCGCAACTTCTTCATTAATATGTCGACGATAGTGTGCTCCAAGCTTGCCGCAAGGTCGTTCTTGTGATGCTCTATGAAGTCGGGGTCGTCCTGAATCCATTTGCGCAGACTGTAGAGGAACGAAGTCTTAAGTCCGCTGAAACTATAGTCAAGTCCAGGGATGTGCGGCTCCGAGAACTTATAGGCAAGCGGATTGCCCTGGCGAGCCAGACGGTCGATGATAGGACCTCCGGGATAGCCCAACCCCATCACCTTCGAGCATTTGTCGATAGCCTCGCCTGCCGCGTCGTCGATAGTCTGTCCGAGCACCTCCATGTCGTTGTAGGCGTTCACCTTCACTATCTGCGAGTTGCCACCAGACACAAGCAGACAGAGGAAGGGGAACGGGGGTGTCGTGTCCTCTGGCTTCTCCTTTATGAAGTGTGCCATGACATGGCCCTGCAAGTGGTTTACGTCGATCATGGGGATTCCGAGGCTGCGGGCAAATCCCTTGGTGAAGCTCACGCCTACAAGCAGCGAGCCCATGAGTCCCGGACCGCGTGTGAAGGCCACAGCCGACAACTGCTCCTTGGTAATGCCCGCACGCTTCAAGGCTGCACTCACCACGGGCACAATGTTCTGCTGATGGGCGCGCGAGGCAAGCTCAGGCACCACTCCACCATACTCATGATGAACCTCCTGCGAAGCCGTCACGTTGCTCAGCAATATATTGTCTTTAAGCACAGCTGCGCTTGTGTCGTCGCAGCTGCTCTCAATACCTAATATGTACATTTCTTTAATTATTATTTATTAATTATTGATTATTAATTGGAGGACTATATTTTTCTGCCAACTTTTACCCAATGACTCCTGCCAATCAATAACCAATAATTAACAATTAAACATTAATAAGTCAATACCTCAACGCCGTGTTCTGTCATTACGAGAGTATGCTCCCATTGGGCGCTTGGCTTCTCGTCGCCAGTAATAACCTCCCATCCGTATTCGTCGTCGGCATCAATAAACACCTTCCATGTGCCCATGTTAACCATAGGCTCAATGGTGAATACCATGCCTGGCACAAGCAACATGCCCGTGCCCTTATGACCATAGTGCATCACATCGGGCTTCTCGTGGAACTTCAAGCCTACTCCATGACCGCATAAGTCGCGCACGATGCCATAGTGATATTTGTCGGCATGCTTCTGGATGGCATGGCCTATGTCGCCCACAAAGCTGTAGGGCTTGGCAGCCTCCATACCTATCTCCAGACACTCCTTGGCCACACGCACAAGCTGCTCCTTCTCGGGAGTAGTCTTGCCTATGATAAACATACGCGAAGCGTCGGCATAATAGCCATCGAGAATAGTTGTGAAGTCCACATTCACGATGTCGCCCTCCTCAAGGATATCCTCCTCCTTAGGAATGCCATGACACACAACCTCGTTGATGCTTGTGCACACACTCTTGGGGAAACCCTCGTAGTTGAGACAAGCAGGTATGGCACCATGCGATGTGCAATAGTCGTAGCAAATTTGGTCAATCTCGAGAGTGCTCATTCCTGCATGAATATGCTTGGCCACCTCGTCGAGCACACCAGTATTCACCACACCGCTGCGGCGAATGCCCTCTATCTGCTCAGGAGTCTTGATAAGGTCGCGCGACGGCACCTCTTTGCCTTTGTTCTCCCAATACATCACTTTCTTGTCAAGTTCGGTTGGCTCCTGTCCCGGAAGACAATGCCAAACTCTCTTTCTTTTGAATACCATGTTGTTAAATATTTTTATTCTTTTCAGAAAAGTTCCAATTTATTCTTTCTTGCCTCGTCAAGCGACGAGAGTTTCTGCTGATGAGCCGCATACTCCTCGCGAAGCTTGGCGTAACGTTCTTTCAGCTCTGCCTCGAATGCCCTGCGGTCTTCGGGGTTCATCAGTCGTTGGGCAATCATAGGATTCTGCGCGGCATCCTTCACCCACACCACTATACCTTTATATATAGGAGCAATCTTCAGAGCCACGTGCATCTCGGATGTTGTGGCTCCGCCCACCATAATAGGAATCTGCAATCCGGCATGTTCAAACTCAGTAGCCACGTTCACCATCTCCTCAAGGCTCGGAGTGATAAGACCGCTAAGTCCCACCATGTCCACCTTTTCCTCGATAGCCTTCTTCAGTATCTGCTCAGCCGGCACCATCACTCCGAGGTCAATCACCTCGTAGTTGTTGCACGACATAACCACATCCACAATATTCTTGCCAATGTCATGAACGTCGCCTTTCACAGTAGCCATGAGCACCTTGCCAGACGACGAGCCACCCTCCTTCTTGTCAGCCTCGATATAAGGCTGCAGTATTGCCACAGCCTTCTTCATGGTTCGGGCTGTCTTCACCACCTGCGGCAAGAACATCTTTCCGCAGCCGAAAAGCTCGCCCACCTTATTCATGCCGTCCATAAGCGGACCCTCGATGATATCCACAGCCTTAGGATAGATGGCGAGAGCATCCTTGATGTCCTCCTCCATATAGTCGGCAATACCTTTCTGCAGGGCTGTGGCAAGACGTGCGGCCACATCAGCCTTGCGCCATTCAGGTTCGGCGTTGCTTTGTGCCGAGACGGAACCAGGAGCCGTACCATTCTTCAAAGCCTCCTGCTTCTGCTTAATCTGGTCGGCAAGCTCTATGAGTCGTTCCGACGCATCCTTCTTTCTGTTGAGCACCACATCCTCGATAATCTCGAGTTGGTCGGCAGGAATGTCATCGTAGGTAACCTTGGTTGCGGGATTCACAATGCCGAAGTCCATTCCCTTGCCAATGGCATGATAAAGGAATACGGAGTGCATAGCCTCGCGAATATAGTTATTGCCACGGAACGAGAACGAGAGGTTGCTCACGCCACCGCTCACATGCGCTCCAGGCAAGTTTGTCTTTATCCAGTCGACGGCACGTATGAAGTCGACAGCATAGTTGTCGTGCTCCTCCATACCTGTGGCAATGGCAAGCACATTAGGGTCGAAGATTATGTCGAGCGGATTCATACCTACTTTCTCGGTAAGAAGCTTATAGGCACGACCAGCTATCTCTATCCTCCGTTCATAAGTAGTGGCCTGACCTATCTCGTCAAAGCACATCACCACCACAGCAGCACCATATCGCATCACGTCGCGGGCATGACTCAGAAACACCTCCTCACCCTCTTTCAGCGAGATAGAATTCACGATGCACTTGCCCTGCACACATTGCAGTCCGGCAGTTATCACGTCCCACTTCGACGAGTCAATCATTACCGGCACCTTCGCAATATCAGGTTCCGAGGCTATGATATTTAGGAATGTGCGCATCTCCTCGCGGGCGTCGAGCAATCCGTCGTCCATGTTCACGTCGATTACCAAGGCTCCGTCGGCCACCTGCTTGCGTGCTATGCTCACAGCCTCATCATAGCTTTTTTCCTTTATCAGGCGAAGAAACTTGCGCGAGCCTGCCACGTTGCATCGCTCACCCACATTTACAAAACGCACATCAGGCGTAACGTCAAGAAGTTCCAATCCACTCAGCCACATGGTATGAGGCTTGGGTTGCGGCACATGCGGCTTCTTGCCCTCGGCAATAGGCACATATTTGGCGATAAACTTCTCCGTGGTTCCGCAACATCCTCCTATGATGTTCACGAGTCCTTCATCAACAAACTCCTGTATCTGTGGAGCCATCGACTCTGGCGTTTCATCGTATGCGCCAAGACTGTTAGGTAGACCGGCATTGGGATAAGCACTAATATAATAAGGTGCGCGATGGGCAAGTTGCTTGAGAAAAGGCTTCATCTGGTCGGCGCCAAACGAGCAGTTCAGACCGATAGAGAATATCGGGTAGCTGCTCACACTTGCAAGCACAGCATCGAGAGTCTGTCCGCTCAGCGTGCGTCCGGCAAGGTCGCTCACGGTGATGCTGAGCATTATGGGCAGCTGCTTGCCCGTGCGTCGGCCCACCTCCATAGTTGCGTCGATGGCAGCCTTAGCATTAAGCGTGTCGAACACAGTCTCAATGAGCACAGCATCCACTCCACCCTCAGCCAAAGCCTCAATCTGCTCCACGTAGTCAGTATAGAGAGTGAGGTAGTCGAGGTCGCGTGCGGCAGGATTGCTCACATCCGGACTCATCGAGCAAGTCTTGTTGGTTGGTCCCACCGAGCCTGCCACATATCGTGGTTTGTCGTCGGTGGAGAATTCGTCGGCAGCCTTGCGGGCCAGCCGTGCTCCCTCAAGAGCCATAGTTCTTGCAGCATCCTCAAGATGATAGTCTGCCTGACTGATACGTTGCGAGCTGAATGTGTTGGTTGAGATAATGTCTGCACCAGCCTCAAGGTATTTGCGGTGGATATCGTCAACAACGTCTGGTCGTGTGATATTGAGCATATCATTGTTGCCCTTCATCATTCCCGGAGTCTTGCGATAGCGGTATCCGCGGTAATCCTCCTCCTCAAGTCCATACTGCTGAATCATGGTGCCCATCGCACCATCGAGTATTAGTATCCTGTCCTTTGCAGCTTCTGTTATAGTCTTCGTCATCTATCAAATTTAATAGTTCTTCATTGCCCTATCCATCTCTCTTCTGTCTTCCTTCTCCTTCAGCGTCTGTCGCTTGTCGTATTCCTTCTTGCCTCGGCACAGGGCAATGTTCACCTTAGCCCTTCCGTGGTCGTCGATGAACACGAGCGTGGGCACAATGGTGTAGCCAGGCTGCTTTGTGGCGTCCTCGAGCTTATAAATCTCGCGCTTGTTGAGCAGCAGCTTGCGGTCGCGTCGTGCCTCATGGTTGCTGAACGAGCCGTAGAAGTAGGGCGATATGTTCATACCCTTCACCCACACCTCGTGGTTGTTGATATAGCAGAAAGTGTCTACCAGACTCGCCTTTCCGAGTCTTATCGACTTAATCTCGGTGCCGGTGAGCACAATGCCAGCCGTGAATGTCTCCACAAAGAAGTATTCAAACGAGGCCTTCTTGTTCTTTATGTTCACCGGGCTTTTCTTTCTCTTCAGTTCCTGTTCCTTGTTCATAATCCTAATGGTTGAAGCATGGCGGAGCGTACTCTTTTGATGTTACTGCTCCACCACCACAAATTCATCAATATGCTCATCCACATAGTGAGCCACTTCGGAAGTCCACTCCTCCTCATTCTCCACAAACTCGTCGTCGTAGTCGTCAAACTCCGAGTACTGTTCAAACATAGCCATAAACTCGTCGTCCGAGCAGTCGCGCTGTATCTTGGGTCCGAACTCCTTGTAGAGCTTGCGCACGGAGAAGAGCATCTTGGCAAGATCGCGCAGTCCCCAGTCGCGCAGCACCTTGGCAAACGGGTTGTCGAAAATGAAACCTCCGTAGCCGTTGTAGATGAGTTGCACAAAGCCGCCGTCCATCACCTCCTCGTGCAGGATGTCATAAGCCAGCAGCGTTATCTGCGACACGCTCAACTGCTGCATGTTCTCAGCATTAAGCTCGCCGCCAATAGCCTCCTTAGTGGCGTCGATAAACACCTTGAGGAAAGCGTCCATATCCTGCATTGCCGCCTCACGCAGGGCAGCGTCTTTTACTTTTACCTGTATCATAAATGTGCAAAGTTAGTGCATAATGTGCAAAGTTAGTGGAAATCGAAGACAATACAAAAAATCATTGCATTTATTTTTGTTCTTCTACATGAATTTCATTTTCACTCCCACCGACAGGCCGAGAATGTCGCTGAGCTTGATATCCTTCTCCGTGGCGTAGGTGCGCAGGTAGAGGTCGCAGGTGCTCACCTCGTAGAACAGCGTCACGCTCTTGCGCTTGCGCTGCAGCCAATGCGGAATGTTCCACGTGAGCTGCTGGCCTAAAAACACGTTTATGCGAACCTTGGTGGAGAGGAAGTCGTAGTAGCTGTTGGGATATCGACTTGGCTGCGAGCCCCAGAAGTCGGTGCCGAACACGGTGTTGAGGTACAGTCCTGTGGTGAGCGGTTCGAAGTAGAGGTCCTTGTAGGCTTTCAGCTGCCACGGGCGGAAGGTCTGCTTGAGCGTCATGGTAAGCTTGCCGTTGCTGGAGTCGTGCTTGGGTATGTAGCCAAGGAGCAGGTGGGTCTCCCATTGCTCGCGCCTGCCGTAGTCCCAGCCTAATCCCAACGACACCAGTCCCATGTTGCCCGCTGTCTGCAGTATGGATTGCGAGGGTATGAGCCGCGACCATCGCAGATAGCGCTTTATCACCTTGCGCTCATACCGCGTGAGCATGGTGTCGCGGTCGACGGAATCTCTTATCTGCCTAAGCACCTCGTGCGGGTTGTATTGCGCGCTCGCTCCCGCGGAGCACAGAAGCACGAGCAGGCTAAAAATCAATTTCTTCATATCTGTAGCTGTTGGGAGTGATGGTGAATATAAAGTACTTGCGCTTCACTACGCTGGGCATTCCATAATACATCAGTCCGTCGTTGAATAGCTCTTCCTTCTGCACGGCATGGTCGTGGCCGTTGATGCAGAACATGGGTTTGAGGAAGTACAGGAGATAATGCTCGAATGGCTCGGCAATGTTGTTGTTGAACTGGTCGCTGTATGGCCGTGCGTGCATCAGCACCAATGTGCGGTCGAAGCGCAGGCTGTCCTCTTCTTCCTGTTGGCGTATGTAGTTAAGGTCGGGCACCGATGCCACATAGTCGTACTCTGTGGCGTTGGTGTTGAGGAACACAAACTTCACCCTTCCTGCTATCATACTGAAGTTTTTCCGTCCGTATTTCTTGGCGTAATATTCCTCGCCTGTGCCCAGAAAGTCGTGGTTGCCTATCATTGCAATGTAGGGCAGTTGCAGATTGCTGAGCACGCGGTCGCACCACTCAAACTCCTTGTTTGTGCCCGTATCAGTCAGGTCGCCGCAATGCACCACAAAGTCGAGGCTGTCCTTGCGTCTGTTGATGTCGCCAACGGCAGCCCGTGCGTCGGCGTACCACTGGTGCGAGTCGCTGATGCAGGCAAAGCGCAACGTGTCCTTGTCCTGCGTGGCTTCCTCTATGCGTGCTATGTTCTTGGCGTTGATATCGGTCTCGCCTTTCACCTTCACGTCGTAGGGGTGAATGTCGAAGGCTCCACAACCCGACATCGTCGCTACCGACATTAAGGCTACAAACAGTCTCACTTTTATTCTCTTCATATTAGCATTCTTGTTTAATACGAAATGCAAATGTAACAAAAACACTTGGAATGGAGAAATAATTGGGAAAGAAATATGGTTCATCCGGAAGCACTTCCCTTGGGAGCACTTCCCTTGGGAGGTATAAAAAAACTAAGCTACACATATTATTATATAGAGATTATGTTTATTAAAAATTGTTTAACGCTGCAAAAAAAAAAAAAAAATGAAAAACTTTACATACAATTGTATTAAAATTTTATATAAATTTGCAGCCGAAAAAAAAGTATAAGTAACTGAGACTGAAACTTAAACAATATTATATACAATTTACAACGATCGATATGAAATGCAAAGCACCCATTTTCATTTCAGCGTTTTTACTGACAACAGGTCAACACTTGCCAGCACAAAACATAGCGATTAAGACCAACGCTCTATATTGGGCAACCACCACGCCCAATGCAGGTGTTGAGATGTCGTTAGGAGAAAAAAGCACAGCACAGATGTTCTTTGGGCTTAATCCCTGGAAACAATCTGGTGGCGACCAATCGTCGCTTCGACATTGGATGCTCATGCCCGAATACCGCCATTGGTTCTGCCAGAGCTTCAACGGATGGTTTGTGGGAGCGCATCTTATGGGAGGAGAGTTTAACGCAGGAGGCGTTAAGCTGCCTTTCGGACTACTGTCTACTCTTGAGCATCATCGCTACGAGGGTTGGTTTGTTGGCGGAGGTATAACCGCCGGCTACCAATGGCCGTTGTCAAGACACTGGAATCTTGAGACATCGCTTGGCTTTGGATACGATTATATCCAATACGACAAGATGAAATGTGGCTCTTGTGGCGAGAAGCTGAAGACAGGCCACACCAACTATGTTGGCCCTACCAAGGCAGCTGTGTCATTGGTCTATGTCATCAACTAAAAATTTAGGGAATGATGAAACTTAAGATGTTAAAGAAAGAAATCAAATTAGAGATGTTATAGTATTCTATATAGCCTTATGAACAATTTTTACATCAACCTATGCGCTTTGCTGGCTCTTGCCGGCAGTCATTGTCACGCCCAAAACTGCCACACGGTGGCTGTTGCCAACCATAGCGTGAGAGTGGAGAATGTAAAGCTCACGGGGACGGACGGCAGCATTACGCTCGCCATGACCGTCGACCTTGACTCGCTCAACATGCCTGCCAACAACCAGATTGTGCTCACTCCTCATCTTTCGATTAAGGACGCGACCTTCGCCATGCCTAAGATTGTCATCAACGGTCGCCGACAGCAGATTATGATGCAGCGTGGTGGTGGCAACAAGTTTGGTGCCGACGCTTATATAGTGAAGCGAGACAATGGCCAACCGCAACGCATTGAATATCTGCGCTCGATAAGCTACGACAAAAAGCTTGTGGACTATACCATAAACATCAGCGAGGACCTTTGCGGATGTGGCGACAGTCTTTCGAGCAACAGTTATGAGCTGAAGCGATACCGCCGACCAACGGCTAAGTTTGTGCGCCCAGAGGTGGTGGCTGAGAAGATTCAAGAGCTTGACAAGCGGGCTTACATCGACTTCCCGGTCAACCGTATTGAGTTGAACCCTATGTACCGACGCAACCCTGAACAGCTCGACAGCATCGTGCGCACCATCAATGCCCTTAAAGAGGACAAGAACCTCACGGTTGTGGGCATCAACATCCATGGCTTTGCTTCGCCTGAGAGTCCATTGGAGCATAACGACTGGCTTGCCAAGAACCGTGCGCAGACGCTTACAGACTATGTGCAACGCATGGTGAAACTCGACAAGAGCATCTTCTCCGTGTCGCATACTGCCGAGGATTGGGACGGACTACGCACCTTCATCCTCGAGAGCAACCTTGAGCACAAGCAAGAGATTCTTGCTATTGCTGCCGACTCAACGTTGCAGGAGGACGAGCGCGAGGCGAAGATTAAGAATACTTATCCCGAGGAGTATAAGTTTATGCTCACTATGTGGTATCCTGCCCTTCGCCATTCCGACTATCACATCAAGTATAAGGTTCGCCCGTTCAACGTGGAGGAGGCTAAGGAGATTATCAAGACTCGTCCGCAACTGCTCTCGCAGAACGAGATGTATATGGTGGCTCAGACCTATGAGCCAGGCTCACATGAGTTCAACGAGATTATGGAGATAGCCGTGCGTATGTTCCCCAACGACCCTACCGCCAACCTTAATGCTGCCTGCATACGTCTGAACGCTGGTGATGCAGTTGGCGCAAAACCGTACCTCGACAAAGCCGGTGACAGCGAAGAAGCTGAGGAAGCAAGAAAAATATACGAAGAAATTAAAGAATAAAGAAGCTTTAATGTCAATAAGATTTTAGATAATAAACATTTATAAAACAACTATTCAAAACCTTTAAATTATGAGAATCGTAAGATTATTCCCATTCGCATGTGCAGCCCTTATGATGAGCGCATGTGCTTCTGAAAACGACGACAAGGGTGGTGACATCATTGCCGAGGGTAAGGCACAGTACATGGCTGTGAACATTGTCAGCGTTGGAACCAATGGTTCGCGTGCTGCTGAGTATGACCATGGATTGGAAAAGGAAAGTACAGTTGATAATGTACGTTTCTATTTCTTCAATTCAGACGGCAGCCCATACATTCTTAAAAATAATGCTGACAGAAACTGGGTTGTACCTACACAGACAATAGAAGATGAAAAGGACAAACCCAACGAGAACGTTACAAAAATAACAAAATCAATTATTGTATTCCAGCCTGAAAATGGTAATTCTGCTCCATATTCTGTAGTAGCTGTTGTTAATGCAAAATCTCTTGAAACTGGCGCAACAAATACTCTTGGGAATGACAAAAAGAGTTTGTCAGACCTTCTTTTCTCAGTACAGGCAAAGCAGTTCTATGACCTTAATGGTAGTACAGCCACTACAAATTACGGTAAAGCAAATGACAGTAAAAACTTTGTCATGACAAACTCTGTCTATTTAAAAGATGGTGCACAACAATGCCAAACTTTTGTCTCGGGTAATGTTTACAAGACAGCTGATGAAGCTAAACAAAAACCTGTAGACATTTACGTTGAACGTGTTGTTGCTAAGGTGAAAGCTGATGTGGATAAAACCAACTGGAATTTAGGCGACGGAACAAATTGGGATAATACTAAATACGGAAAAGTAGTTGGCAAGACAACAAATGGCACAGATGTTTATGCTGTTATTGAAGGTTGGAATGTTGCTGACGAGAATGCTACCGCTATGCTCGAAAAGCAGATTGATAAAACTTGGACAACAGATGGACTTGGTTTCGCTACTGATAATCCATGGAACACTAACGACTATCATCGTTGTTTCTGGGAGCAAAGTACAGAAGCTGGTGCAACTGGTAACGATTTAATCAACTATAGCTATACAACTATAGCCGGCAATACATTAGGAACCGTTGTATATACATTGCCAAATACATTGCAGACCGCTACACTGGCTACTGAAAAATATAACAACAAACTAACAAAGTTCATTGTTGCTGCAACATTACGTTATAAGAACCCTACAACAAATACATGGGAAAACGTAGAGATTTGTAGATACAAAGGCATTGAATATATTGGTCAAAATGCTGTGCTTGATGTTATAGGTAGCGAGAGCGGAATATATGTAAAGAAAGCAGGTAGTACAACCTATACATCTTTAGGACATGACCAGCTGAAATTCACAAAAGATAAAACAAGTGGTGCGAAAGACTATAAGGCTATAGCTGCTGTTGACGGTGACAAAGTAAATGTAAGTGAATTATATACAAAGGATAATACTACTGGTAATTACACAAATGTAGCTTCACTTGACTTTGTAAACAAGGCTATTCAGAAAGAAAATGCCGACGTGCGTGCAAGTGGTAAGACATATTACTACATTCCTATTCGTCATCTTGGAACTACTGAGACAAAACAAGCCTACTATGGAGTTGTTCGTAACCATTTCTACCAAATAACAATTAGCGACACGCAGGGCTTTGGTACTCCAGTAGTAAAAGAGGATGAGACCATCATTCCTACCAAGCCAGAATATGACGACACTTACCTTGCTGCAAAAATCAATGTACTGTCATGGCGTGTTGTAAAACAAGGCGCTGACCTCGACTACAACAAGTAAGCAAATGTCCGCAAATAGCACACGACCCGAAGGGCAATTACATTGTTTCACAAGTTATTGCCCTTATTGGGCGTGTTGCTTATTTGCATAGATACACCTCTACATTATTTTCATTGACAATTTACAAAGCTTTATGATAAACTTGAAGTCTACATTGACCACTATTACAGTAGCCGCGCTCTCGTTGCTGCTGCCATCCCTTGTGTCGTCATGCTCCATAATGCACGACGACCTTGATGGCTGTAAGCAGGAACTTAGGGTCAGGTTCAAATACGACATGAACATGAAGTTTGCCGATGCCTTCAACGGACAGGTGAAAGCTGTCACCCTGCATGTATACGACCAAAGTGGACGACTCGTATTCAAGAAGACGCAATCGGTGGACGACATTGATGCCGCGGGTGGATACATGACTCTCGACAACATCAAGTCGGGCAACTACACCCTGCAAGTGTGGGCTGAGGGCGAACAACGACACATCGACTCATACAGCTACTCCACCAAAGGCGACGCCAACGACAATATCAGCAATCTCGACTGCAAGATAAACCGCAACTCTCGCCAAATCACCCACGACCTCACCCCACTCTATCACGGACTTCTGTCCAATGCCGACCTCAACATCGACGGCTATGGTGTAAAGACCGTCACCGTGCCACTCACCAAAGACACCAACAACATACGAGTGGTTGTTCAGAACGCCTCGGGCAAGAAACTCAGCTCAAGCAACTTTGCTTTCGTCATCGACGACGACAACTCTTGGCTCGACTTCGACAACCTTAGCCTCAAAGAGGACTCAATAACTTATAACCCTTGGGCACAGAGCGACGGCATCGTCAACTCAGAAGGCAGCATGACTCAGGTGTCGGCTGTGGTGGCTGAGATGACCGTCAACCGTCTCTTCACCACTAAACACCCACGACTGAAGGTCTACAACACAAGCAACAACAAACTTGTGTTCAACATTCCACTCATCGACTATGCCTTGCTCGTTAAGGGCAACTACAACAAAGCGATGACCGACCAGGAATATCTCGACCGACAAGACGAGTACAACTTCATCTTCTTTGTGGATGAAAATCTCAACTGGCTTAGTGCCACTATCTACGTAAACTCATGGCGTGTGGTTTTACAAAACACCGACATGTAAGTTTCACCCAACATTTTTACAATCGTGAACCCATTATCATATTACATACACAGACTCCTTAAGCAGTTTGCCTTCACCTTGGGCTTATGCTCTATGCTTGCTGCTTGCTCCTCCGATGGCGACAACAACGATGCTGTTGGCAGCGACAACGTGGGTGTGGCCTTCACTCTCTCCGTTGCCGATGCCTCTTACTCGCGGGCCGCCAACGAAAGCTCGCGGGCCGTAAACGAGGGTTGGGACAATTATGAGCCTAACGAAGACGGTACCGACGAAGAGAATATGATAAACATCAACGACATACTTATCTTCCTCTGCGACGATAGCGGCTACAAGATTGCCGACATCGAGGATGTGCATGTCTCTCTTGTTAGCGAGTCTGATGGCAAGAAGAGATACAACATCACCGGAATATGGAGGAAACCTGCGGAGAAATTGAGCAAGGCTAAAAAGGTGATGGTATTGGCCAACTGTAATGTCAAGGCCCAGACCTCAACCGACATTGCAGAATACACCTTCGACATTACCTCGCCTGCCTACGGCTACACATCCGGCAAATATATCCCAATGTGGGGCGTTGCCACTCTTCCTGCCCTCACCCTCGGCAAGTGTACACAACTTGACCCTATAAATGTGCTCAGGGCTATGGCAAAGATCAAGGTGGAGCTTAGAGACGACATGAAAGCCTACGGCTATTCCATCGCCGATATGACCCTTAATGGCTACAACACTCGTGGCTATTGCTTGCCGAAAGAATATAATAATGTGGCTGACACTAAGAATCTGCAATTCGCCACCTCGTTCAATCCTCTCGACAGCAAGGCGGCAACAGGCATGAGCCTTACGGAAGCTACGCCTGTATACGTTCCTGAATACTACAATACCGACGTTAGCTCCTCGGCCACGCATACTTCCATCAGCCTTAAGCTTAGCTGCAACGGTACAACAGGCCACACTACATACACTCTGCATTTCCGCAACTACGCAAACGGAGCACCCACAGGCGACTACTTCAACATTCAGCGCAACCATTTCTACACCTATATTATATATAAGGAGAAGGACCAACTTGCTGTTGAGCTGCACGTAAGGAAATGGAACAAGCGAGAACACGATGATATAATAATGTAAATAGAACATTCGAATAATATGGCATCTAAAGTATCTAAAGAAGTCTGGCGTTTCAATACGAATCGTCTGGCAGATATATTCTCATTACTCTTTCTTGCCACTCTCATCCTTTGTGGCTGTTCATCAGAACCCGACCCTACGCCCTCCGACAACCCAAAGTTGGTGGACATAGACATCAGCCTGTCCTCATCGTCAAGCCACAGCCCATCACGTGGCAGCGGCTCTACATCATGGGATGACGCTAATGCCGTTGAAGGCGAAATGATGAGGAATTGCTTTGTGGTGATTGTGCAGAGCGGAAAAATCAAGGGAGTGATAAGCAAGAGCTTTGCTGAAGAAAAGAACTGGGTGGGTTTTCTCACCACTAAGATAGAGCCGGGCGAAACCACTTTCTATTCCTTTGCCAACATCAGTCCAACGGTATTAGGAATTGATGCCTCAATAGATTATTCCCTCACCGACGTTTCTCTTCCAGCCGACTTCGACTCTAAGCTCTTCACCGTCGATGGCAACCAGCAAAGCATTATCGACTTTGCCAACGGCATTCCTATGAGCAACAAACAGACTGTCACGGTTGCAGCCAACAAACAAAAGGTGGAGCTCGAGGTAATAAGGATGGTGGCTAAGATGAAGCTGATGATAAGCAACGTGACACCTAACGCTATCACCCTCAACAGCATATCGCTTAGCGACATAACAAAAAACGAAACCAACAACCTACATCTCCTGCCAGGCAAGGACAACGGCACTTCTGTAGAGCCGAACCTCAACCCATCAGCCACTAAGGAAGACTACACTATAACCTTCACCACTCCATTGGTTGTAGCAGCCAACAATACCACACCCGTAGAAGTAGGTTTCTATCTTAACGAGTCGGTGGCCTCCACCCCTAAAAACTTTGTCATTACTCTCCACACCAACAATGCCACCATTAGTCAACGTGGGGCCTTATCCAACTGGAACACTATCTCGCGCAACGACTATCTCGTCATCCCCATAAGGCTCAACGACTATCGCATAACGTTCGATGTTGAGCAGTTCACAGCCATAGGCGTGTTGCCGAGCATAGAGCAGGACAAGGACAAGTTTACTGTGAAGTTTAAGAGCTATGGCGAGTTCCATCTTGTTCCGCATGTCATCCGTATAAGCGACAACAAGGAGCTGACACTTGGACCAACTGTTGTTGACGAATGGACATTCAACAAATGGGAAACAACAGAAATGAAACCCGAAGGCAATGCTGGCACATGTATCTACGACCGCATACCTGAGTATGTTCCGTCGAAGAACAAGATAGAAGGAGTGATGGGCAACCGCACGGGATATGCTATACATCAATTCAAGGTTAGCATAAACGGAGCGAATGTCGACATCCCGTATAAAATAGAGATTATCAAAGAATAACAATATAAGGAGTATGAAAAATATGAATATTCATCAACATAAACTTTCGAGCATTATAGCTTTGACGTTGGCTTGCTTATTAGCCAACATCTCTCTTTATGCACAGACCCAAACAAGCGTGTTTGCGCATTATAAAGGTGTCAATGGCTTGGCATACATTAACGGTATGCAGCAGGTGCACGAATATGAATATACTTATTACGTGACCAAGGGCGAAAATATTGAATTGCCGCTGCCATTTGAGGGTTACAGTAATAATGGCAATAAACTTGACGAGCCCAAAGGTTATATCAGATGGTATGACTATAAGACAGACATGAAAGCCACTAACCTGTCAATTTATGACAGTACCAACAGTTTGCTTAAGACTGTATGCGATGCCGACGGTAAAGACCGAGGACTGTTTTCATGGAAAAACAAAACCGACAGCGAGCCTCATGGTCCTAACCGTTATACAATTGGAGTAAACTATACCGCACCTGCTGAAGCCGACAACGAGGATTGGGAAGGCGAGGACATAGCGTGTGACGTGAGCCGATATACCGACTTCAATGCAGTAACCGTAACATCCGAAGATGGAACTGCTACTACCGACCAGGTCTTCACACATGAGCCTACACTTCAAATTCGATATATATTCCATATACGTTCGGCAAAGCAAATGGCTGAGAATATCATTAAGACAACCTCGGCCGACCTCCGTGGCAAGTATTCCGACATTACTATTGAGGATAATAAAAGAATTGTGTTTGGAGCGAAGGATGAAAATTCAAAAATGGCTCTTAAAGTCAATTATAAAACAAGCAATTATTTCTTTTATCCTCTCAAAACCTCTACTCATCATATTTATGCTGATGATACAACCAAATTAATAAAATCAACAGACTTTGATACTACAAGATTGCTAAAAGCAACTAATTACCAATGGCGTGTTTATGATGAAACAAAGACAAAGTATGGTAGATTGTACACAAATGCGGACGATGGATATCAAATGATTTCTGCCACTGATTTGACTACTATTAGAAATAAGGTAGTTGATTGGAGATATATAAAAGATAACACTTCATGCTCTAATAAGCCTGACTTTGACTTTGGTAGCGTAGTCTATTATGTTGTATATGCTAAAAATGGTAATGACATGGCCCCTATCGCCAACTTCGAAGTTCTTTACCAAAATTCCTACCCTAAAACTCAAGAACAAATCAACGAGGATGGTGACACCGAGCGTAACATCGATTACTTCGAGAATCATTATATGCCAGCGACAAAGCCTATATCATTTGACCAAGACAACAACACCCTTACTTACGAAGCTCCACGTCCTGACAATGTCTGGTCTCAATATGCGTCAAGGTGGGACAGACGCGCCTACGGATATGCCTACCAGCAGGGAATTCTAAATTAAAAAATGTTATTGCTAAATGTAAAGCAAATAACATGCCAAATGATCCAATCAATAATGCAACACATGCCAACTATGGAGCAGGAGGTTATTTCAAGAAGATTGTAGGTCA
>OQVL01000765.1_pt1 | contig 17978 bp, 20 predicted proteins | sample 1691501 | NCBI WGS metagenome assembly OQVL01 (sample SAMN03418253, study PRJEB22391) | human gut metagenome | biome: human-gut; feature: organic feature; material: feces | host: Homo sapiens | place: Tanzania | collected 2013-01 | reverse complement strand
CTTGGTCATCCGATGTGTAGGATAGGCCGGAGGCTTCGAAGCGGGAGCGCCAGCTGCGACAGAAATATCATCAGATGAAAGATCTGATTCGCGAAACGCGCAAAAAACTGGGGCACGAACCGGAGTGGTCAGAACTGGCCGTGGAAGGGATCTCGCATGAAGATTATCTCGAATATCAGCAACTGGAAGGGGCGGAAACGCTCGCCAGCCTGGACGAACTGCTGAACGGCGAAGGGCCTGGCATTCTGCTTGCTGGCAGGGAGCTGGAAGATCAGTTTGTCACCCAGCAAATGCTGCAACAGGCGCTTTCACAATTAAGCGAAAAAGAGCAACTGATCCTCTCCATGTATTACCAGCATGAGATGAATCTCAAAGAGATTGCGCTGGTATTAGGGCTAACCGAGGCCCGAATTTGTCAACTGAATAAACAGATCGCGCAGAAAATTCGTGATTTTGTCTATCCGAATTAAAGTGAAGAAATCATGCAAAAAATATTAGGTTTACTGGTGGTGCTCGGCTGCGTATTTGGCGGTTATTTTGAAGCGGGCGGGCAATTAGTGGCTATCTGGCAACCGGCGGAAATGATCATTATTTTGGGTGCCGGTTTCGGGGCGATGATTATTGGTAACCCGAAACATGTGCTGAAAGAGATTGCCCATCAAATTAAAGGCGTAATCAGTAAAAAACAGCTCGGGCCGGAGTTTCAGCGCCAGCTATTAATGTGCCTGTATGAGTTACTCGAAATGGTGCAAAACGGTGGTCTGCGCATGCTGGATCAACATATTGAGCAACCGGAAGAGAGCACCATTTTCCAGAAATACCCGCTGGTGTTAACCCAGAAGCGGCTGGTGACCTTTATTGCCGATAACTTTCGCCTGATGGCGATGGGTAAAATCGACGCCCATGAACTGGAAGGCATTCTCGATCAGGAACTGGACACCGCGGAAGAGTCGCTGCTAACGCCGTCGCGCTCGCTGCAACGTACCGCCGAAGCGATGCCGGGGTTTGGCATTTGTGCGGCGGTGTTGGGCATCATCATCACCATGCAGTCGATTGACGGCTCTATCGCCCTGATTGGCCTGAAAGTGGCGGCAGCGCTGGTGGGGACATTTTTAGGCGTCTTTATCTGCTACTGCCTGATGGACCCACTCGCCAACGCCATGGAACAACAGGCGCGGGCAGAACATTCTTTGCTGGAATGCGTGCGTACCGTGCTGGTGGCGCAGGCAGGCGGCAAACCGACGCTGCTGGCGGTGGACGCCGGGCGTAAGCTACTGCATCTGGCGTCCAAACCGACCTTCGCCAACCTCGACGCGTGGGTGAATGCGATGCTGGAGCAAGAATAAGCATGAGAAAGACGGGTAACCGCCGCGATCGTGGGGCAAAAACCACCATCGTCCGGCGGCAGATCAAAAAGAATCATGCCGGGCACCACGGCGGGGCGTGGAAGGTGGCGTTCGCCGACTTTACTTTGGCAATGATGGCGCTGTTTATGACGCTGTGGATTGTCAACAGCGTCAGTAAATCCGAGCGTGAAAGCATTATCGCCGCGCTGCACGGGCAGTCGATTTTTAACGGTGGTGGGCTGTCGCCGTTAAATAAAATCAGCCCGTCTCATCCGCCAAAACCTGCCACCGTGGCGGTGCCGGAAGAGACGGAGAAAAAAGCGCGTGATGTGAATGAGAAAACGGCGCTGCTGAAGAAGAAATCCGCCACCGAGCTTGGTGAGCTGGCAACCAGTATCAACACCATTGCCCGTGATGCGCATATGGAAGCGAATCTGGAGATGGAGATTGTTCCCCAGGGATTACGCGTGCTGATTAAAGACGACCAGAACCGCAATATGTTTGAACGCGGCAGCGCGAAGATTATGCCGTTCTTTAAAACGCTGCTGGTGGAGCTCGCGCCAGTGTTCGACTCGCTCGATAATAAAATTATTATTACCGGGCATACCGATGCGATGGCCTACAAAAACAATATCTACAACAACTGGAACCTTTCGGGTGACCGCGCGCTTTCGGCTCGTCGGGTGCTGGAAGAGGCCGGAATGCCGGAAGATAAAGTGATGCAGGTAAGCGCAATGGCGGACCAGATGCTGCTGGATTCCAAAAATCCGCAAAGCGCGGGCAACCGGCGCATTGAGATTATGGTGCTGACCAAAAGTGCGTCCGATACGCTGTATCAATACTTTGGTCAGCATGGGGATAAAGTGGTGCAGCCGCTGGTGCAAAAGCTGGATAAGCAGCAGGTGCTTTCGCAGCGAACGCGTTAAATGCTGAATCTTTACGCATTTCTCAAACCCTGAAATCACTGTATACTTTACCAGTGTTGAGAGGTGAGTAATGCGTAAAATCATTCATGTGGATATGGACTGCTTTTTCGCCGCAGTGGAGATGCGCGACAATCCCGCCCTGCGCGATATCCCTATTGCTATTGGCGGCAGCCGCGAACGTCGGGGGGTGATCAGCACCGCCAATTATCCCGCGCGTAAATTTGGCGTACGTAGCGCTATGCCGACAGGGATGGCGCTCAAATTATGCCCACATCTCACCTTGCTTCCGGGGCGCTTTGACGCCTACAAAGAAGCCTCAAATCATATCCGTGAAATCTTCTCGCGCTACACCTCGCGCATTGAACCGTTGTCACTGGATGAGGCTTATCTCGATGTCACCGATAGCGTCCATTGCCACGGTTCTGCGACCCTCATCGCCCAGGAAATCCGCCAGACGATTTTCAACGAGCTGCAACTGACGGCGTCTGCGGGCGTGGCACCAGTAAAGTTTCTCGCCAAAATCGCCTCCGACATGAATAAACCCAACGGCCAGTTTGTGATTACGCCGGCAGAAGTTCCGGCATTTTTACAAACCTTACCGCTGGCAAAAATCCCCGGCGTCGGCAAAGTCTCAGCGGCAAAACTGGAAGCGATGGGGCTGCGGACCTGCGGTGATGTACAAAAGTGTGATCTGGTGATGCTGCTTAAACGCTTTGGCAAATTTGGCCGCATTTTGTGGGAGCGTAGTCAGGGGATTGACGAACGCGATGTTAACAGCGAACGGTTGCGAAAATCCGTCGGCGTGGAACGCACGATGGCGGAAGATATCCACCACTGGTCTGAATGTGAAGCGATTATCGAGCGGCTGTATCCGGAACTTGAACGCCGTCTGGCAAAGGTAAAACCTGATTTACTGATTGCTCGCCAGGGGGTGAAATTAAAGTTCGACGATTTTCAGCAAACCACCCAGGAGCACGTCTGGCCGCGGCTGAATAAAGCTGATCTAATCGCCACCGCGCGTAAAACCTGGGATGAACGCCGCGGCGGGCGCGGTGTGCGTCTGGTGGGGCTGCATGTGACGTTGCTTGACCCGCAAATGGAAAGACAACTGGTGCTGGGATTATGATGTATACTATTATGTATATTCTGGTGTGCATTATTATGAGGGTATCACTGTATGCATCGAATTCTCGCTGAAAAATCGGTCAATATCACTGAGTTACGTAAAAACCCAGCTAAATACTTTATTGATCAACCGGTTGCGGTTCTTTCTAATAATCGCCCCGCAGGATATCTCTTAAGTGCCAGCGCATTCGAAGCGTTAATGGACATGCTTGCTGAACAAGAGGAGAAAAAGCCCATAAAGGCGCGCTTCCGTCCAAGTGCTGCAAGATTAGAGGAAATTACACGCCGCGCTGAACAATATCTTAATGATATGACGGATGATGATTTCAATGACTTTAAGGAATAAGGATGCGGGTATTCAAAACAAAACTTATTCGCCTGCAACTTACAGCAGAGGAACTTGATGCGTTAACGGCGGATTTTATTTCCTATAAGCGTGACGGTGTTTTGCCAGATATATTTGGTCGCGATGCACTCTACGACGACTCCTTTACCTGGCCATTAATCAAATTTGAGCGAGTTGCTCATATTCATCTGGCAAATGAGAATAATCCATTTCCGCCACAGTTGCGCCAATTCAGCAGAACGAATGACGAAGCGCATTTGGTATATTGTCAGGGGGCGTTTGATGAGCAAGCATGGTTGCTCATTGCCATTCTGAAACCTGAACCTCATAAACTGGCTCGAGATAACAACCAAATGCATAAAATTGGGAAAATGGCAGAAGCGTTTCGCATGCGTTTTTGAATTTATATTATGAATAACATACAAATAAGAGACTATCAGCCTGGCGATTTTCAGCAACTATGCGCTATTTTCATTAGAGCGGTTACGATGACCGCCAGTCAGCATTATTCACCACAACAAATTTCCGCCTGGGCGCAGATTGACGAATCTCGCTGGAAGGAGAAACTCGCGAAATCACAAGTGTGGGTTGCGATCATTAATGCACAACCGGTTGGTTTTATTTCCCGCATTGAACATTATATCGATATGTTATTTGTTGACCCTGAATACACCCGCCGTGGGGTTGCCAGCGCTTTGTTAAAACCTTTGATTAAGTCTGAATCCGAACTTACGGTGGACGCAAGCATAACCGCAAAACCCTTTTTTGAACGTTATGGTTTTCAGACAGTTAAGCAGCAGCGCGTTGAATGCCGGGGAGCGTGGTTTACTAATTTTTATATGCGATATAAACCGCAACATTAAATCCAGCTTGCAATGAAAATAACGCCCGCCTGGTATGTGCGCGTTTTCTGATTCCACAAACTGCAAGGAGGTAAATCATGACAAATCCTTTATCAATGACTCTTTGCAGACCTTTCCAGGATTAATTCTTTTTTTCTTGCCCTGGATTCGTCTGCCATTTCCTGATTTTTATATTTATATACTCTAAATAATTCGAGTCGCAGTACATGCAACTTGAAGTATGACGAGTATAAATGGAATGGTACATGGGCAAATATATTCGTCCCTTATCCGATGCGGTATTTACCATCGCATCTGATGACCTGTGGATCGAGAGTTTAGCGATCCAACAATTACACACCACGGCAAATTTACCCAACATGCAGCGCGTAGTGGGGATGCCAGATTTACACCCCGGACGCGGCTACCCGATTGGCGCAGCGTTCTTCTCTGTTGGTCGTTTTTACCCGGCAAGACGTCGCGGTAACGGTGCTGGAAACAGAAACGGGCCGCTACTCTGACACACTGCGTTCGGCGCTGGTTTCTCTCGATGGCGATAACGCATGGGCATTAAGCGAAAGCTGGTGTGGCACTATTCAGTGGATTTGTCCGAGTCCGTATCGGCCTCATCATGGGCGCAAAAACTGGTTTCTGGGCATTGGGCGTTTTACCGCTGATGAGAAGGAACAATCGGATGCAATCCGTTATGAGACGCTGCGTTCGTCGGGGCCGGGCGGTCAACATGTCAATAAAACCGACTCGGCGGTACGCGCCACGCATTTGGCATCCGGTATTAGCGTGAAGGTTCAGTCAGAGCGTAGTCAGCATGCTAACAAGCGGCTGGCACGATTGCTGATTGCCTGGAAGCTGGAGCAACAGCAACAGGAAAATAGCGCGGCGCTGAAATCGCAGCGGCGAATGTTCCATCACCAGATTGAACGTGGCAACCCGCGACGGACATTTACAGGGATGGCTTTTATCGAAGGATAATGAAGGATGAAACTGCCGGAAGGCGATTAAACGCCATCCGGCAGCAAATCAAATAATTACTTCGCCGGAATTTCTTTCAGCAGTTCAGTCAGCAGTGTCCAGTAATGACCTACGCTTTCGATGTGAACTTGCTCATCCGGAGAGTGTGGACCGGTGATAGTTGGCCCGATAGAAACCATGTCCATTTCCGGATACGGTTTTTTGAACAGACCACATTCCAGGCCCGCGTGGATAATCTGGATGTTCGGCGTCTTGTTGAACAGGCGCTGATAGGTTTCACGTACCAGATGCATCACCGGAGAATTAGCGTCCGGCTGCCAGCCAGGATATGCGCCTTTCGCTTCGGTTTTCGCGCCAGCCAGTTTACCCAGCGAATCCAGCATGCTCACCACGTAGTCTTTACCGCTGTCGATCAGTGAACGGATCAGGCAGTGAATTTCTACGTTATTGTCAGTCATGGTCACCACACCGACGTTCAGGGAGGTTTCAACCACACCTTTGGCTACATCGGAGTTACGAATCACACCGTTCGGGGTGGCGTTCAGCAGACGAATAAAGGTATCGCGAGATTTCGCAATCAGGGCAGCTTTATCGTTCGCTACAGAGTCCAGCAACAAGGCCAGATTTTTCTCTTTTTCTGCCAGCTCGTTTTTCAGGATCTCCTGATAGGTATTCACCAGAGATTTCAGGACGTCGACTTTATCAGCTGCGACAGCAATGGTCGCAAAGGCTTCACGCGGGATGGCGTTACGCAGTGTGCCGCCGTTGAAATCGATAAGGCGCAGATCCAGTTCTTCCGCATGACCCGCCAGGAAGCGCACCAGCAGTTTGTTGGCATTACCCAGCCCAACGTGGATTTCCCCGCCGGAGTGACCGCCTTTCAGACCTTTTAAGGTTAACTTGAAGGTTTCAAAACCAGCTGGAACCGCTTCACGATCTAAATGCAGGTTGGAGGTGAAGTCGATACCCCCCGCACAACCCATGTAGATTTCACCTTCTTCTTCGGAGTCGGTGTTAATCAGAATATCAGCCTGCAACCAGTTGCCCTGTAAGCCGAACGCACCGTCCATACCGGCTTCTTCGGTCATGGTCAGCAGCACTTCCAGCGGGCCGTGAACCACGTTTTCGTCAGCCAGAACCGCCAGCGCAGAGGCCATACCAATGCCGTTATCCGCACCCAGCGTGGTGCCGCGCGCTTTAACCCATTCGCCATCAATATAAGGCTGGATAGGATCTTTCGTGAAGTCATGCACGGTGTCGTTATTTTTCTGCGGCACCATATCGAGGTGGGCCTGTAAGACGACCGGTTTACGATTTTCCATACCTGCGGTAGCAGGTTTACGAATCAGGATATTACCTACCTGATCGCGTTCGACATGGAAACCTTTCTCTTTTGCCCAACCAACAATGTATTCAGCGAGTTGCTCTTCATGATAGGACGGGTGAGGAATAGAACAGATTTTGGCAAAAATATCCCACAGCGGCTGTGGAGATAATTGAGACAGTTCAGACACGTTAAGTCTCCTTGTCGATCACCCGCAAAACAGTATTGCAGGTCACAGGGTTAGCAGAAAATGTTGTCAACACAAGACAGGCTTGCGAGATATGTTTGAGAATACCACTTTATCCCGCGTCAGGGAGAGGCAGTGCGTAAAAAGACGCGGACTCATGTGAAATACTGGTTTTTAGTGCGCCAGATCTCTATAATCTCGCGCAACCTATTTTCCCCTCGAACACTTTTTAAGCCGTAGATAAACAGGCTGGGACACTTCACATGAGCGAAAAATACATCGTCACCTGGGACATGTTGCAGATCCATGCACGTAAACTCGCAAGCCGACTGATGCCTTCTGAACAATGGAAAGGCATTATTGCCGTAAGCCGTGGCGGTCTGGTACCGGGTGCGTTACTGGCGCGTGAACTGGGTATTCGTCATGTCGATACCGTTTGTATTTCCAGCTACGATCACGACAACCAGCGCGAGCTTAAAGTGCTGAAACGCGCAGAAGGCGATGGCGAAGGCTTCATCGTTATTGATGACCTGGTGGATACCGGTGGTACTGCGGTTGCGATTCGTGAAATGTATCCAAAAGCGCACTTTGTCACCATCTTCGCAAAACCGGCTGGTCGTCCGCTGGTTGATGACTATGTTGTTGATATCCCGCAAGATACCTGGATTGAACAGCCGTGGGATATGGGCGTCGTATTCGTCCCGCCAATCTCCGGTCGCTAATCTTTTCAACGCCTGGCACTGCCGGGCGTTGTTCTTTTTAACTTCAGGCGGGTTACAATAGTTTCCAGTAAGTATTCTGGAGGCTGCATCCATGACACAGGCAAACCTGAGCGAAACCCTGTTCAAACCCCGCTTTAAACATCCTGAAACCTCGACGCTAGTCCGCCGCTTTAATCACGGCGCACAACCGCCTGTGCAGTCGGCCCTTGATGGTAAAACCATCCCTCACTGGTATCGCATGATTAACCGTCTGATGTGGATCTGGCGCGGCATTGACCCACGCGAAATCCTCGACGTCCAGGCACGTATTGTGATGAGCGATGCCGAACGTACCGACGATGATTTATACGATACGGTGATTGGCTACCGTGGCGGCAACTGGATTTATGAGTGGGCCACCCAGGCGATGGTGTGGCAACAAAAAGCCTGTGCGGAAGAAGATCCGCAACTCAGTGGTCGTCACTGGCTGCATGCGGCTACGTTGTACAACATTGCCGCCTATCCTCATCTGAAAGGAGATGACCTGGCCGAGCAAGCGCAGGCTTTGTCAAACCGCGCCTATGAAGAGGCCGCTCAGCGTCTACCGGGCACGATGCGGCAGATGGAGTTTACCGTACCCGGCGGTGCGCCCATCACCGGCTTTTTGCATATGCCGAAAGGCGATGGCCCGTTCCCGACGGTATTAATGTGTGGTGGTCTGGATGCGATGCAGACGGACTATTACAGCCTGTATGAACGTTATTTTGCGCCGCGCGGCATTGCGATGCTGACTATTGATATGCCGTCGGTGGGCTTTTCTTCAAAATGGAAGCTCACCCAGGACTCCAGCCTGTTGCATCAGCACGTCTTAAAGGCGCTGCCTAACGTACCGTGGGTGGATCACACTCGCGTCGCGGCCTTTGGTTTCCGTTTCGGCGCTAACGTTGCCGTGCGTCTGGCATACCTTGAATCGCCGCGTCTGAAAGCGGTTGCCTGTCTTGGTCCGGTAGTTCATACCCTGTTGAGTGATTTTAAGTGCCAGCAACAGGTGCCGGAAATGTATCTTGACGTTCTGGCCAGTCGTTTGGGGATGCATGATGCTTCCGATGAAGCGTTGCGCGTGGAGCTGAATCGCTATTCATTAAAAGTGCAAGGATTGCTGGGACGTCGCTGCCCAACGCCAATGTTATCAGGCTACTGGAAGAACGATCCGTTCAGCCCGGAAGAGGACTCACGCTTAATCACCTCATCATCTGCTGACGGTAAATTATTAGAGATCCCATTTAACCCGGTGTATCGGAATTTTGACAAAGGTCTTCAGGAAATCACCGACTGGATCGAAAAACGCTTGTGTTAAAAATTTGCTAAATTTTGCCAATTTGGTAAAACAGTTGCATCACAACAGGAGATAGCAATGACGTTACCGAGTGGACACCCGAAGAGCAGATTGATCAAAAAATTTACCGCACTAGGCCCGTATATTCGTGAAGGTAAGTGCGAAGATAATCGATTCTTTTTCGATTGTCTGGCTGTATGCGTCAACGTGAAACCGGCACCGGAAGTGCGTGAATTCTGGGGCTGGTGGATGGAGCTGGAAGCGCAGGAATCCCGTTTTACCTACAGTTACCAGTTTGGTCTGTTCGATAAAGCAGGCGACTGGAAGAGTGTTCCGGTAAAAGACACTGAAGTGGTTGAACGACTGGAGCACACCCTGCGTGAGTTTCACGAGAAGCTGCGTGAACTGCTGACGACGCTGAATCTGAAGCTGGAACCGGCGGATGATTTTCGTGACGAGCCGGTGAAGTTAACGGCGTGAGTGAAATGTGCCGGATGCATCACATCCGGCAATATTCATTAAAACTGATACGTCATGCCAACCGCGACAATATCATCATTATTAATATTCAATTTGTTATCGCTATCCAGTTGGTTGATTTTATAATCAACAAACGCTGACATATTTTTGTTGAAATAATACGTAGCACCGACGTCGATATAATTGACCAGATCTTCATCACCGATACCTTCAATATCTTTCCCTTTCGATAAGACATAACCCAGCGATGGACGCAGACCAAAGTCAAACTGGTATTGAGCGACCGCTTCAAAGTTCTGTGTCTTATTGGCAAAGCCGCCAGTTATTGGCGTCATTTTGCGTGTTTCAGAATAGAAAGTTGCCAGATAAATATTATTGGCATCGTATTTCAGACCTGTTGCCCATGCTTCTGCACGCTTGCCTGTGCCACGGCTTTGCAGGTTCTGCTCGTTGGTGCGATCTGAGTTGGTATAGGCCCCACTAATGGCGAAATCGCTGCCGCCAAAGTCATATGTCAATGACGTGCCGAAGCCATCGCCGTTTTGCTTTTTAACGTCGCGGTTTTCGTTTTTCCCTTGATATTGCAGGGTTAAGTTCAGGCCATCGATAACGCCGAAGAAGTCGGTGTTCCGATACGTCGCCAGACCGCTGGCGCGTTTGGTCATAAAGTTGTCGGTCTGCGCCGAGGAATCGCCACCAAATTCCGGGAACATATCGGTCCAGGCTTCCACGTCATACAACGCCCCCAGGTTACGACCATAATCGAAAGAACCCAAATCTTTATATTTCAACCCGGCAAAAGCGAGACGCGTTTTTTGCTGTGCAGTATCACTCTCTGCTTTATTACCGGCAAACTCTGCTTCCCAACGACCATAACCAGTCAGTTGATCGTTAATTTGTGTTTCGCCTTTAAAACCAAAACGGATATAACTCTGGTCGCCATCTTTACTGGCGTTATCACTCATATAATGCATGGCTTTAACTTTGCCATAGACATCCAGTTTATTACCGTCTTTATTATATATTTCTGCAGCCTGTACAGATGCAGATGCCACAATGCCCATCACCACTAATGCCAGAGTGCTCTTTTTCATTTTCATTCCTGATTTTAATTAACGCGCGAATATTCAGCGGGAGAGTCCCGTTGAAAACAGGAAAGTTTTTAACCTGAGATTGTTAAAGATATATTACAGATTAATAATATTCTTAAAATGTGGTAATTTATTAAATCTGTAATAAAAGCGTAAACAACTGCCGCTAGGCTTGCTGATCCCGCGCAACAAAACGCCATGCTTTGCTCGCAGATGGTTGGCAACCGACGACAGTCCTGCTAAAACGTTCGTTTGATATCATTTTTCCTAAAATTGAATGGCAGAGAATCATGAGTGACAGCCAGACGCTGGTGGTAAAACTCGGCACCAGTGTGCTAACAGGCGGATCGCGCCGTCTGAACCGTGCCCATATCGTTGAACTTGTTCGCCAGTGCGCGCAGTTACATGCCGCCGGGCATCGGATTGTTATTGTGACGTCGGGCGCGATCGCCGCCGGACGTGAGCACCTGGGTTACCCGGAACTGCCAGCGACCATCGCCTCGAAACAACTGCTGGCGGCGGTAGGGCAGAGTCGACTGATTCAACTGTGGGAACAGCTGTTTTCGATTTATGGCATTCACGTCGGGCAAATGCTGCTGACCCGTGCTGATATGGAAGACCGTGAACGCTTCCTGAACGCCCGCGACACCCTGCGAGCGTTGCTCGATAACAATATCGTTCCGGTAATCAATGAGAACGATGCTGTCGCTACGGCAGAGATTAAGGTCGGCGATAACGATAACCTTTCTGCGCTGGCGGCGATTCTTGCGGGTGCCGATAAACTGTTGCTGCTGACCGATCAAAAAGGTTTGTATACCGCTGACCCGCGCAGCAATCCGCAGGCAGAACTGATTAAAGATGTTTACGGCATTGATGACGCACTGCGCGCGATTGCCGGTGACAGCGTTTCAGGCCTCGGAACTGGCGGCATGAGTACCAAATTGCAGGCCGCTGACGTGGCTTGCCGTGCGGGTATCGACACCATTATTGCCGCGGGCAGCAAGCCGGGCGTTATTGGTGATGTGATGGAAGGCATTTCCGTCGGTACGCTGTTCCATGCCCAGGCGACTCCGCTTGAAAACCGTAAACGCTGGATTTTCGGTGCGCCGCCGGCGGGTGAAATCACGGTAGATGAAGGGGCAACTGCCGCCATTCTGGAACGCGGCAGCTCCCTGTTGCCGAAAGGCATTAAAAGCGTGACTGGCAATTTCTCGCGTGGTGAAGTCATCCGCATTTGCAACCTCGAAGGCCGCGATATCGCCCACGGCGTCAGTCGTTACAACAGCGATGCATTACGCCGTATTGCCGGACACCACTCGCAAGAAATTGATGCAATACTGGGATATGAATACGGCCCGGTTGCCGTTCACCGTGATGACATGATTACCCGTTAAGGAGCAGGCTGATGCTGGAACAAATGGGCATTGCCGCGAAGCAAGCCTCGTATAAATTAGCGCAACTCTCCAGCCGCGAAAAAAATCGCGTGCTGGAAAAAATCGCCGATGAACTGGAAGCACAAAGCGAAATCATCCTCAACGCTAACGCCCAGGATGTTGCTGACGCGCGAGCCAATGGCCTTAGCGAAGCGATGCTTGACCGTCTGGCACTGACGCCCGCACGGCTGAAAGGCATTGCCGACGATGTACGTCAGGTGTGCAACCTCGCCGATCCGGTGGGGCAGGTAATCGATGGCGGCGTACTGGACAGCGGCCTGCGTCTTGAGCGTCGTCGCGTACCGCTGGGGGTTATTGGCGTGATTTATGAAGCGCGCCCGAACGTGACGGTTGATGTCGCTTCGCTGTGCCTGAAAACCGGTAATGCGGTGATCCTGCGCGGTGGCAAAGAAACGTGTCGCACTAACGCTGCAACGGTGGCGGTGATTCAGGACGCCCTGAAATCCTGCGGCTTACCGGCGGGTGCCGTGCAGGCGATTGATAATCCTGACCGTGCGCTGGTCAGTGAAATGCTGCGTATGGATAAATACATCGACATGCTGATCCCGCGTGGTGGCGCTGGTTTGCATAAACTGTGCCGTGAACAGTCGACAATCCCGGTGATCACAGGTGGTATAGGCGTATGCCATATTTACGTTGATGAAAGTGTAGAGATCGCTGAAGCATTAAAAGTGATCGTCAACGCGAAAACTCAGCGTCCGAGCACATGTAATACGGTTGAAACGTTGCTGGTGAATAAAAACATCGCCGATAGCTTCCTGCCCGCATTAAGCAAACAAATGGCGGAAAGCGGCGTGACATTACACGCAGATGCAGCTGCACTGGCGCAGTTGCAGGCAGGCCCTGCGAAGGTGGTTGCTGTTAAAGCCGAAGAGTATGACGATGAGTTTCTGTCATTAGATTTGAACGTCAAAATCGTCAGCGATCTTGACGATGCCATCGCCCATATTCGTGAACACGGCACACAACACTCCGATGCGATCCTGACCCGCGATATGCGCAACGCCCAGCGTTTTGTTAACGAAGTGGATTCGTCCGCTGTTTACGTTAACGCCTCTACGCGTTTTACCGACGGCGGCCAGTTTGGTCTGGGTGCGGAAGTGGCGGTAAGCACACAAAAACTCCACGCGCGTGGCCCAATGGGGCTGGAAGCACTGACCACTTACAAGTGGATCGGCATTGGTGATTACACCATTCGTGCGTAAATAAAACCGGGTGATGCAAAAGTAGCCATTTGATTCACAAGGCCATTGACGCATCGCCCGGTTAGTTTTAACCTTGCCCACCGTGATTCACGTTCGTGAACATGTCCTTTCAGGGCCGATATAGCTCAGTTGGTAGAGCAGCGCATTCGTAATGCGAAGGTCGTAGGTTCGACTCCTATTATCGGCACCATCAAGAAAATCAATAACTTAGCTTAACTTCTCTAAGAAATTGTATCTTCTGTTATCACTTACAAACGCCTATACGTTGTTATGGGCTTTGGTAGTGTAACACGTATGGGCGAGTAGTTCCCAGGCTCAACCTCGTAACAAGTTCCTTTGAAGCTGGAAGACGTGCCACCGTCTCTAAACCTTCTACCAAAACTCTTAGCAAGATGTTCCACACCTGGCGCGGTGTCCAATGATGCTACACGTCGTGAGACGTTGCAGAGGATAAACAGGCTAAATGATGGGAAGAGTTTTAAGTGCAATAGTGGATTAAAGCCCACCTCTTCAAAACCTAACTTGATCGGGAAAGAATCAAGCTCTAGCACGGTTTCGTCCACCGGAGTACAACGGGTGCCTGATAAGAGAAGAACTGCTAAGACTTCATAGCTTTTGTGAAAAAGCCCTTTTTAGTGGATACGCCTACGGCGCTTATTTTTTGGTATAACCATCAAAGGCGCTTTATGGCTCCTATTGTCTTGAAAATGTATCTTTACTTGTATTGTGTTTTATGCGTAGCCTTCCTGTGTAGTATGTAACTTGTTCATTTTCATATGAATACAGAGGCAACACGATGAAAAACATTGCAGCTATCAAACGTAATAACCGCAAGATTCACGCTCGTAAGTTCCTGTCTACGCCAGAAGGAAAAGCCTGGCTAGAGCGTAAACAGCGAGAGAACGAAGAAAGAAAACTCCTTAGTGAGTTGAAATGGCTTAAGGATTGAACCACCAGTAGGCGCATAACACATCCAGCGATCAAAGATGTGTTTATGCACCTGATAGTGAAATTATTAAAGTCGTTTAGTTAACATCGCCATTGCTTGAGCAATAATTGCAACAGCGTCCATCTCTTCACTGGAAGCGATGCAAATGCGGTAACTAATAGCCACAACGAATACATCAATAACGAGAAAGTGAATAGTGTGAAGATGTTTTGAAAGTAAATGCATAACTTCCTCCGGTTTTACGATAGGAAGATTAGAACATGCATTAAATGATGTTACAAGGGTGGTAATTTACCCTAATAGTCTACTATTCACCTCAATCTACGTCAACCAATATTTGATGTAGATTTAATTTTCTTTTAAAAACAATGTGTTGCAATTTGTTGAATTTTGGGGTTAGGTTGTTTTTTGAACGTTTTCATCAAGTGTAAAGATACGTTTAGCCTTCATAGTGAGTTCAGTTACTGTCTTTTTCTCTGAAATCGGCGCAGACGTGATCAATGTTTAACGCGAAGATCAGCGGCGTCAGGTCCACGCAGCGACAATTCTCAAATATCAGGAGGCATTACGCTTCCTGCTCTTTCTTGATACGTTGCACCGTCTGTGTGCTGACACTGAAATCTTTTGCTACGCTCCGAATTGATCCACCATTCGCGAGAGCGGCAACAATTCCCGCTCGATCAATTGCTTTTCCATTACCACGTTTTGCTATACGTCCAGCGGCCTTAGCTGCGGCGATCCCCTCACGCTGCCGCTCAAGCATCATTTCACGTTCCATTTGTGCCACTGCTGCAAGCACTGTGAGCATCATATTCCCTGCGGGAGAGTTCTTCCCTGTCTTAAAGTCTTCTTTATGGAAATGCACAGACACGCCGCGCTCTGTTAATTGCTCAACCGTTGCCAGAAGGTCGGCTGTATTACGACAAAGGCGATCAATACTATGGACGTGTAACACGTCACCCTCCCGCACATAGTTCATCATTGCCTCAAACTGTGGGCGCTGAGTGTTCTTGCCTGACGCTTTATCTTCAAAGACTTTATCAAGAGTTACTCCAGCTAATTGACGGTCTGTGTTTTGTTGCACAGTCGATACCCTAATGTATCCAATATTAGCCATTTTCATTTTCCTTCTGTGTTGATTTGTGTGTAGTGATTATTGATCGTGTTGATTAGGTGTGTAAAGGACTTTTTTCACTACGAAATTCGAAGGTTTTTAGTGTGGTGATTTAGCCTGCTTTATCACTACACGTCTTGCATGAGAATCATGTAGTTACATTTTGGTAAAATTAGCAAGCTATTAAATAGTGTGTTTATTTTGAAAAAATAATTTTTTGTTGCATTAAAGGAAACTTGTTCGACAAATAATAGATTGATTTTTAATCAACAATTTCTGATAGTGCTCTGTAAGCCGTATTACACAAGGCTTTGCGAAAGTGATGTAAAAGTGAAGAAAGCTAACATTGCACTTTTTAAGCTACTTTTCATTGGATTTTTACGTAGGAATTACACAGGGATTAATCATCAATTACATTGAATTTAAGCCTGTTTTAGATGTTTAATTTTGGTAGCAAGAAACACTTTTAGAAGATCATTGCACAGATGCTATGTGATGATTGGATGTAACGGTAGGTCACTGTGAGCTACCCCTATCAAGTCTGATACCCGATAAGTATAAATAACACCTGGGAAATGAGTTCCGATCTATTTAGGAAATAACCGTGGAAGTGGTTTCCTACCTACCTAGGAAATGAGTTCCTATCACCTAGGAAATGATTTCCGACAATACTATAATTAAACTACAATTAAACTATATAATATAATTCTTTTTTATCTTTATAAGAATAATTATAGGGAAACCCGTTAGGGAGTCTAACGACTATCCCTTAATCTATTGGCATTCGCCAGAACCTTGCACAAGTTAGAGTGTTAGTCGTTAGACTGCTTGTCATAACACATAGTTTTTGTTTGTTGATGTTAGTTAGTAGATCTATGTTCGCTAATGCCGCTCACAACGAATATGTAATCTACTATGTGCAAATAGCCTACGGCTTGCGTAAGGCTAAATAGTCTATGCGCTGTGCGCTTCAATAGTTCCATTGATGAGGCTTACGCCAATCTAACGATCATCAATCTATTTAAGAGAAAATCTATTGTGCAATACTCTGACGAGTGCAATAACCTTGTGTGCTACGCGTTAGCGATGTTAGCACATAGACACAGACAACAACCAACAACAAACAAAAAAGAAAGAATGGTTTTAGTAGTTGAAGGTTAAATAAGTTTCTACCGCTTAAATCAAGCCGTAGGCGAGCTAAACGTATATAAGGCAGGGAAACCTTAGCGGTAATAGATTAGCTCATTATAGAGCTTCTGAGGAGCTTTACAGGTATTTTATAAGGTGTCTGAAATTAGAGTTTATCTATCATCTCCTTTTCATATACCTAACAAATACAAAATAAGCCCCTTAAATAAACCTCTGGCGAGCTAAACTGTCATTACATAAGGGAATGTATTGTTTTTATCAAAACCTCGTTAGAACGCGTTTTAGAGAATAAGGAAGAATAGCATCACACAGAAGAGCACGAATTGCTAAGCAAAATCATAACATACTGAAAAATGATCAATATTTTATGGGCGGGGGTTGACAAAAGCCTTTAGTTATGGTAAAGTAATATTAGGGACAAACATTGAATGCGGAACAAGTAGCAATGTTAATTCGACATTCTCCACAGTATGTGGGCGGAAAGCAAAGAATTAAGCTCTATTCATGTTCTACAGGGAAAAAGAAAGGAGGGTTTGCACAGCAGCTTGCGAATATTTTACAGACGGAAGTTGAGGCTCCTAATATGGATGTTCATATTACAGATGTGGGATTGGAGGTATATAGGACAACAAGGATACCTGGACATAGGAGAGTTGATGGGGATTGCTCTGAGCGTTTCGGGGCAGATTCGGACGACGGAAGCGGAACGTGAAGAAATGATGGAAAAGGCATAAGAGCGACCGTTCCAGAAGGAGTGATCCTTGCAGGCAACAGAGCCCTCATGGAGGACAACGGCATAGAGATGCCAAAGGAAGACTCGCAGGCCCAGATATACATAGCTCTGAACGGCCAGTACAAAGGGCTTGTCATGATAGAGGACTCCTTGAGACCTGAAGCCAAGGAAGCCGTGGCAAAGCTTAGGGAGCTTGGGCTTGAATCAACAATGCTTACAGGAGACAACCAGAAGACCGCCGCGGCCATAGCCAAGCAGGCGGATCTTGACGGCTTCCATGCATCGCTCATGCCTCAGGACAAGCTCTCGTTCATAGAGAGAAACAAGGACAGCATAATGGTGGGCGATGGCATAAACGACGCTCCTGCCCTTGAAAAAGCAGGCATAGGCATTGCAATGGGCTGTGGAACAGACGCTGCAATGCAGGTTGCGGATGTCGTCATAATGAACAGCAACCTAAACTCTGTTCCCACTGCGATACGTCTTAGTAGAGCTACCATAAAAAACATAAAGCACAGCCTGTTCTGGGCCTTCTTCTATAACAGCGTGGGCATCCCCGTGGCGGCCGGCGTGCTGTATCCGGCGCTGGGGCTGCTGCTGAACCCCATCCCACGTCCGCCTGCACCAGCGCCGGTGCGTCGTTGATGCCGTCGCCCACCATGGCCACCTTTTTGCCCTCG
>OQVL01000762.1_pt1 | contig 18008 bp, 14 predicted proteins | sample 1691501 | NCBI WGS metagenome assembly OQVL01 (sample SAMN03418253, study PRJEB22391) | human gut metagenome | biome: human-gut; feature: organic feature; material: feces | host: Homo sapiens | place: Tanzania | collected 2013-01 | reverse complement strand
CCCGACCCCGACCGCCGCACAGGCGAAAAAACTGGATCGCGCGGACGGCGACGCGCGGCGGGCTTTGCGCCTGTACGACAAAACGTGCGTCGGCATCGGCTTTGAACTGAACGGCGAAAGGGTCACGGCGGACACGCTGTACGCGCTGTCCTATTCCGCCGACGCCGGCGACAGACTGAAAGCGGGACTGGCGCTGAACGACGGATATAAAAGCCGCGGCGACGTTTTCGCGAAAATCGTAACGACCGTCGCGCGCGCGAAGCAGGTTTCAGACGATCTGTCCGGTTTCAAATCCCCCGTCGAGGAACGCAACAGATCAAACGGCGTCGAAAACGGCGTCGTCGACGCGTTGGTTTCGTCCGTCGACGATTCCGCCCCCGACGTCGCGCACCGTTTCTACGCGCTGAAAGCCAAATGGCTGGGACGCGGTAAAATCGGATACTGGGACAGAAACGCGCCCGTCGCCGGCGTCGAACCGCGCCGCTACACTTTTGACGAAGCGAAAGACATCGTCCTGTCCGCCTATCGCGGCTTCGATTCCGAAATGGGGGACATCGCGCAGGCGTTCTTTGACGAAAAGCGCATCGACGCCGAACCCCGCGCGGGAAAAGAAGGCGGAGAATACGCTCAACCCGTCGCGAACGGCAAAGCCTGCATTAAAATGAATTTCAACGGTACGACGAACGACGTTCTGGCTTTGGCGCACGAACTGGGACACGGCATTCATTACGAACTGGCGAAGAAAAACGGTTCTCTGGGAATGAACATGCCCGTCACGATGGAAGAAACCGCGTCGATTTTCGGCGAAACGCTGGCGTTCAACCAAATGCTGAAGAACGAAACCGACCCGAAACGGCGTTTCGCCCTGCTGTCCGACAAGATGACGCGCGTCATGCTGACGACGTTCCGGCAAGTCGCCCTGCATCATTACGAAACGGACGTTCACGACGCCGTGCGAAAACTGGGAAAGGTTGACGCGCGGGATTTAAACGGCATTTGGACGAAAACGCAGCGCGCCATGCTGGGACCCGCCGTCGAAAACGACGATCGCACGTCGTCGTCGTGGGCTGACGTACCGCATTTGCTGCACACGCCGTTTTATGTGTACGGCTACGCGTTCGGCGAATGTCTGACGGCGTCGCTGTACAAAACGTACGAAGACGGCGCGGTCAAGGATTTCCCGAAAAAATACAAGGAAATGCTGTCAAAGGGTTCGACCGAGCATTATTCCAAGCTGTTGGAACCGTTCGGACTGGACACGTCCAAACCCGATTTTTGGAAACAGGGACTGGGCATGATGAAAGGTTACGTCGACAAGCTGGAGCTCCTGACCGGAACGCTGGGCATGGACAGGACGAAAACGTCCCCCGTTTTGCTGAAACAGGCGAAATCCGCGGGCAGATAAATTCCGAAAAAATAAAGAAAAGACCGGAAAGCGTCGCCTCCGGTCTTTTCTTCGTCATACTTCTTGGAGGAAGTTAAATGCCGTTTTATCTGGAAACTTCGGCGCGTTTCGTCATCGCGATTTGACGCGCCGCCAGTTGCCGTTCGATTTTGTCCATCGTTTTTGCCGCAGGTTGCCAGCCGAAACGGATCCCGGTCGCCTTGCTGATTTTTTCGGCGCGGTTCAAAACGTCAAAGTTCTTTTTTCCCGTGCGGTAATTGTGCAGATAGGCGTTAATGTCGTCGACATTGTACTGCGACGTGATGCCGATCAGCGCGCGGTACGTTTCCACAACGTGATTTTTATTGTAATTCAAATTCTTCAATTCGGGATTCAATTTCGCCAGTTCGCCGATTTCGCGGTTCATTTCGTCCAGCGCGGCGGGCATTTCGGATTTGAACGTTTCCCCCGCCCGTCTGGCGATCGGATCGTCCGACTTCATAAAGCCGGCGGCGGTCGAATATTTCAAAAACCGTTTGCGATAGTCGTATTCGGCGAAAGCCGCCTCTTTTCCCCCGACGAATTTGTAGCGTCCGGCGATGCCCGTCAATCCCGTTTCGTCTTCCATTCTGACGGCGTGCGCGGTGTATCTCGGACGCCCGTCCACCAGATACCGCCCGCCGCGGTCATACGCGTTTTCAATGAATTTTATCGCGCTTTCTACAGAGTCGTATTTATCAGACATGATTGTTTGCCCTTTCAAACTTTATGAAACATAAATATCCCAAAAAGATTGACTCGTCAAACTTTTTTTTTTACGGGCATCACATTTTTTTTGCTTTGGCGATAACTTTTTTCATCAGCGTCGAAAACGGATAGTCCCCGAACCGCGACGGCGAAACGAAAAAGCCGTCGGAATCGGGAACGGCGCGCGCCCGTGTCCGGACGATCGTCAACGTCAGGTCGAAATGCGTAAAAACATGTTTGACCGTTTTGTCCGTCACGACCCAATCCGCCGGAAACGGCAGGCTTTCGTCCGTATTCCACGGAAATTCCGTCAGCCCCGACAACAACCCCTTTTCCGCGCGTTTGCGGATAAAAACTTCGTCAGCGTCGTTTTCGATCCAGAACACATAACCTTTTTTAACGGATTTTTTCAGCTTTGCGATATTCGGAATCCGGTCGACCGAGCCGTCTTTGAACGCCCGACAATCGCCGCGCCACGGGCAAAAAGCGCACAAGGGCGTGCGCGGCGCGCAAACCGTCGCCCCCAGATCCATCATCGCCGAAGCGTGATCGGCGGGGCATCGGGACGCGCGGGTCAGATCGACGGCGAACGATTCGATTTTATCCGCGATTTGCGAAACGGGATCCGTCCACCCGTTCAATCGGGTCAGCACGCGAACGACATTGCCGTCGACGACGGCTTCGGGCTGATTGAATCCGAACGACGCAATCGCCGCGGACGTGTACGCCCCGATTCCCGGCAGACGTTTTAATTCGCCGCGATCCGCGGGAAACCTGCCGTTATGACGTTCAACGACCGCCTTGGCGCATTCGTGCAGCTTGCGGGCGCGCGTGTAGTATCCCAGCCCCTGCCAGTACAGCAACACCTCGTCCGTTTCCGCCGCCGCCAAATCCCGCACGGTCGGAAAACGCTTCATAAAGCGGTCGAAATACGGCAGAACGGTTTTCACCGTCGTTTGTTGCAGCATGATTTCGGATACCCAGACGGCATAAGGATCGGGGTGGGCGCCGCCTTTTGCGCGCCACGGCAAATCGCGTCCGTTTTTTTCATACCATTTTGCAAGTTTTTCGGTTAGAGTCATTGATTAAGTCGCCTTTTCAAAGAAAGCTAAGGCATATCCGACGAAAAAAGCAACTTTATTTTACGGGGGACACCATGCGGGGCATTGTTTTAAACGTGGATTTGAAATCGGATTCGGGATTGATTCGCGGGGACGACGGCACGCGACGCGCGTTCGCCATGTCGGCTTGCCGCGCGGGCGTTCCGCTGGAAGGCGCGCTGGTCGATTTCGAAATCGAAAACGACGCGTGCGTCGACGTGTACATATTGTCCACCCCGATTAAAGCCAAGCTTGACTGGCTGTTCTGGTTTTTGTTTTCCCCGCGCGGACGGATATCGCGCGATCAGCTGATCATTTTTCTGGCTTCGGCGGCGTTGATTCTGCCCCTGCCCGTCTTGTGCGCGACGCTGGCGGGATCGGCGACGCTGTCGATTACGGGCGGCGTTTTGTCGTTTTACGTTTTTTGCGCCGTTTTGATCAAGCGTTTCCACGATTCCGACGGTTCCGCCTTTTGGCTGGTGTTCACGCTATGCCAGACGCTGTTTCTGACGCTGGTCTATTCGGGCGTGTTAAAGGGCGTGCCCGCCGCCGGCGTTTGGGCGTTCATCGCGCTTTTGTGCCTGTCGGCGCTGTTCTGCCTGTATCTGTGTCTGGCAAAGGGCAGCTTCGGAAACAACCGATACGGCGCGGAACCTTACGTCAGCCGAACGGTGCGCTTGAAATAAACTTTTATTTCCCTTGATTTAACCGGAAAATAGGCTAAGTAATTAAGAAAAAACTTGGCAAAGAGGATACGCATGTTTGAAAACGGCACGGCGCAAAAGCCGCAGATGAAATATCTGAAAGATTACAAAAAACCCGATTTTAAAATCGATTCGATCGATTTGATTTTCGATCTGGACGAAGACGACACGCAAGTGGATTCGACCCTGCGCGTCGTCAGCGATTACGACCGTTCGACGGGGGTGCGCCCGTTGGTTCTGGACGGCAACCGTCTGACGTTCAAATATATTGAAATGGACGGACGCGACCTTGCCCCCGACGAATACGAAGTCACGCCCAAATCGCTGATTATTTTCAATCCTCCCGAAAAATTCACGTTGCGAATCGGCACGGAAATCCACCCCAAAGCCAACACATGGCTGGAAGGGTTGTACTATTCCAACGGCACGCTCTGCACACAGAACGAACCCGAAGGTTTCCGCTGCATCACCTATTATCCCGACCACCCCGACGTGATGAGCAGCTTCACCACGACCCTGATCGCGGACAAGAAAAAATACCCCGTTCTGCTGTCGAACGGAAATCCGATCGAAACGGCGGATCTGCCCGACGGACGCCACAAGGTTGTCTGGCGCGATCCTTTTAAAAAACCGTGCTATCTGTTCGCCGTTGTCGGCGGAGATCTGGCGTCCCTGCACGACACCTATAAAACGAAATCGGGACGCGACGTCAAGCTGGGCATTTACGTCGAACACGGTTATGAAAATCAGGCGTCTTTCGCGCTGGAATCGTTAAAGCGCGCGATGAAATGGGACGAAGACGTGTTCGGACTGGAATACGACCTCGACCTGTTCAACATCGTCGCCGTGTCCTATTTCAACATGGGCGCGATGGAAAACAAGGGACTGAACATCTTTAACACGTCCTGCGCGCTGGTGAACAAAGACGTCGGCACGGACATCGATTTCGCCCACGTCGAAGGCGTCATCGCCCACGAATATTTCCACAACTGGTCGGGCGACCGCGTGACCGCGCGCGACTGGTTCAACCTGTCTTTGAAAGAAGGCTTCACCGTCTATCGCGATCAGGAATTTTCGCGCGACATGCACAACCGTTCCCTGAACCGCATCAACGACGTGTTTGATCTGCGTACCCGCCAGTTCCCCGAAGACGCCGGTCCCTTGGCGCATCCGGTTCGTCCCGAAGCCTATCTGGAAATCAACAACTACTACACCGCGACCGTCTACGACAAGGGCGCGGAGGTCATTCGCATGTACGAAAAGCTGTTCGGCAAAGAAAATTTCCTGAAAGGCTGCGCGCTGTACTTTACGCGCCACGACGGACAAGCGGTGACGATCGACGATTTCGCCAAATGTCAGGAAGACGCCAACCACGCCGATCTGACGCAGTTCAAACGCTGGTATTCGCAGGCGGGAACGCCGACCGTGACGGCGTCCGCGACCTATGACGCGGCGGCGAAAAAATACGTCCTGACGCTGAAACAGGAAACAAAGCCCACGCCGAACCAGCCCGAAAAACTGCCGTTCGTGATTCCGCTGGGAATCGGCTTGATCGGCGCGGACGGCAAGGACATGCCTTTGCGGTCGGAGGGCGAGGAAAAAGCGGCGGGAACGTCGCGCATCATCGTTTTGCGCGAACCCGAACAGACGTTCACGTTCGTCGATGTCGCCGAAGCCCCCGTCCTGTCCGCCAACCGCGACTTTACCGCTCCGATCAATTTCGTGATGGATTACACGGACGAACAGCGGATTCATCAGGCGCGGTTCGATTCAGACCTGTTCAACCGCTGGGACGCGTCGCAGCAATACGCGATCAAACTGATGCTGCAGATGATCAAAGAGTTTCAAAACGGCGAAAAAGAACCCGCTTTGGCTCCCGAATATATCGCGCTGTGGGGCGAATACCTGACCAACAAGACGGAAAATCCCGCCTATATCGCGCGTCTGATCACCCTGCCGCAAGAAAACTACATGGCGGAAAAGATGGACATCGTCGATGTCGACGCGATTCACGTTGTGCGCGCTCAAATCAAAAAAACGCTGGCGACGCGCTACAAACAGGAACTGCTGACGGTGTACCGCGAAAACGACACCGGCGACGAACCGTACCGCTTCACAACGACGGACGCGGCGAAACGGTCGCTGAAAAACATGGCTTTGTCGTTCCTCGGCAATCTGGAAATCGAAGAAATCGACCAAATGGTGCAAAAGCAGTATTTCGACGCCGACAACATGTCCGACCGGCTGGCGGCGATGAACATCTGTTCCAATTCCAAAGACCCGAAGCGCGACGAAATCATGGAGGATTTCTATCAGCGTTACAAACACGACGACGGCGTCATCAACAAATGGCTGTTTTCCTGCGCCTGCGCCGACCGCCCCGACGCGGTTTCGGTCGTCAGAAAACTGATGGAACACCCCGCTTTCAACATCAAAAACCCGAACAAACTGCGTTCGCTGATGGGCGGTTTCGCCTACAACCAACCGGAATTTCACAAAGCGGACGGATCGGGATACGCTCTTGCCGCCGAAATGGCCATCAAGGTTGACGAATTCAACCCGCAAATGGCGTGCCACATGGTGCGACCGATGATGCGCTGGAAACGGTTTGACGCGAAACGGCAGGAAATGATGAAAGCCGCTTTGCAAAAAGTTCTGGCGAAAAAGGGACTGAGCAAAAACGTTTTTGAACTGGTGTCGAAATCCCTGTCGGATTGACGAAGATTCGACAAACGCGACAGCCCGCCGATTTCCATTCGACGGGCTGTGTTGTTTTCGAATTGAAAAATGATCAGATCATTTTTTCCAAAACGTCAACCATCGAAGCGATTGCCGTCGTGTCGGCTTCTTCGATTTTACCGGCGTCGCACAACGCCGCGACGGCGGGATCGATCGGCAGACGAGCCGTGTGTTCGATACCGTATTCAACCGCCGTTTTCTTTAAATGCGATTTGCCGAAAATTTCAAATTCCCCGCCGCAATCCGGACATTTGAAATACGACAGGTTTTCGACCAGACCGATCACGGGAATGTTCATCATCTGCGCCATTTTAACCGCTTTGCCGACAATCATCGACACCAGTTCCTGCGGCGAAGTCACAACAATAATGCCGTCAACGGGCAAAGACTGGAAAACCGTCAGCGGCACGTCCCCCGTTCCGGGCGGCATATCGACGAACATCATATCGACATCGCCCCATAAAACGTCCGTCCAAAACTGACGCACCGTTCCGCTGATGACGGCTCCGCGCCACAAAACGGGATCGTCGTCGCGTTCCAACAGCATATTGATCGACATGATTTCGATGCCGCCGTCCGTTTCCGCGGGGAAAATGCCGTCTTTACCGCCGAAAGCCTTTTGCGTCACGCCGAACGCGCGGGGTATGGACGGTCCCGTGATGTCGGCGTCCAGAATCGCCGTTTTGTGTCCGCGACGGTTCATCTCCACCGCCAGCATGGACGCGACGGACGACTTGCCGACGCCGCCTTTGCCGCTGACGACTCCGATCACTTTTTTAATTTTAGAGGACGGCTTCGGCGCGTCCTTTTGAATTTCCCTGCGTTCGCCGCATTTCGCATGGCAGGACGCGCAATCGTGATTGCATTCCGACATTTCAAGCTCCGTAAAATTATGACAAGCCGTTCTTACGCCGAACGGAACGCCGCGTCAACCCGAACCGCCCTTTTATTTTTATTTGCGGTCGCGATCCAAATGGCGCAAGCGGACAAACATCGGCTTGCCGTCGGATTTTTTGCGTTCGACTTCCTCGTCGGCTTTGCGTTGGGCTTCGGCTTTATCCGTTTCGGCGCAATAGGCGTGGATCCGTTCCAGCATCGCGTGTCCGCGGCGTTTTATCCGATTCCAGCGACGACGTCCGTCGGACATGTCCGTTTCCGCGCTTTCATCATGAAGCCGCCAGTCGACATGAACGAACAGCACCCTGATGATTTCCATGACCAAGCGCGAAACGGTCGATTTGACGGAAATGAAGATTCGCGGTTCCCCTTCTCCCGACGGTCTGCCGATCGGCTCGCCCATCTCGCGCAATTCCTCGGGTGTCGGCGTTTCGTGACTGAGATTCAAAAAACGCGCCAGAGAAGCCAGCGTCTGACCTTGCAGCAAAACGGACACGATAACCAAAAAGAAAATCACATTGAACAGTTCCCGCGCGCCTTCGATATGGTTCATCAACGGATACGTCGCCAAAATAATCGGCACGGCGCCTTTCAACCCCGCCCAGCTGATAAACAGCTTTTCGCCGCGGGTATAGTCGCTTTTCGCCAGACAAGCGAACACCGCCAGCGGGCGCGCCACCATGATCAGACAGACCGTCGCGCTTAAAGCCGTTCCGAACAATCCCCCCAATTCCTTGGGGTTCACAAACAATCCCAACGTCAGGAACATCAAAATCTGCATCACCCACGACAGCGCGGATTGAAACTGAATGAACGGGTTTTTATAGGGATACGACGCGTTGCCCAAAACAATGCCCGCAATATACAGCGCCAGATACCCGCTCCCCCCGATCAGCTGCGTCAACGAAAAGATCAAGCACACGATACTGACGCCGAAAACGGGGTAAAGTCCTTGATACACAAAAGAAAACTTTTTCAAAAACGCCAAAGCGAGCACGCCCAGACCGTACCCCAGCAACGTTCCCAACCCCATTTGCAGCACCAGCATCACAGACAGTTTCGACACCGAAAAACCGTCCCCCGCCGTCAGATAGGCGATCGCCCCGACGGACAGAATTACCGCCATCGGATCGTTCGACCCCGATTCGTATTCCAGAACCGACTTTAATTTCGGATTGTTCAGATAAAGCCCGTTCGTCCTGAGGATATTGAACACGGCGGGCGCGTCCGTCGACGACAGAATGACGCTGAGCAGCAAAGCGATTGCGAACGACATTTCCAAAACATAATAAGACAGCAGAAACATAAACAGAGCCGTCAAAGCCACCCCCGCCGTCGCCAGCAAAGTGCCGCGTCCCAAAACGCTTTTGATAGACGACCAGTTCGATTCCAGTCCGCCCGAAAACAAAATGAACGCCAAAGCGAACGACCCGATGTAATTGCTTAATTCCGCGGAATAAAATTGAATCCCCGCGCCGTCGGATCCCGCAATCATGCCGACCGCCAGAAAAACCAGCAAAGACGGAATCCCCAATTTACTGGAAATACGGTTGGCAAACACACACATTAACAACAACAGCCCGCCCAGAGCCATTAAAATTTCCAGCTTCATCGTCATTTTCCCCGTTTATATTCAAACACATAAACAGTTTGCCCGATTCGTTTCGGGCGCGTCAACGTCTTTTTTCCGCAAGCTGTTGTTATTCTTTTATTTTTAAGCACAAAGGCGGCGTCAACGGAATCGACGCCGCCCCGCGCCCGAAAGCGGGTTATTCTTTGACGACGATATAGGTGATCTGCTCTCTGTCCGCGCGAATGATGCGAATCAGGCGTCCCGCGACGGAAATCATCGTCGCGTCGGCGGGAAAAGACAGCGTGTCGAAACTGCCCGTTCCGCCGTTCGTTCCGGGAACGGAATCCTTGTAGAACAACACGATCTGATTGTTTTTGATACCGTCGTAGATCACTTCGAAATCGCTGAACGGCAACGTCGCCGTCTGTTCGCGCGTCGCGCGCTTCAGCTTCGCCGACACGGGCGAATAGGCGGCTTTGTCGGGAAAAATCGTCACGCGTTTGCTGTTTTTGATATCGTACAAATAGCGCGTCTGCAAAAAGCCGTTCATATCCGCCAGAAAATAGTAATGTCCGACTTTGGGCAGAACGTAATACTTTTCCCCGCCCATTTCAAAGGTGCCGTAGATTTTGTATCGCTTGGCGGGCAGTTTGATTTCATCTGTTCCGATTTTAAATACGACGTCGCGATCCAGCGTCATTTCGCTCAGAATCGTTTTGTCTTTGCGGAAAGCCTGTTCGCGCAACAAAATGTCGCCGACCTTGACCGACGCGGTTTCGTTCAAGACGTAATTGTTTCTGTACACGGTTTCCGTTCCCGCGAAAATGCGGTCGGGAGGCGGCGGCTGAATCGAATAAGAACGCGCGGGCGTGTGCATTTCATTCAATCCTTTGGACAGGAAAACCTCTTCGGGAACGAAAACGCACGAAGCCAGCGCGGGCAAAATCATAAAAAGAAAAACCGTTCGCATAAAAAAACTCCTTCCGGCGAAAAAATCGCCTCTTTATGGATTGACAATACCCGACATTCTTTGTATTGTCACCTATCTTCTTTTGAAGACAGTTAAGTTTGAGGATTGTGTTATGAAAGTTCGTAATTCCCTGAAATCCGCCAAATTGCGCGACAAAGATTGCAAAATCGTCCGCAGAAAAGGGCGCGTGTACATCATTAACAAGAAAAATCCGCGCATGAAGGCTCGTCAGGGCTAATCAGAACGGATTTTCCAAACAAAGAAAAAGCCTGCATTTTTGCGGGCTTTTCGTGTTTTCCCAAAAAAAAACGAAAAAACACGCGCTTTGTCCGGCGACGAAACGGTTTTCAGCCGTCTTTAGACAAAGAATCAACGATTGATTGCATGTCGGACGGCAAAGGCAGTTCGAATCGCATCGTTTCGCCCGTCGACGGGTGTTCAAAACATATTTTATAGGAATGAAGCGCCTGACGCGGAAACGCCGCCGCCATTTTCAACGATTCCGTTTTGGCGGCTTTGGGCGTTTTACCGTACACCCCGTCCCCCAAAAGCGGGTGTCCCAGCGCCGTCATGTGAACGCGTACCTGATGCGTGCGTCCCGTTTTCAGCGAACATTCCACCAGACTGACCGCCCCCCCTTCAAAGGTCGCCAGCGTGCGGTAATGCGTTTCGGCGCGTTTGCCCCCCGTTTTCAAAACAGCCATTTTCTGCCTGTTCAGGGGACTGCGCCCGATTTGCGTTTCAATCACGCCTTGAACGGGATTGATACGCCCCCACACCAACGCCAGATAGCGCCGTTCCAGACTGTGTACCGCGAACTGCGCGGACAATCCGTTATGCGCCGCGTCGTTTTTGGCGACGACCATCAGTCCGCTGGTGTCCTTGTCCAGCCGATGCACGATTCCGGGGCGCGCGACGCCGCCGATTCCCGACAGCGAATCCTTGCAGTACGCTAAAAGCGCGTTCACCAAAGTTCCGTCGCGATTACCCGCCGCGGGGTGGACGACCATACCCGCGGGTTTGTTCAAAACCAGCAGATCGGCGTCTTCATACACGATGTCAAGCGGGATTTCCTGCGCTTCGGGCGCGGCGGCGGCAGGCTTTGGAATTTCAATGCGATAGACTTCGCCCGCGACGGTTTTGCGATCTTGATTCGAAACGACGGCGTCGTTCGACGACACCGCACCCCGTTCAATCAGGGCGGAAACCCTGCTGCGCGACAGTTCGGTGCGTAAAGCCAGCCATTTGTCCAGCCGCGTTCCGGCTTCGGCGGGGGTAACGGCGGGGGTGATGATAACGGCGTTTTCGGTCATGCGCCGACTGTACCACACGCCGACAAAATATTCGCCTGATTTTTTTGCGCTTTCCGTTTTTTTTCTTTTCGGTTATAAAAAGGAAACGCAACAGGGAGACCGCGCCATGAACAAAGTCGCTTATTTGAAACTGCTGATCGGCATCATCACGTTTTTGATTTTTTTGACGATGAGCGGCATCGTGTACGGTCTGCTGAACTATAAATCAACCCCGAAACTGATTACGGGAAAGAACAAATCCGTCGTTGCCGTCGACGGCGTGCCGACCGTTTATCTGAATATGACGGCTGACAAAGAAAAAATCAAAGCCGTCCTGCCATGCGGCGAAAGACTGTGCCTGCATATCGAATCGGCTTTTGACGGCGATCGCGTCATCGTGTTCAACCCCGCGCGCCGACAGGTCGAAACCGTCGTCCGTTCGGGCGCCGCGCCGCTGAAAAAGAACGGCAAGCCAAAATAAGCATCGAAAAAAGGTTCGCGACCGCCGGTCGACGGAACGAAAAACAGCGGCTTTTTCCCCCATGCGATCCGGTCGTCAGCCGGATAATAAAAGAATTGATTTCTTTGCCGACGCCCTATATTTTCAAAACGCTTTTTATAAAAACGCGGGGAATTTGACATGAGCGCGAAAACAAAAATCATCATCGACACCGATCCGGGCATTGACGACGCGATCGCTTTGTTCATGGCGATGGCGGATCCCGATTTGGACATCGTCGGCATCACCGCCGTCAACGGCAACGTCACGGTCGACAAAGCCGAATTGAACGCGCGGCGCGTATGCGGTTTCGCGTGGCACACCGACATTCCCGTGTACAAAGGGTGCGACCGCCCTCTGAAACGTCCGACGCTCAACGCCGAATGGGTGCACGGCACGGACGGATTGGCGGGATTGGATTTCGGCGCGCCGAGCGCCGAAAGCGAAAACGAAAACGCCGTCGACTTTATTATCGACACGCTGATGAAATCCCCCGAACGCGAAGTGTCGATCGTCGCGATCGGCCCTTTGACGAACATCGCCACGGTCTTTTTAAAAGAACCGAAGACCGTTTCCAGAATCCGCGAACTGATCATCATGGGCGGTGCGTTCTGCGAAGACGGACCGCGCGGAAATTCGACGCCGTACGCCGAATTTAACATGCTTGCCGACCCGCACGCGGCGCAAATCGTTTTCGACACGGCGGAACGCGTGACCGTCATTCCGATGGAAGTCGGCATGCAGGCGACCGCGGACAAAGCCTTTATCGAAAAAATGCGCGATTTGAACACGCGTTGCGCGGCGATGAGCGCGGATCTGTTGGAAAAAACGGCTAAAGTCCTTTCCGCCCATCAGGCGCAAACGCGCAAGGACGGCGTCGCTCCGGAAACGGGAACTTCACTGTACGATCCGTGCGCGGTCGGCTGTCTGATCCGTCCCGCTCTGTTTTCGGGCAGATACGGCACGGTTCACGTCAATACGGATTCCGGCGACGAAAAATTCGGAATGACGACCTTTGACGAGGGATCCAAACGCAACTGTCTGGTGACGCACAAGGTCGACAGGGAACCGTTCAAGGAAATGCTGCTGAAATATCTGGCGAATTTGCCATGACTTTCCCCGCTTCGCGTCTGTCCGTCGCCCCGATGATGGATTGGACGGACAGACATTTCCGCTATTTCGTCCGCCGGCTGACGCGGCGCGTTTTGTTGTACAGCGAAATGGTCACGGCGCAAGCGATCGTCTTCGGCGACGCGGAAAAACTGTTGTCCCACGACGATACGGAACACCCGCTGATTTTGCAACTGGGCGGATCGGATCCCGACCTGCTGGGCAAAGCCTGCCAAATCGCCAAAGCCTTTCATTGCGACGGCGTGAATTTAAACGCGGGCTGTCCGTCCGAACGCGTTTCAGCCGGCTGTTTCGGGGCGGCTTTGCGCCGCGATCCCGAACGGATTGCCGACTGCCTGCGGGCGATGATTGAAAATTCGAACGTTCCCGTTTCTTTGAAAACCCGGATCGCCCTGGAAGAAACGACGCCCGATTCCGACGGATTCGACGATTTATGCCGATGCGCGGAACTGGCGGAAAACGCGGGGTGCCGCGAAATCATCGTCCACGCGCGCAAAGCCAGATTAAAAGGATTTACCCCGAAACAAAACAGGGAACGACCGCGGCTGAATTACGATCTGGTCTACCGGTTCAAAGCGGTTTTTCCCGAATTGACGGTTTCAATCAACGGCGACATCGCTTCCCTTGACGCGGCAAAGACGCATTTAAATCGCGTTGACGGCGTGATGATCGGGCGGGCGGCATACGGCGATCCGTACATGCTGGCGGACGCCGATCGGGAAATTTTCGGCGAACCGACCCCCGTCGTGTCAAGGACGGACGCCGTTCGCGCGATGTTGCCCTATCTGCAAAAACAAATGGAGGCGGGCGTCCGTCCCCATGCCGTCACGCGTCACTGGCTGAATTTGTTCAAAGGGTGCGCGGGCGCGGCGGCGTGGCGAAGAACGTTGACGGAAACCGCGCTTTTGCCGGACGTTTCATTCAAAACAGTTGCAGAAGCGGTCAATAAGGTTATATCCTCTGTCCAAAACCATTTACCGGAGAATACGCTATGAGCGACACGACTCTTCTTGTTTTATCGGGTGTTCTGGGCTACCTGCTGGGTTCGATCCCGTTCGGCATCGTCTTTACGCGTTTGGCGGGACTGGGCGATATCCGCAAGATCGGATCGGGCAACATCGGCGCGACGAACGTTTTGCGCACGGGACGCAAGGATCTGGCTTTGCTGACACTGCTGTTCGATTCGGGAAAAGCCGCTTTGGCGGCGGGCATCGCTTATTACTGCGTTCCCGAAGACGGCGTCAGCGACACCGCGGCACTGATCGCGGGTACGGCGGGCGTGTTGGGACACAACTTTCCCGTCTGGCTGAAATTCAAGGGCGGCAAAGGCGTCGCCGCGACGCTGGGCATGTTGTTGGCGACATGCTGGCAGGCGGGATTGCTGGCGTGCGCGACATGGCTGGTCATGGCGCTGGTTTTCCGTTATTCGTCGCTGTCCGCGCTGACCGCGCTGATTTTGGCACCCGTGTACGCGCATTTCTTCGCCACGCCGGAATTTGTGTGGTTTTACGGCTTTCTGGCGGTGCTTTCCGTCATTCGCCACCGGTCGAACATCGCCCGTCTGATTCATGGCGAGGAAAGCAAAATCAAATTGAAGAAAAAGGCGGAATGACGTTTTGAATTACGCGGAAAAAATCGACCGTCTGCGTTTGTTCCGTTCCGAAAACGTCGGGGCGGTCACGTTTCGCGTTTTGACGAAACACTTTAAAACCGCGGCGGAAGCTCTGGACGCCCTGCCCGAAAAAGCGCGCCGCGGCGGCATGAAAAAACCGTTGCGGATTTGTTCCGCAGACGATGCCGAACGCGAATACGCGGCGGTTGAAAGATTCGGCGCGGAAATGATTTTTCTGGGGGAAAACGATTACCCCGACCGACTTTCCGTTTTGCCGGACGCCCCTCCCGTTTTGACGGTTTTGGGGGATAAAAGCCTGTTGAAATCGCCGCAAATCGCGATCGTCGGCACGCGCAACGCGTCGCTGAACGGGCGCGAAATCGCCCGCAACATGGCGCGCGAGCTGGCTTTGGCGGGCTACGGCACCGTGTCGGGCATGGCTTCGGGCATTGACGGGGCGGCGCATTTCGGCGCGTTGCAGGCGAACACCCCCCGCGCGTCAACCACAGCCGTTCTGGGAACGGGTATTGACATTCCCTATCCGGAGCAGAATCGCAAACTTTACGATGAAATCCGCGAAAAGGGGGCATTGGTATCCGAATATCCGTTGCACGCCAAACCGCAACCGTCGAATTTTCCGCAAAGAAACCGCATCATTTCCGGACTGTCGATCGGTCTGGTCGTCATCGAGGCCGCTCTGCGTTCAGGTTCGCTGATTACGGCGAACAAAGCGCTGGAACAGGGCAAGGACGTGTTCGCCGTCCCCGCGACGCCGACGGACGACCGCGCCAAAGGCGTCAACCATTTGATTAAAAACGGCGCGCCGTTGGTCGAAAACGCTTCGGATATCATCGAACATCTGCAATCGGCGCCGTTGTTTTCCCTGTCGGAAAAGGCTTTTATCCGATCCGATCCGCCAATCCCGCCCGCTTTGCCGTCCGAACCCGACGACACGGACAGGAACAGGGTTTTATCGTTGCTGGACGGCGCGCCCGTTGAAATCGACCTTTTGATTCGCGAAACGGGCTTGCCAGCGGACGCGATTTCGGTTTTATTAGTGGAATTGGAACTGGCGGGGCAGATCAAACGCCTGCCCGGCAACAGGGTTTTGCGTGTTATTTCTTTGTAAAGGCTTACGGTTATGGACGTTGTGATCGTCGAATCCCCCGCGAAAGCGAAAACCATCAACAAATATCTGGGCAACAACTACGAGGTGATCGCCAGTTTCGGGCATATCCGCGACTTGCCCGCCAAAAACGGATCGGTGCGACCGGACGAGGATTTCGCCATGGACTGGGCGATCGAGCCGAAGGACGAAAAACACATCAAAGCCATCGCCTCCGCCGTCGCCAAAGCCGACACCGTCTATCTCGCCACCGACCCCGACAGAGAGGGGGAAGCCATCGCGTGGCACGTCGCGCAGGAACTGACCAAGCGCGGCAAGCTGAAAGGCAAAATTTTAAAACGCGTCGTGTTCAACGAAATCACCAAAGCCGCCGTCACCAACGCCATGAAAAATCCGCGCGAAGTCGACATGCCTTTGGTGGACGCGTATTTGGCGCGCCGTGCTTTGGACTATCTGGTCGGCTTTACGATTTCGCCCGTTTTGTGGCGCAAACTGCCGGGCAGCCGTTCCGCGGGACGCGTGCAGTCCGTCGCCCTGCGTCTGGTCTGCGACCGCGAAAACGAAATCGAATCGTTCAAAGCGCAGGAATACTGGACGATCGATTCCGATTTTTTGACGCCGCGCGCGGACATGTTCACCGCGCATCTGTCCGTTTTGGACGGCAAAAAAGTCGCCAAGTTCACCTTGACGAACGAAACCGACGCCAAGGCGGCGCAAAAGAAAATCGAATCCGCGAACTTCGACGTCGGCGAAATTGAGCGCAAAACGGTCAAACGTTCCCCCGCCCCCCCGTTCACGACTTCCACTTTGCAGCAGGAAGCGGCGCGCAAACTGTTCTTTTCCGCGAAAAAGACGATGCAGCTGGCGCAACAGCTGTACGAAGGGATCGATATCGGCGGCGATACGGTCGGCTTAATCACCTATATGCGTACCGACGGCATTCAGATGGCGCAAGAAGCAATCGCCGAATCGCGGTCGGTCATCGCCGACGATTTCGGGGATAAATATCTGCCCGAAAAACCCCGCTATTATAAAAACAATGTCAAAAACGCGCAGGAAGCGCACGAGGCGATCCGTCCCACGTCCCTGCACCGCCGCCCCGAACAGATGGCGCGGTATCTGAACAAGGACATGAAAGCCCTGTACGAACTGATTTACAAACGCGCTCTGGCGTCGCAGATGCAAAGCGCGGAAATCGACAAAATGGCGGTCGACTGCCCGTCCCGCGACGGAAAAATCGTTTTGCGCGCCACGGGACAAGCCGTTTCCTTTGACGGTTTCCTGCGCGTCTATCACGAGGATCCCGACGACGGCGACGAAGAAAACGGCGCCATTTTGCCCAAAATGACGACGGGCGAATCGCTGGATCTGAAATCCGTCCGCCCCGAACAGCACTTCACCCAGCCGCCGCCCCGCTATTCCGAAGCCAGTCTGGTCAAAAAGCTGGAAGAACTAGGAATCGGGCGTCCTTCCACCTACGCGTCGATCCTGTCCGTTTTGCAGGAACGGAACTATGTCCGTTTGGAAAAACGCCGCTTTATTCCCGAAGACCGCGGACGCATCGTGACGGCGTTCATGGAAAACTTCTTCAACAAATACGTCCAGTACGACTTTACGGCGGATCTGGAAAACGCGCTGGACGACGTATCCGCCGACAAAATGGACTGGAAAGCTTTGTTGCGCGAATTTTGGGCGCAGTTCGACGCGACGGTCAAAAACGTCGAACCGCTGACGATTACGGACGTTTTGAATCGGCTGGAAGAAAGCCTGTCCGAACATCTGTTCCCGAACCCCGCCGACCGCGTCTGCCCCGAATGCGGCGCGACCAAAGGCGGCAGACTGAGCTTGAAAATCGGAAAATTCGGCGCGTTCATCGGGTGTTCCAACTATCCCGAATGCCGTTACACGCGCCCGTTCGGCGGACAGACGACCGAAGAAAAATCGGCGGACGAACCGGATCTGCGCGAATTGGGAACGCATGACGGCGAAAACGTCGTTTTGCGCAAGGGACCCTACGGCTGGTACGTCCAGCAGGGCAAGGACACCCCCAAAGCCGCGAAAGGTGAAAAGAAAGAAAAATCTACGGTGAAACGCACTTCGCTGCCCCGCAACATGCCCCCCGCCGACGTGACGCTGGAACAGGCGGTCGCTTTGCTCGCCCTGCCGCGGACGCTGGGCGTCAACCCCGACATCACCGTCTACAACTCGCCTGAGGACTATCTCTCGGGCAACGA
>OQVL01000759.1_pt1 | contig 18022 bp, 6 predicted proteins | sample 1691501 | NCBI WGS metagenome assembly OQVL01 (sample SAMN03418253, study PRJEB22391) | human gut metagenome | biome: human-gut; feature: organic feature; material: feces | host: Homo sapiens | place: Tanzania | collected 2013-01 | reverse complement strand
GATGTCATTCACGATGGCCGTAGCCTTGCCATACTGCTTGTTGCGGACATAAGCCTCGGCGAGGAGGAGCATAATGTCGGTGTAGCGAAATACGGGGATGTTGGCCTCGGCGAAGTAGGCGACATATTCATCGACCTTTTTGTCCTTGTCGGCCGTAAACATCGCATATTTCGTTAGCCATGTGACCTTTGTTCTGTCGTTCTCCGCGCCACCGGTATCGTTCACAGGCTCGTTATACTCGGAATCCCAAGCATCAAAGAAGAGTTTCGGACGAATGTCGCCGGTCTTTGTCGCAAAATCATATTCCGGATACATCTTTGCCTTCTGGCTCGCCGGAACCCAGTCAATCTGTGTTGAGCGGTCCTTCATCGGGTCGCCATCGAAAGACTCCATCTTGCAGGTTCGGGCTGTGACTCCGGCCATATCGGCACGGTAGGACTCGCTGCTTTCGGTGGAGATGTTGAGTTCGAACACGGCCTCGGTAGAGCCGCCTCGGTACATTGACTGAACAGATTTCATGTCAGTGTACTGCACATAGGAGCGGTTGGAGTGGTCGCGGAAGTCCTCAAGGGCGGTGACAGCAGCCTTCACATAGTCGGAGGCATTGACTCCAGGAACACGATCCCTGCGCACGAGGAACCACATCCACATGTTCACGTGTCCGCAAAGGGCGAGCGCGGCTCCCTTGTCGGCGGTGATGCCCCAGCCGTCTCCTCCCGGAGCGTTGAACTTCAGGAGTTCGACCGCCTTGTTCACGTCGGCAAGAACATTCTGGCAAATGTCAATGTCTTCGGTTCGCGGAATTACCACCGGAGAGAGATCTTTGTCTATGACTTGACTTGAGGACTCAATCATCTCGCTGATGTACGGAGCGTTGCCCCAGATGCGAAGGATATTGAAGTATACAAGGGCGCGGAGGAAGTAAGCCTCTCCGAGAATGCGGTCCTTCTGCCCCTCCTTGAACTTGGAATCGGGAATCTCGTCTATCTTACGAATGACCATATTGGCCTGGGCTACGACTTTGTAGAAGTTGCTCCAGTCGGAGTAATCTTCAAGCGAGCCCCACATCTTGCTCGGGTTTGCGATATCGGTGTAAATTCCGTTTGTGTATAGATACTGGGAAGAGCCGCCGTTCCACCCTGCGCGGATGAATCCTGTGGTCGCATCGGCGCGACTGTACCAGTTGTTTGAATTGGCCATCAGCCCCCTATAGAGGGCGTAGGTACCAGAAAGTCCGACCTCTGCGTCCGTCTGTGTCTTCCAAAACACTTCGTTGTAAATGAGATCTACCTGCTCCGGATCGAGGAACTTCGAACATCCACAGGCGCAGGCGAGGGTCAGGATCAGAATTGCTATATACTTTTTCATCATATTATCTTTATATATAATTATAAGTAAGCATTAAAAAAGATTACTAAAACTGAAGCTGAACGCCGAAGACTATCGTGCGGGAAATCGGGTAGCCGGAACCGTTGTAGAATCCGGTACGGGACACCAGACGAGGGTCGAGCACAGATGATTTCTTCCACATCGCGAGGTTCTGTCCAGTCACATAGACATTGATTCCTCTCATGCGAATCTTGTCTAACCACTTGTGAGGCAGATCATAGGACAGGGTCACATTGTCGAGACTCCAATAGTCGCCCGGCTCGATGAACATAGAGGACATACGGAACGAACGCGCTCCACCGCCTTCCCAATAGTTTACGTAAATCATCGGATAGTACGAGCCATCGCCGGGAGCCTTCCAGAACTTGGAATCGTCGAACTTGTATAGCGCGTATTGGTAGAAGCTGGCAGCATCGTCGAAGCGCGAGAGCTGCTGCTGGAGGGTGCTGTTCACGATGTAGTGTCCGAACGCGAAGGAAGTGTTCACTCTGAGAGAAAGTCCCTTCCAGCGGAGGGTGGTGTTGAGACCGCCTGTCACCTTCGGCTCCGGAGTCTTTCCCTCAATGATTTTCATGTCGTTCTCGCTCTCATATCCCTCGATACGGTAGTCTCCGTTCACGTCGGTAAAGACTGGCATTCCCGGAAATATGCGTCCTTGAAGGTTTCGGGCAAGACCGGCATCGGCTCCGTTGTATTTAAGGGCCTCGCCGGTGAACGGATCCACGGGAAGGTCGGAGTAGTAGTCGAGAGTGCCTTGATATTCATACATATAGTACTGAAACGCAGGAGCTCCCTCAATGAAGGCATAGTAGCCGCCGCGATTGATGTAGTCGCGCCCGCCGTTTCCGAGCTTGGCAATCTTCGTGGAGTTGTTCGCGAGGTTGAGCGTCCAGTCCCACTGGAATGCGGAGGTTCTCGGGAAAAGGTAACCGGTGAGGGAAAGCTCGAATCCGTGGCTCACCATATCAACGAGGTTCGATGAGAGTTTGTTATAGCCCACATAAGACGGGAGCTGCGATGTATAGACGAGGTCGGACATGTATTTTGAATATATATCACCCGAAAGATACAGTCTGTGGTTGAAGAGTTCGAGGTCCAGACCATAGTTGATTTCCTTGGTGCGGCTCCACGAGAGATCCTTGTTGGCAATTTTATCGAAGTCCGCGATGAGGGCGAGTTTATCACCGTAGGTCTTTATATCCATCTTGTCGCTGTACATGTAGCCTAGTCCGCCTGTGATCGAGCCGAGGGACACGAGCGAGTTATACTGAAGAAGAGGATCGTAGTAAATCTCGCCGGAGGTGCCAAACGACACGCGGAACTTTCCAAAGTCCATCCATTTCTTCGTAGCCTTCATCCACGGCTCTTCGGAAAATGCCCAGTGAGCCTTGACTGAAGGGAAGTTAGCCCATTTATTGTTGGCTCCGAACCTTGAGGATGCATCGCGGCGGAAGACTCCCTCAATCTTATAGCGGTTGTTCCTATAGCCGTAGGAGGCCATGGCAAACACCGAGAACATATTTGAGGTAACGATGTCGGAGTAGGCGTAGGTATTCTCCTTCTTGTAGCCTTGAATGACCTTGAGGTAGTCGGACATTCCGTCCTCGGCCTCGGCGCGGAGTTGGTTTAACGTATTGGTGTTCACCTCAACTCCGAGCAGTCCCACGACTCCATGCTCGCCCTCCTTTCCTAATGCCTGGTTGTAGTTCAAGACGGAGTTGGCATTGATGGTGGTCGTCACACCGGCCGAAGAGTGCGCTACGCTGCGGTGGTCGTCACGGGCAACGGACGGGAGAAAGTAATCGCGCTTTCCGTAGTCGAGAATCATGGACGCCTGATTATCCCAGCTCAGCCCATCGAAGAATTTTACTCGAAGGGTCTCGCCGACTGATATGGAGTGTGTCCTGTTTTTGTTGTAGGCGTCGCCGAGCTGGCCGCTCATCATGCGAAGTTCTTCATCGGAGCGATAGAATAGGGACGAGGGGAGTTCGGTCGGAGAGGTAGGCATGGCCTTCATGAGGTCGTTTAGGCCTCCCTTGCGGTCGAGGTAGGTGTACCTCATCACAAGTTCATTGTGCAGGTACTTGTTGAGGTCCGTTACGAGGCTGGTGTTGAGATTGGTCCTCTGTACGCCGTAGCCCACGAGCACGCCGGTCTCACGATAGTGACCGATGCTGACGCGGTAGGAGTTGCTGTTGTTTCCGCCCTCCATCGAAAGGTCGTAGTTCTGGGTGGAACCATTCTGATAGAACATCTCCTGATAGTCATAGGCATTGTTGAACGCCGGGTTATATTTATCCGTGAGCACCGCCGGAAGGGTATGCCCCATAATCTCGACGGCTGCGGCAGGACGGATGTCGAACCACTCCTGGTCACCGAAAAGGTTGCTCAGGGTAGTCTCAATCATGCCAATCTTCGCCTCACGCTCCTCGTTGCCGAGATAAACGGCAAGTTTGGAAGGCTTGGTAATGACTCCGTAGCTGGCTCGAGCAGTCACGCGTGGAGCTCCGCTAGTTCCCTTGCGGGTGGTGATGATGACAACGCCGTTCGCGCCTCGTGAACCATAAATCGCGGTCGCCGCGGCATCTTTGAGGATGTCGATTGACTGCACATCTTGAGGGTTCAAGGTAGAAAGGAAGTCATTGTCGGTCACATTGTAGCCGGCAAAGTCCTGAAGAGCCATCGGGATGCCGTCGATAATGTAGAGAGGGTTGCTGATGCCTGTGATGTCGTTGGCGGACGAGAGGGAGTTGTTGCCTCGGATGACTATTCCGGAGCTTGCTGCGCCCGGAACTCCACTTCTGATTACAGTCTGAAGACCGGCCGCCTGCCCAGCGAGCATGTTCACAAGAGAGACTGACTGGGTGTTCTCGATTGCATCCATGTCAATCTTTGCCACGGAAGCAGAGATGTCACGCAGATTCTGCTTCGTGTAGCCAATGGAAACGGACTCGCTAAGCCTGAGGTTGTTGGCCTTGAGAACAACATTCATCTTTTCAGTCGCCGGAAGGCGTTCATCGTCACAGCCGAGATAGGAGAACACGAGCATCGTACCCCTCGGGACCGTAATCGTGAATTCTCCGTCAACATCGGTCACGACTCCTCCCTTACGGTTGTTCTCCGCATAGGCGGCAGCACCGATGAGAGGTTCTCCGTCGTCACCGGTTATGACTCCGGTAACCCTAATGAGATCTTTCTGCTGACCCGCAGCGGAGAAAGAACCCACGCACCCGAGGAGTGCCGCAAGCAGCACACAGAGGGCAGTCTTTAAGAGTTTCTTCACCATAATTCGATTGGTTAACAGTGATTTAAATTATTGGTTGATAGTTTCATGTTCCCGAAGACCCGGGAATATATTTCGTTATTTTCGGAATATCACTGGGAATTCGGAAATCCTGAGCGTCGTGCATCCGTAAGGGATGAGACGGATGGTTTCTTCCCTCTTGTCGCGTATGACTGGGTTTCCGTACATCCGGCTGTATGGAATCGGGCCTGTCATGCCGTTGTAGAGCGTCCAGTAAGGAATGCGCTTTGCCTTGGCCGTGATGACAATTGGGGCAGACTCTAGATTCCAATACCAATTAGAATCTAGCTTACGTTCATCGACCGTGACATCGAAGGCCTCCTCTGGGTCATCAAAATCCACTAGGCCGTAGTTCCACGGAGACTTTGGATGAACCTCCCAATAGAACTCGCCGTGAATAGGGTCGGAAGAATTATCCTTTCTGACCCATTCCTCCTGAATTTCAAGAGCATATACGAGCGGACCACGTTCCACGGAAATGGAGTTCTCGTACCATGTGTCGGTCGTGACCTTCATCGGGAAGGAAAGTTCAACGATGTCGCCGTCAGACCATTCGCGACTTATGACAGTCACGCTGCCGGGGGCAGAAGCCTCGACGGGGCTGCCGTTCACCGTCACCGAGGCATTCTTCGTCCATGACGGGATGCGCAGGTAGAGAGGAAAGGAAGCCGGAGAATGAAGAGAGATGAGCAATTTTATATTTCCTTCCATGGGATAGCGTGTGCGCTCCTCAATCGTCACCTCTTGTCCGCCGGCCTGAGCCGTGACGCGACAAGGGGAATATGCGAGGGCTGCAAGACCACCGTCAGGTGTGGAGTACCAGAGGTTCTGGACAAACTTCGGCCAGCCCTGATGGAAATTGGAAGTGCAGCAAGGGTAGCCGGTGAGAAGACCATAGACAAGGTCGGACTCGCCGTGGCTTATATCAAAGTTATGGATGCAGTGGCTCACGTCCACCTGATTGGCCTGTTGGAAGTACTGCCGCGCCATAAAGTCGTCGGTGAGCTGGGTAGGAAGCGCGTTGAAAGCGATTCTTTCGAGATGATCGACAAACGAGAGGTCTCCTGTTATCTTGGTCATCTCCTCAAGCGAGAACATCAATTCTACCGCCGTGCAGAGTTCTGAGCCCTGGGTCGGGTTGTTGCCGTGAAGAAGCTCATCACCGCCGTACATTCCGGACGGGACGCCGTTATACTTGCGAATGTCGGCTAAAGCGGTGTGAACGGCATCAAGATATTTCGGCTGCGGGTCGCACTGCCACCACACGATCGGTTCCTTAATACCCTGCGCGAGATTGACGCAGTGGATGGTGCCCAAGCGCGAAAGTTCATCTGTTTCGAGGAACATGTGCACATAGTCGTGGCTCTGCTCGTGGAGGGTGGCAGCAAGGTCAAGCAGCCACTCCTCGCCAGTGAGGCGGTAGAGCCAGATGACTGAGGACAGGTTGTCACATGCACGGTAGGTCGCCCAGGAAGTCCAGTTGCCGAGAGGACAGGTCGGGAGGGTGTTGAGTTGGTAGCGGAAATATTTGCGCATGAAGTCAATCACACGAGAGTCACCTGTCGCCGACCAATACTGCTGCATGAATTTGAGGACGACCATTCTCGGCCACCAGTCATGAGCGTTATCGCGCTGAAGCCCGCGCTCGTATGGGTAGTCCGTGTCGGGTCCGAAGAAGCCGTCCTCCTTCTGGCTTGCAAGTGCCCATTCTACCCATGGTTGAGCCTTCTGTTTGAGGACATCATCGTCAAGAATCCAGGCCATCGGGATGAGTCCGTCAATCCAGTATGGTCCCCTCTCCCACTGGTCACCGTCGCCGCCGAGCCATCCGTTGCGCGGCCCCATGACCTCAGGATAAAGACTGTCCATCTGCGAAGTCATACCGTTGCGCTGCCTCAGGGGACTCATCCCGATGGCCTGGATTCTTGACGATGATGTCCAGCCTTCGGGCTTTATGGAGCCGAGACGGAGCTCGCTGTATGCGAGCGGCTGAATCTTGTCGGACTTGGAATGTCCGCATGAAGACATGAGAGTCAATGAAGCCATCAAGGTGAGTGTTATTAAAAGTGTGCGTTTGGCAGACATAATTATATGGTGTAAAGTTATGTTTGCAAAGGAAGCGTCCGTCAGTCACATACGCCCCATATTATCGTTTCAAAAAATCGAAAAAATGAATCTACCCTAAAAATAAACCTCAAATTTTCAGTACATATTTGTTTTTATATTGTGACGATAACTTCCTTCTCGCAATATGGGGTCTGCCCATCCTGCGGAAAAGCGATGTTCAACTCAAGGATGCCATCTTCGAAAGATACGGCCTCCTCCGAAACACTGTCGTAGCCTCCGGGAACATAAAGACGGAGACGATGCTCCGAACCCGGACGGCCTGAGACTGTAACGGTGAGCTTGCCGTCAGAAAAACTCTGGTCAATCAGGCGGAATCCTGAGGATTGCCCGCCGCGCTGTGCCGGCACATAAATCGGGAGTGCCCCAGCTCCGCTGCTAGAACTGAACTCTACTATCGTATCATTTTCCGAAAGCCGAAGCTGAAGGACAGGAACCACATAAGCGGAAGATTTGTCTATGCTGAACCTGACTTTCTTTCCGTTTACTTTCACGCAGGTAATCTCGGTGCCGGGTGCAAATGTCGGCGAAAATGTGCACTTAAGGCCGGCTCCGCCCCCGATTTTCCAGAGAGTTCTGTTTTCGTCGCGCTTCATCTCTATGGATATACGCCTCTCGCGCACACGCAGCCCATTGGCTTTGAAATTGTTCCAGTTCAACGGCAGTCGCGGGGCAAGACTGAGGCGCCGGGAGTGCGCGTCGGCCGAAAAGCCGAGAGTACCCTCAATGAACGGCATTATGGTCATGGTCTCGGACCAGCACTGATGCTGAGTGATTCCGTTGTTGCGATAGGAATCTGCATTGATGACCTCAGCTATGTGTCCGGAACTGAACGACTTGTAGGTCATCAGACTCCCGTAGAGAGAGGCGAATCCCTGGTCGAAGTAGCCTTCGCTGTACTCCGCGAGCGATTTCCAGCCCGTAAAAAGCGGCCAGACATTGCGAGGATGATAGGCGCCTCCACCCGTCGCGTCTGAGGTCTCGAAGATTGTCCTTGAGCCCCAGTCGGTCGAGAGAAGTGGGCTGAGGTAGTTGCGGGACATAGTCTTGGAGCGCTCAGGATCGAGCACCCCAAGGAAGACAGGAACGGCGGTGAGCACGAGAAACTCGTCCTGATAGCTTCCGTCGGCATTCATCGCATAGTTGTACCAGCCTTTATCCTTGTTCCAGAACTTCTCAAGCGGCCCGTCCACTAAACGAGATGCGCGGCGATAGCGCAGTGCTGACGCATCATGACCTGTAGCGGACGACAGATAGGCAGCGTCGTCAAGAGCCGCCTTCCAGAGACCGGCGAGATAGAACTCGGTGCGGAATCCCCAAAGGTTTCCCCCACCTTCAAGCCAGCCGTGCCCCACATTGCTATTCTCGATGAGTCCGTCGCCGTCGCGGTCGGTGGAGAAACAATAGTCCATCGCCAATTTCATCGCTCCATAGCGTTCCTTTATAAAAGGTAGGTCACCGGAAATGCGGAGATATTGGGCCATAAGGCGGACGAGAAGAGGGGTGGAGTCGGCTCCGTCGTAGTGGGTGACGCCGCTTGTAGTGAGCTCATGATAAATTTTTCCGTCCGGAGACTGATACTTTATGAGAAGGTCGATACAGTCGCGGACGGTCTTGAAGTCGCCCATATCGAGGAATGCGAACGCCGCCCATTCCGAGTCGCGTCCGAAGTACCAGACATATCCTGGACGGCCGCTGACCCTGTGATTTCCTCCCCAGCCCCTTCGGGACGACGAGAATCCGGCAAACAGAGCCGTGCCAAGTTCCGGTGTTTCGCTAATGAACTGCGCTGAACTTATCTGCGCCCAGCGGAAAGCGTCGTTGAAGGCGCTGTCAGGTGTCTCGACGTTTACAACGGAAGCGAGCCAGTCCGAATAGTGGCCGCAAGAGGCCTCAACGACAGAGACGGGATTCTCCATAACCTCACGGTATGCGTTCACGGCATCGTCCTCGCCCGTGCTAGCGGCGGAAAGGACAAAGTCCAAAGCATCAAGCCCTTCCGTGTCATACGAAACGACTGCTCCGGCCTGAAGAAGGGATGTAGGGAGACCCTGAATCCGGCCTCCGTCGTAGGTAAAATCCGAAAACTGACCCGAAAGCACAGGATGCCCAGGGACATTGGCTCCGACTATGGAGACGTGTTTCTTCGCGGCGTCGCGCACTACTATGGCGTTCAGTTCGGGCGACCAACTGTAAAAAAGCGAGCCAAGAAAATATTCGTCGTAGGGCCACATCATGCGAAGGTTCGACTTGAAGTCGTTGTAAATCCGCTGCGGAGCAGTGCCGTCCCATTCGTAATGAACTGTCGTGACGGCATATTCCGGAGACGAGGACACGATTTCGCGAAGTTTCAGCCCGTCAAGTTCATATCTCCTAATCACCGCATGAGGATGCACCTCAACTGTCGGGACAAGAGAATTGAGACAGACCGGAGTATTGGCATCCTTAGGCTCGACCCACACGCGCCAATCTCTCACGGACATGATTGGCTGGGACCATATCTCTTCGATTCCGCCCCTTTCCGGAAGGATTGCCATAGAATGTGGGGATATGACATCGGTATATTCCCCAGTGGCCGCGCGGACAATCGACATTCCCATGTCGGGAAAATTCACTTTCTGCGGAGCCGGCGGCATGACTAGGTCATATTCCGCTGCACAGATGCGGCAGTTGCCGTCATGATGCCCGTGCAGACGGATAACCTCAGGCTTTTCGTTCTCCCAGAAGTTCGCCTCAATCTCCGTCGAAGCGCGACCGGTCATATAGCGGACGCAGGAACGGGTAAAAGCGTCAAGTATGGCCCGGTCGTGGTTCGGCCGGTCAAAGTAGAGACAGCCTCCGATTGCCAGAATCGAGCCCTTGCCTACCGGAGTCTCCCAGATAAGTTTGAGGTCAGGACGAAGGAAGACATATTCCCACTGACAGGCTATGACCTTCGCGCCCTCTGCAGATGGGAATTCTTTGTCGTCAAAGCCATTGAGCCGACAAATATTATCCTCGGTTCCATGCCATGTGTAGGCACCGCCATGAAGGTCCCCGCCAAAGAGAGGATGGCTGAAACGGGAATGGAAACCGAGTTTGCGGCCGAAGCCCTCATCAATGCACTCATATTCCCAACTTTCTATTTCCGAAGGCTCGATGCCCCAAACATTGAGCAGGCGCACCGCGTCCATGGAGAGGACAAGACGTCCGCCGTCCTCAACATATTCCCTAAGCCCGTTCTCCCACGCCCCTGCATGCTCGGCGGAGAAGGAGGTGTCGGTGGAGTGGATCCAAACCATGTCGCAGCCGGAGACCTTTTCCGGAGATATGCGCACCGTACACGCGGCATCGCCGACAGCCTCTGTGAAACCACCGGCTTCCGCATCACTGATGATTGTTCCAAGCTTCGTGTTGTCTCCGCAGCGGGCTGTCATGAGCAGAGTCACCGCAACGGCAATAGCATATTTGTACATATCGGCATTTGTCATTTTTCAGCCTCCGCGGGCTTTCTGTCAGGACCTGGAATCTATTCTCTATTCTTCGTAATTGTTCCGGAGTTCGCGCTCATACTTCTTGGCGGCATTCCAGTCCACCACATAGTACCACCAATTGTTCAGATGGAGATCGTTCACATCCTCGTTGATACCCTTGAAGTGAGGCATGTGCGAGAAGAAATACATCATCCATCCCTGCTGACCGTTCTTCCACTCGGAACTGTTCACGCGACGGGGATTGGCCATCACCATCTTAGGGTAGTCGTACCAGCAGTCTGCGTAGGTGTAGACATAATCGGCGCGGTTGTCGTAGTCGTAGTCATAGCGTCCGTTAGGCGGGAAATGGGTGCAACCGATCTGGGCGTGTCCCTTCTCGTAACGGTCGTATTCGAGATTGTGGCAGGCATAGCGCTCCCAATTGTTGAGTTCAGCTTCGCGGGCGGGCAGGTTGTTATCGGCCCGGTTACGCCAAGAACCATAGACCTGCTTCATGATGGACTCAAAGCGGTGGCCGTAGCTGTGGAGGGCGAGGTCGGTGGTGCGCTCGTAATTGCAGAACATCACGGTCACGAGGTCTTTGCAAGGCGCTCCAACTGAGATTCCCGGAGAATTGCACCAGAACGCGCCATCGCCGATGAGGCGGGACTCGTACATTCCGCAGCCCGGGTGGTTATAAACCCATACTTCCTGTATCTCACCGGCGTCGCGCATTTTGTCGAATCCGTAGTACTTGAGCATCCCCACATAGTCGTACTCAACTCCCGAACCGATACCAGGGCACTCGTGTCCGTTAGCATAAATAACGTCGCGGAAGTACTCTATGGAGAAATATTCCTTCTCGCTGCCAGTCTTGGTATTGTCGTAGCTGAAGAGCCTCTCGGCGCGGACTTCCTTCACTACCTCGTACTGAATCACGCCATGGGAAGCCTCCTCAAGGTCAGCCTCGAACTTTTTGGCCTGCTGAACAGGATCGTTCCACCTGTAGCCATTGCCACCGACGGTGCAGACCTCGTGCATGTATTTGTCAGTTCCCGGCATAATCGGGTCTTCGTACAGAATGGCGACCTTCACCGTAATAGGGTCGGCTATTCTCTGTTCATAGGGTTTCTCCGGTCCTGCCGGCAGGCGCTTCACGGTGAGAGAGCGGACCTGCTTGTCGAACTTATCCTCCTTGTCAGATGCGATGACGCTCCACCAGATTGTTGCGGTTTCCTCATTCTTCACACCGAGAGCCTCAAGGAATCCGTCGAATGCCTTGTATTTGTAGGAAACAGGATTCGACATGGCGCGGACATCATAAGGTTTGGAAAGGTCCGCGGAACGGCTGAAACGAATCTTGTATGAGTTGACACCCTTGGCATTCTTCCAGGAGAACACGACGGGCTCGGCATTGACGAGGTCAATCGAGGTTCCGTTTTCCGGCGCCGTAAGGACAATCGGAGCGAGTTCAGCCGGCTGTTCCGGCTCAGGCTCGGTGGCCGGTGACTTTTCGCAGGCGACGGAAACGAATATTGAGCAGACGAGGGTGGCGACCGAAGTCACGCAGAATCTTATATTTCTTTTCATATCGGTTTTATGTGTTTGTTTTTATGTTTTTGTTTGAAACCTTCCCCAAAAATCGAACTTTCTTTGTTAGAGGCAAAGGTATCGAGGATATATTCCCTATCTTGAAAATAATGTCTCATTAAATTGTAAAATCGTATTTTGAATATCTTTTGGTACCTCAAAAATCTGATTCAAAATGGCTCAGGTATATATTATTTAAAGTCTTTGGGCAAGACGCCGAAATGCTTGTAGAAACATTTGGAGAAGTAGGACGAGGAACTGAAGCCGACGATGTAGGCAATCTCGTTCACACGGTACTCCTTTTGGCGCAGCAGTTCGGCAGCTTTCTTCAGGCGTATCGTGCGGATGAAATCGTTCGGGGTCACACGAAGAACCTCGGAAGTCTTGCGGTAGAGAGTGGCGCGAGACATGTTCATCATCGAGGCGAGTTTGTTTATGTCAAGATCCACATCCTCAATGTGGCTCTCAATCATCTCAATGAGCATATTCATAAACCCGTCGTCGGCCTTAGTGAACACGAGGCTGTCTGAATTTTCCTCTGCGGTGAACTTGGCGGCCTCTGAGATGTAGTTGGCCTTGAGGAGATTGGATATGCAAGCAATAAGGTATTCGTAGTAGAACGGCTTATCGATAATCTGATCTGCGCCGCAGGCGTAAGCATCGGACTTTGACGCTGGCGCGGCCGTCTCGCTCGATAGTAAAATGATAGGAATATGACGAAAACGCAGGTCGGACTTGAGGCGAGTACAGAGGGTGCGACCGTCCATTTCTGGCATGACTATGTCCGAAATAATCATGTTGACGCTACGCTTTTCGAGCAGATCCCAAGCCTGACTGCCGTTGGTGGCACGGATAACTCGAAACTTGGATTCGAGCAGGCGGGAGATGTAGTCAAGGAACTCCACGTCGTCATCTACCATCAGAATCACTTTCTTGTCCGAGTCTAGAAGGCTATCATCCCGCGAAGAGCGCGTTTCCACCTCTATCTCGCGCTCGCGGCTCCGGTCAAGATTGAAACTTCCGGCGTGAACAACCGGCATACGAAGTTCGAAGCAGGTGAGGGGCTCTGAATTCTCGTAGAACCGAACGGAACCGCCGTGCAGTTCGACTAGCATCTTCACGAGGGACAATCCCACACCGAAGCCGTCGGAACTCTTCTCCACTTTAAAGAAAGGGGTAAAAATCTCGTCGGAGAGTTCCTGTGGAATCCTGTCTCCGTCATTGGCCACGGTCAGCAGGAAATCCTGCGCATTGTCATCAATGAGAAGATCTACGACTATCCTTGTTCTTGCGTGTTTTAGGGCATTGTTCATAAGGTTGCTCGTCATCTTGACAAACATCTCCACATCAACGTCGGCGCGGAATCCCTCCGGGACATGAGGCTCTATCGTGATTCCCTTTATCTTGGCGGAAGGGGCGAAGCGGGAAATAACACTACCTATAATCTGCGATAGGTCCGATCTGACAAAGACCGGGGCGTGGTTCTGCGAGCTTACCTTGCGGAAGTCCAGTAGCTGGTTCACAAGGTTCAGAAGGCGATCGGTGTTGTCGCGGATTGTCAGTAGGTTACGATACTCTGGAGCCGTAGTGAGGGTCTTTTCGATGATTTCGTTCAAAGGAAGTTTTATGAGGCTCAGCGGGGTGCGTATTTCGTGGGTTATGTTAGAGAAGAAACCAAGTTTCGCCTCATAAATCTCACGGTCCTTTTCCTCGTTTATCTTTGCCTGACGTCGTTCTTCAGCGGCACGCATTCTCTGACGGACAAACCACACGGAAAATGCGACGAGTCCTGACAAGAGCAGCAGATAAATCATCCACGCCCAGCCGGAGCGCCAGAACGGAGGACGAATGACAATTCTTAGCGTAATCAGGTCTTCTGCGCCGTCGTCGCCACTCTCGCGCACACGCAAGCGGTAACTTCCGTATGGAAGGTTGGAGTAAGTGATTCTGTCCGGGAGATTGAGCGGCATCCACATTCTGTCCCAGTCATCAAGACGATACCACCATGTCCTGTTCATGGATGGTGAGTAGTTGATTTCAGTGATGCCGAGGCTGAAGGTGGAAATTGACGGCGGGATTATGAGTTCCTTTGTGTCAGTTATGGATTTTTCCAACAGCGGGAGTTCGGGATCGTCCACCCTGACCTCACGGTTGTTCACATAGAGGGAACTGAGTAGCAGGCTGCCCCGAGAGAAGGATTTCGGGAGATCTTCCGGACTGAAAGAGACGAATCCTGAGATGCCTCCGAAATAGAGTCTGCCGTCAGAATCCATGTAACCGGACTTGAAGTTGAATTGGTCACAAAGCAAACCATTGTCCTTGGTGTAGCAGGTGACGGCGAGGGACTCCGGCTCTATGCGGAACAGGCCCTTGTCGGTACTGCCCCACAAAGCTCCACTGCGGTCTGTCACCATACTGTAAATCACATCATTGAGCAGTCCGCTGCGAGAACTGAACCTTTTCACGAAACTATCGGTTTCCTTGTCATAAGCAAATACCCCATCTCCGTCCGTTCCTGCCCAGACCCTGCCGGAACGATCGAGAGTGAGACAAGTTGCCTTCAGCAGGGAGGCACTGCCGGAAGAAGGCTGTCCGTATCCTGTCCAGCGGTCGGAATCGCGGTCGTATGACCAGACTCCGTCTCCGATGGTGGCGAACCAGAGCACGCCGCGCCAGTCTTCCTTGATGTCATTGACCTGACTGATGATGTGCTCGCGATTAATGCTCACGAAGCGGTCGGAGGCAGGGTCGTGGCTGACAAGCCCGGAGTATGTGCCGATCCAAAGAGTGCCATAGGAGTCGCGAAATACCGAATAGACGTCGTTACTCGGGAGCGAGCCTATTTGGTCTGTCGCCTTGTAGTGCTTTCTGGAGCCAGTGCGCAAGTTCAGAAGATAGAGCCCTTCGGAGAAGGTTCCGACCCAAAGACTTTCCCCGTCTGAGAGAAGTGCATGAACATTTGAGGCCGGGACAGCTCCCGAGGTGAAGATTCCGGTGGCAAGATCGAGACGATTCAGTCCTGCATCTTCGGTCGCAATCCATAGAGAGCCGTGTCCATCCTCGCAGAATTCGCTGATGCAGCGACCGGAGATGGCGTTCTCGCCGGGAATCGGATAGTATCTGCGAAACCAGTTCGACTTGGCGAAGTAGTTCACCCCTCCGAAATAGGTACCGACCCAGATGCCTCCGTCACGGTCCTCGGCAATGGAATGGACGGCATTGTCTGAAAGGGAATAGGGGTCACCATAGGCATGACGCCACGTTTCCACCGAGTGGTCACGCGGGTCAAGGACATGAACGCCGGACTCAGTGCCTATCCAGACTCTTCCATCGGATGCCTTGAGCAGGCAGCGAACATAAAGCGAGCCGGCCACCGTGCCGGAAGCCCCATGCTGCCGGAACGCCCCGTTGGAGACCGCATTCCTGGAACCTTCGGGAAAGAATCCGCTGAACTTTCCGGTGTGCTTGTCGAAGGAAAGCACTCCGCGAGATGCAGTGCCGACAAGCAGACAGTCCTGCATATATGGAATTATGCAGGTAGTTTCGTTTAGACTTCCCCCCCCACCGGACTGAAAGCCGTCACACTTCCGTCCTCAAGGTTCAGGCGAAGCAGCCCGGCACCTATGGTGGCAAGGTAGAGTCCCCGTGTGTCCGAAACGACATCCCGCACCGACAGTGCATTGGGATCAAGCCCGCAGGAGTCTGCCCAGTCTCGGAGGCTAAAGTCAGAGAGAGTCCCGGAGTTTCGGCCGAAACGCATGAGAGACGCCCCATCTCCGGCAATCCAGACATTACCCTCATCATCACCCGAGATGTGCCTGACACAGAAGTTCACTTCGACACTCTCATGCACCGAACCCCCCGAAACCATTGTTCCGGAAGAAGATACGGCAAATTCGGAACTACCGAAGCGGCTAAAACGATCAAGCTCGGGGTTATAGATACTGATGCCGTCCTGCGTGCCGAACCAGAGCCGGGAGGCAGAGTCCTGCCAGATAGAAAAATAGCGATCGCTGTCTGGAGAGCCGGGCAGGTCCGGGTCGTGACGGTAGGTCTTGACTGTCTTGCCGTCGTAGCGGTTGAGCCCATCCTGAGTGCCAATCCAGATGAAGCCACGGCTGTCTTGAAGTATGCAGTAGGCCATGCTCTGCGAGAGCCCGTCATCGACGCTGAGCGATTTCACGCCATAGGATGCTGCAGTCAACAGGAGAGGCTGCGAGACGAAAAGTAGCATAGTCACGGCAATGCCTGCCACGATCTTGAGTATAATAATTCTGGATGTCAGGACTTTGGCTGTCTTCGGCATGGTTTCTTTGAGATTATGGACTACGAATTGTGGTGTTTACGCTGTCAAATTTAGTATTTTCTGTCCGCAATATCAAGACAGGGACTGCCCAGAAGAGGACAATCCCTGTCAAATCAAACCTTATGAAATTCGGGGGAAATTATTGAAGGGATGCCTTGTACTCTTCCTCACACTTTGCGGTGTAGGCATCCGCTGCAGCCTGGTCCCAATCGAGCATTTCGCGAGGGATGGTAACTCCCATACCAGGGTGTCCCATATTGGAGAAATACCATGCCCAGCTGTCAAGTTCTGCGTCGAAGCCTTCAGCAGTCGAACCGCATAGGAGACGGAAGTCACTCCAAACGGAAGTGTCGCCCTTCTTTGCCTCAGGATCATACTTCTCGTAACGGGCCTGCCCCCAGCCTTTTTCGAAACCAAGGTAAGTGCATTCTGTCGCGCCGCCGAGTTTCATCTGGGTCTTATCGCCCTGAGATTTACGGTCTTGATTGAAAATCACATCAAGAGAAGCAGGAACAAGGTAGCCAAGTTTTGCATTATCTTCAGTTCCTTTCGGGAGAGTAGCAGACGCTGAAACATTATTAACATTTGCCAGAAGGACTACTTCAAGTGACTTGGAAGCCCAATTGTGTGGAAGAGCTCCGAAAAGTTTGTTCTGGTCCATATAAATCTCGGCAAGAAGCGGAGATGCGGCGAGACCGGCAGGAATAGGTCCTACAAGACCGCATACAGACAGATTTATTTTCACCAATTTAGGAGTATCCCATTCCTTAGGAAGACGTTTGCCCTCAAGTCCTTTCTGCCCACGCATATTGATGATAGTAAGCTCCGGCAGCACCATCTTCTCTGGGAAATTGGTGAACGCAGCACCGTCGAATCCGGTGACATAGAACTTGCCGTCCTTGTCCGTCATACCGATACCAGGGAATGCTCCCGGATCAACATTGTACCAATCAGTAACTTCCGGAGTAGCCTCACCGAGCATATTGCCCTCGACAACAGCCTTGAGGAATTCGAGGTCGCTCTCGTTGACATTTGACTCCTTCTTTGCTTGCGAAACGAAAATCTCCACAGCATCATAGTCGCCAATTTTCACATAGAGTGAAACCGAACGCGCCTTACCACTTTCATTGCCTTCGGCATAGAGAGAAATCTCTGCATCGCCGGTTCCCGAAGTAGGATTCACTGAAAGCCATGTCTGCTCCTCTCCTTCCTCGATGCGCCATTCCTGGGTGTACCAGTCCTCGGCGGCAACGAGGCTGTAAGTTTTTGTCTCGCCGTCAGGGGCGATGGTAACTTCAGCATTCACAAGCACCGGCCTTGGCTTTTCCGGCTCCGGCGGAGTTTCCGGTTCCTTGTTGGGTTCGCTTTCCTTTGCGCACGAAACGGCAGCAAGCGCCGCGGTCGTGAAGGCAAGAACTGCCAGTCTGAAAATCTTTTTCATAAACGAAGAAAATTTTGGTTATTGTTTGTTAATAATTCGGTTCTTTCCACAAAGTCCGCTTATTAACGGGCCTTTCACTTGTTGTCGCAAATTTAGAGGGAGAGAGATTACCGTTCTGACAAATTCGTATCATAAAAACGAAAATCCGTATCATGCCGTTTTTGCGATAAAATGAGACGGAGGACATATATTTATATGTATGAATCGGATTATCTTTGCATCGACAACGGAATATCCGGAAACATGGAAATATATCCACGAATAAAAATATATCCATACATGAATGCACTTGAAACAATAATCCATCTCAAGTTTCGCAAGTATTCTAACTTCTTGCGAATATTAAATTTATCTCATTTATCAACCTCTCAAACCCCACGCACTTTTTCTATCCACGTTACCCCTCTCCTAAATCC
>OQVL01000757.1_pt1 | contig 18038 bp, 15 predicted proteins | sample 1691501 | NCBI WGS metagenome assembly OQVL01 (sample SAMN03418253, study PRJEB22391) | human gut metagenome | biome: human-gut; feature: organic feature; material: feces | host: Homo sapiens | place: Tanzania | collected 2013-01 | reverse complement strand
CGACTTTACCTGCTCGGCAAACGGCGAATATACCCTGTCAATGCGGCAGAGACTGTCGGTGTTGACCGAGAGAAAGGAGAGAGCGGCGCCCGTTGCTCCCGGATTGTTGCGCACATAGTAGAGATAATGTTCGTCCGCGTTGATGTAGGATACCGTGTCATCACAGAGCTTGGCCAGATTGCTTCCGTCCGGAGACATCGAATACAGCTTCCCGCCGTCGGACGGGTTGGAAAAATATACCGTGCCGTCGTACTCGCAGAAGAGACCGCCGTTGTAGAGGTTGCCAGCGGTGTTGCCGTTCACGTAACCCTCATTAAAATGAGTCCGGTTGGAGAGATAGTGGAAAATGGCAGCCGCTGCGATAAGCGCGATAATGACGATGACAGCAATGATAATGGAAATCTTTTTTTTCATGGAATGATTCCTTCTTTCGTCTGAAATGCCGATAAAATATAATCATGGAAATTATAACATTTTCGTCTAATAACTTGCAAGGGTTCTCTTGTCATCAGCACGTTAATGTACTATATTATAAACTAAGGCGGAGTCGGCACAAAAGAGCACCCGGCGGATGCCCTGATACGAAAAGGAAGTCAGACGGTAAGGAGCACTATGAAGAATCTATTAGAGTTGAGAGATGAGATTGACGTCATTGACAAGCAGATCGTTGCGCTGTATCAGCAGCGGATGCAGATCGCGGCTGAGGTGGCGGAATATAAGATAGAGACGGGCAAAAAAGTTTTTGACAAAGACCGTGAAATGGAAAAGCTTGCAACGCTTTCGGCGCTCGGCGACAGCGCGTTCAACCGGCACGGAATCCGGGAACTGTTTGAGCAGATCATGTCGATCAGCAGAAAGCGCCAGTATCAGCTGATGACGGAGCACGGCATATATGAAAAGCCGGATTTTGAAGAGCTGGATGCGCTGGATTATAAAAACGCGCGCATTGTCTTTCAGGGGACGGAGGGCGCCTACACGCAGCTCGCGTTAAAGCAGTATTTCGGTGAGGATGCGGGGAACAGCTATCATGTGGAGACCTGGAGGGACGCCATGGAGGCGATCGCCAGCGGGGACGCGGATTATGCGGTGCTGCCGATTGAGAATTCATCTGCAGGGATTGTCTCTGAGAATTATGATCTCATGGTGGAGTATGGACACTGCATCGTGGGAGAGCAGATTATCAAGATCGAACATGCCCTGCTCGGCGTGCCGGGAGCGAATGCCTTTTCGGCGAGACGCACCATCACCGACGAGTCCTTTCCGATGGAATAGAGCATCACAGGATTCTCGAATTCCGAGGCAACTTCACGGATGATGTAGATTGCCTCTGCCTCGAGTTCCTTAAGATGGCTTAATTTGTAGTCTGACATAGAATTATATTGTTTTTTTTGTTTATTTCTTCAATACTGCTTTAGGCAACACGTAGTCCAAAAGGATTTTCACCGACTCCTCGACCGGCAGTTTCGACGTGTCGAGGGTGATGTCGGGATGCTCCGGAGCCTCGAAAGGGGCGGATATGCCTGTGAAATTCTTAATCTCTCCGCGTCGGGCCTTGGCATAAAGACCTTTCACGTCGCGCTTCTCGCATTCCTCAAGCGGAGTGCTTACAAACACCTCCACGAAATCGTCCTTGCCGATAATTTCGGCAGCCATTTCGCGCAACTGGTTGTTTGGGCTGATGAAAGCCGCGATTGTGATGATGCCGGTGTCGACGAAAAGGCGTCCCACTTCGGCGATTCTGCGGATGTTTTCAACGCGGTCTTCGGCTGAGAATCCCAGGTTGTTGTTGATTCCGCTGCGGATGTTGTCGCCGTCGAGTATTCGGCAGAGCAGTCCGCGGCTGTGCAGCTCGCGCTCAAGGGCGATGGCAACGGTGCTTTTTCCCGAACCGCTCAGTCCGGTGAACCACAGCATCATGCCACGCTGTCTCAGCAGTTGCTCCTTGTCGTCACGGCTCATCATGCGGTCGAATATCGGATAGATGTTTGTCGCTTTCTTTTCCATTGTCGTTGTGTCGTTTTTATTAGAAATCCCAGAACAGCGGAATCAGTCCCACCGAAATTGCGAATGCAATCACGTTGAGAGGCAGTCCCACTTTTATGAAGTCGGTGAACTTGTATCCGCCCACACCTTGCACGATGAGGTTTGTCTGATAGCCTATCGGAGTGCAGAAGCTTGTTGACGCAGCCATGCAGATGACCACGAAAAACGGTGTTGGGCTGACTCCCAGCTCGTTGGCTACCGACAAGGCAATCGGGAAACTCAGAGCCGCTGCAGCGTTGTTGGTAATCAGTTCGGTAAACACGTTGGTGATTAAGAACAGCACGGCGAGCAGTCCGTAAGGTCCGAGGCTGTCGGTCATCGCGATGATGTTGCGGGCAATCATCGGCGCCACGCCTGAATTGTTGATGGCTTTGCTGATGGCAAAAGCGCAGGCGATGGTTATGAGGATGTCCCAGGATATGTATTTTGTGTACTTTTTAGGAGGAAAAATCTTGGTCCACGCCATGATGATGGTTGTGACGCAGACAAAGAAGAACATGTCGAACTTCATTCCCGGCACGAGGTCTTTCATCGCCGGCAATTCACCTACTGTCGCACCGACAATCATGAAGACGAGCAGCGCGGTGGCGAGCAGACGCCTGCCGCGGCTTTCCTTCGGCACCACGTCCTTGCCGTTGGACACCATGAGGAACACACGCGAGTCGCCCCAAGTGGGGATGAATTGGTCGTCGGCCCAAAGAATCAGAGTGTCGCCCTCGAGCAGCGTTATCTTGTCGATGTCGCCAGGGATGGCTTGACCGCCACGGCGCACTTCCTTGACGTATGCGCCGTAGTGGCGTGCGAAATTGAACTCTCCGAGCTGCTTCTTGATGCCCGGGAAACGCGCTCCGAGAATCACCTCCACGCGGTGAAGGTTTTGAGCCTGGGCGTCGTCTTCTTTGTCGAGATTGTCTTCTCGCGACTCCGGAAGCAGGCGTTTTGAGAAGAAAAACAGGTATGTCAGTCCGGCGATGCAGATGAATATGCCCACTTTTCCGAGCTCGAACATGGAGAATCCTTCATATCCGGCGTCGATGACCATGCCATGCACCACGAGGTTGGTCGACGTGCCTATCAATGTGCACATTCCGCCGAGAATGGTGGCATACGACAATGGAATAAGCAGTTTTGTGGCGGGCACTTTCATGCGTTCCGCCCAACGCTTCACGATAGGGGCGAAGATTACCACGATAGGGGTGTTGTTGAGAAACGCTGAGGTGAAACTGACGGCGGGAAGCATACGCAACTGGGTGTGCAGTAGCGATTTGCGCTGTTGAGGCAACAACCATTTAATCATTATGTTGAGCGCGCCGCTGCGGCGTATGCCCTCGCTGACGAGAAACAGCATTGCCACAGTGATCATACCTTTGTTGCTGAAGCCTTCGAGCATCTCCTTCGGAGTGATGATTCCGGCGCATAGGAATATGACAACGACGCTGAGCATAATCATGCCCGGACGCATCACATCGCAGACCAACGCTGCGAGCATGGCTCCCATACAGATTAGAACGAATGCTATTTCAAACGACATTTTATGCTAAAAACTTATAAAGCGCAAAGTTACGAAAAATCTGCTATATATCATTGCCGATATGTCAAAAATGATGGTGTAATGGTCGGCATCAGCGAATGGGCATCAGCGGATGTCGAGGTATTTGTGGGTTTGCAGCGACAACCTCCAGACGGGATTGTCGAGGCAGGCCTGTATGCATTCCTTCAGCAGCAGCCGGTTTTTCCCGGCGTCGCCGCAGTCGCAAGGCTGCAGGAAATGGTGACGGGCGGCAAACGATGCGTAGCGGTCGAGGTTTTGTCCGGTGTAGACAAGTTTCAGCTCGTCGCACTCTGTCAGCACGGGCTCCGCACCGTCGACAAAGTCCGACTTCGGCGACATTGTAATCCAGTCAACGCCAGCGGCTACGGGGTGTGTGCCGTTGGTTTCCATTGCGATGAAATGGCCCTGGAGCGCCGCGGTCAGCTCGTCGTCGACAAACAACGAAGGCTCACCACCCGTCAGCACCACATGGCTTGCAGGGAAGGCATTGACAGCGGCGGCGATTTCGTCGGCGGTCATCATCACGCCCTGGTTGTGGTCGGTGTCGCAGAACGGGCAGCTCAAGTTGCACCCCGAAAAGCGCACAAACACCGACGGAGTGCCGGTGTAGAATCCTTCGCCTTGAAGGCTGTAGAAAATTTCGTTGATTTTATATGTCTTGCTCATCGTCGTCGGTTGTGTAGGTGGCGGTGTTTCCTTCCGACTCCTGTACGCTCACCTTGTAGCATTCCGGAATCTGGTCGCAAATCCATTTGGCAATGTTCTCAGCCGTGGGGTTGAACGGCAGCAGCTCGTTGAAGTTGCCGTGGTCGAGATAACCGTGGATTTTCTCCTTGATGTGGGTGAAGTCGCACACCATACCATTGTGGTTGAGCGAGCGGGCGCGGCAGTGTATCGTCACAATCCAATTGTGGCCGTGCATCTGTGAGCATTTGCTTTCGTAGTCGAGTTTGAGGCTATGGCAGCCCGCTATTTCTATTCTTTTTGATACGTAGTACATTCTTGTTGCGTTGTTTGTTTTACAAAGATAGTGCAAGGCGAGCGAAATGCAAAACAAACTTGTTTGATTTTGCAGACCTTATGGATTTGGCGGCGCGCAAAAAAAGACAGCCGGACTTGCTGCCCGGCTGTCGTGGTATGGTGTCGTATAGATTATTTTACGATAACCTTTGTTGCTTTGTTGCCAGTGCGCACGATGTAGAGGCCTGCGGCAACATTGATGCTTGCAGAGCCGTTGACCTCGGCGTTGGCAGCCAGACGTCCGTCGGTGGTGTAGACAGCGGCGGCACCGTTGTAGTTGCTGACGAGGATTGCGCCCTCAGTGGCAGCGACAGCGGCTGTGGCACCGTTGATTTCGCTTACGCTTGAAGTTGTAGGCTCTGGAGTGGAAACCACGTTGGTCACAGTGCCGTCCTCGTTGGTGAACGAGAATTTCACCTCATAGTTGTCGCCGTCGAAAGTGGCTACAGCGCTTACCTGTTTTGGCTCGTTGCCCACCTTCGCGTTGTCGTCGGTTCCTGAATAGATCACCTTGCCGTCTTTCTCAGTCTTTGTCAAGCCTGAAACAGTAACGTTTACAGCGTCGCCGGCAGCACGTGTGGCAGCCTGTGCCACTTTCACGTCGGCGATTGCGAGCGTGTAAGTGTGGTAGTCGGCATTCTCTTGGGTGAGGGTGAGTGTTGTTGTCTCGCCAGAGTAGATGTCGGAGCCGTTGACATTGGTGAAGTAGAAGCCTTCAAACTGCTGCGGAGCCTCGCGGAAGTAGAAGTTGTAAGTGTGTTCGAGCAAGCCGTCGACATCGGTAGCCTCTGCGTTTGCGATTGACTGCTTGTTGGTCACCTTGATGCTGATTTGCTTGTTGTCGTTGATGCTGCTCACGGTAGCCTCCTTGTCGGCTGTCAACGCCTCGTTGCTCATGATGCTGTAGTTCACGCCGGTAGGCAATGTGAAGTTTTCAACATCGTCGACAGTGATTACATAGTCAAGCGTGTTAGGATTGAAGTCAAACGCATATCCGTCGATGCTTGCATCGGAGAGGCGAGAGAAGTAAGCGTAGCGCACGTTGTCGGCGTTGATGCTCTTCTCTTCCACAGATTTGCGGCTGTCCCACGGGTAGCCGGCAGTTATGATTACGTTGGTCTTCTCGGGGGTGGCTGCTGACAGGTAGTTCAAAGGAATCTCAACGGTAGCCCAGGTGAAAGACTCGTTAAAGGCTTTGTCGCAATATGCTATGATTTCTGCCCCTTCTGATTTTGTGATATTCTGAACAGTCTCGGAAGTTACAATCGAAGGGTCGATTTGGCTCCAAATAGCACGGTCAAGATTCTCTAATTTTAACCAAGATTTAATGGTTGGATTGTATTTTTTAATGACGATGCCAGTTGCTCCGTCATCAAAAGTGGCGGGAACCTCACCGCTAAAAGAGCCTTTCCAAAGATAAGCTATGACGTGACTGTCGCTGCTATAATTTTGGAAATCTCCAACAATTGCATCTGGACGTCCAACGAAAGATAGTCCTCCGTATGTGCCATTCTGGGCAAACTTATCATTAATTGCTCTATGACCGCCAACTGCATAGCCGTCACCAGAATTTGCATACCAAGTGTTGCCGATGGTCAATGTTCCTAATGTTGGAATGTATGAGCTTGCTTGACCTGATTTTTTATTTATGACATTAGCATAGGTTTTTCCATTGTCGCTTTTTTTCTGGACAAGTTCTTGGTAGGAGCCAGCCCATCCTGTAGCAAATTTGATATTTGAAGAATGCCAAGATTGAGGTTCCTCTCCTGGCTGTCCTTGATTTTTGTTTTTTTCTGTCCATAAAATTCCTTTTGCCTTTTCCCAATTCTCGTTCTCGAACCCTACATTCGGGAGCTGGTATGTCTGGGCATACATAGCGGTTACAGCGAGCAGCGCGAGGCTGCCGGCAATTACTTTTTTCGTCATAATAAATAAGTATTAATCCGTTTTTTCGTTATAATTCTCAATATCTTAATCTTAATTCCCTGGCTATAACCACAGTGGGTACAAACCTAAAATTTGGGCTATTCGGGCGCAAAGTTACATATTATTTTTTAATTACATCATTTCTGAGGAAAAATAATGCTAACTTTGCAACGATGAAGAAGATAAACAAATATATTAAATATGTGGCGGCGCTGGCTCTGCTGCCCGTGATGACGGCGTGTTTCACCGGGATTGAAAACACCGGACGCATCACCGACCGCGACGTGGCGCGCGTGAAAGCCAACAAGCGCACAGCCGAGGAAGCACTGCTCGACAGCGTCAAGCCGCAGACCTACGGACAATGGTGCAAAGGAAAACGCTTTGTGGTTACAAGCAACGACATCAGCCTCGTGCTGCGTCCATCAGCCGACACCCTTAAAGGCCATACGCTGACATTCGCGGGGCAGGAACTGCAACGCGACATCGACAATATGGAAAAAGTGGTGATTGTGCTGTCAGACACCGACCGCCAATACCGTTACGACACCGGCAAGACCCTTGCGGAGCTGCAGCCCCTCAGCGGCTACTACGCAGTGCCGTTTCTTTCCGACCTCGACTATGTGGCGCGCGTTGACAGTCTGCTCCGCGGCCGCACGCTCTATCTGCGCACGTCGACATGGCGCCGCCGCGACGGCTCGTTTGAGACCGGTCTTCGCTACGTTCCGGTCACGGTTGAGAGCGTAACCACCGGCGATGCCGTTTATCCATTCTATGTGGCATTCGACCAAGACGGCAGGCACAGCGGAGTGATGATGTCGTCGCCCACGTCGGCGGTGAGAAATGTGACGTTCGACAAACTCTTCTCTTTCAGCGACATCCGCAACAACTACAAGCACATCTCCAATGAAAACTGGAGCTTGATTGTGCGCGGGCAGGTGGCAGTGGGGATGACAAAGGAAGAATGCACATTGTCGCTCGGCGCGCCGCAGTCGGTCGACCGCGTGCCCACACACGGCGGCTTGCTGGAGCGTTGGGTATATGACAACGGCGTGTATCTCGTGTTTGCTGACGGAATATTGGAGCGATTCAGACAATGATTGAAGTAGAATTTCTTGGCACCGGCACATCGACAGGCGTGCCGCAAATGGGATGTGAATGCGAAGTGTGCAAATCGTCAGACCCGCGCGACAAACGCCTGCGCTGCTCCGCCATCGTGCGCACGCAAGGCGTCAGCCTGCTGATTGACTGCGGCCCCGATTTCCGGCAGCAGATGCTCCGCGCTTCCGACCTGCACCTCGACGCGCTGCTCATCACCCACAGCCATTACGACCACGTAGGCGGCATGGACGACCTCCGTCCGTATTGCCGCGAAAACCCTTTCCCCGTCTACGCCCAGCCCAACGTTGTAGCCGACATAAAAGCACGCATTCCCTACTGCTTCCGCGAGCATCTCTATCCCGGAGTGCCAACGTTTGACATGCATCCGCTGACGGGCAAGCCTTTTGATGTGAAAGGCGTGAGAGTGGAGCCACTGCCCGTGATGCACTACAAACTGCCGATATTCGGCTATCGTATAGGCAATCTGGCTTACATCACCGACGCCAAGACCATTCCGCCGTCAACGATGGCGCGTCTGCAAGGTATTGACACATTGATAATAAACGCCCTGCGCTTCAAGCCACACCTGTCGCACATGAATCTTGAGGAAACGCTCGCCGTCGTAGCCCAGGCAAAGCCCCGCCGCGCATTGCTCATCCACGAGAGCGACGGCATAGGGCTGCACGAAGCCACGTCGCGGCTGCTTCCGCAAGGAGTGGAACTCGCATACGACAAGGAAATTATCAGAGTGCCGTAACGGCGTGAAATTTTAATATTTGACCAAAAATGCGTATCTTCGCACTGTAATTGAAGACAGATGAATCATATAAGGAATTTTTGCATTATAGCGCACATTGACCACGGCAAGAGTACGCTTGCCGACCGACTGCTTGAACATACAAAAACAGTGATGGGCAAGGACCTGCAAGACCAGGTGCTCGACAATATGGACCTTGAGCGCGAGCGCGGCATCACGATCAAGAGCCACGCCATCCAGATGAATTACCGTCATAATAATGAAGACTTCGTGCTGAACCTGATTGACACCCCGGGACACGTGGACTTCTCCTATGAGGTGTCGCGGTCGATAGCTGCCTGCGAGGGCGCGCTGCTGATTGTCGACGCGTCGCAGGGCATCCAGGCGCAGACCATCTCCAACCTATATATGGCAATTGACAACGACTTGGAAATCATTCCGGTGGTCAACAAAGTGGATCTCGACAGCGCAAAGCCTGAAGAGGTGGAGGACCAGATTGTCGACCTGCTCGGATGCAAGCATGAGGACATTATCCGCGCCAGCGGCAAGACGGGCATCGGCGTGCCTGAAATCCTTGATGCAATCGTGGAGCGCATCCCCGCGCCGTCGGGCGACCCAGACGCGCCGCTCCAAGCGTTGATTTTCGACTCGGTTTTCAACCCATTCCGTGGCATTATCGCATATTTCAAAATTCTTAACGGACGCATCCGTAAAGACGACTTTGTGAAGTTTGTAAATACCGGCAAGCAATACAACGCCGAAGAAATCGGAGTGCTTAAACTCAACCTGTCGCCGTGCAACGAACTGAGTGCCGGCAATGTGGGATATATAATAAGCGGCATCAAGACGTCGCGCGAGGTGAAGGTGGGCGACACGATTACCCACGTTGCCAAGCCTTGCGAGAAAGCCATCGAAGGTTTCCAGGAAGTTAAGCCGATGGTGTTTGCCGGCGTGTATCCTATAGAGACAGAGGATTTCGAAAACCTGCGCACATCGCTTGAGAAGTTGCAGCTCAACGACGCCTCTCTGACGTTCACGCCTGAATCGTCGGTGGCTCTTGGCTTCGGATTCCGTTGCGGATTTCTCGGACTGCTCCACATGGAGATTGTGCAGGAGCGTCTCGGCCGCGAGTTTGATATGGACGTCATCACCACGGTGCCCAACGTTTCGTATAAGGTATATGACAAGAAAGGCAACGAAATGGAGGTGCACAATCCGTCGGGACTTCCAGACCCGACACTCATTGAGCGCATCGAAGAGCCGTATATCCGGGCATCGATAATCTCGACCACCGATTTTATAGGTCCGATAATGACGCTTTGCCTTGGCAAGCGCGGCGAGCTGGTGAAGCAGGACTTCATTTCGGGCAACCGCGTGGAGCTCGTTTTCGACATTCCGCTCGGAGAGATTGTGATTGACTTCTACGACAAACTGAAATCAATATCCAAAGGCTATGCCTCGTTTGACTACCATCTGCACGATTTCCGCGAGTCGAAACTTGTGAAACTCGACATCCTGCTCAACGGAGAGTCGGTCGATGCTCTCAGCACGCTGACCCACGTCGACAACAGCGTGTCGTTCGGCCGCCGGATGTGCGAGAAGCTGAAGGAGCTGATACCGCGTCAGCAGTTCGACATCGCCATTCAAGCCGCCATCGGAGCTAAAATCATTGCCCGTGAGACGGTGAAGGCAGTGCGTAAAGACGTGACGGCAAAATGCTACGGCGGCGATATCAGCCGTAAGCGCAAGTTGCTCGAAAAGCAAAAGAAGGGCAAGAAGCGCATGAAGCAGATTGGTTCTGTGGAAGTGCCGCAGAAGGCATTCCTTGCAGTGTTGAAGTTGGATTAATAAAGATTGCCCACAGTGTGGAATTTTTCCCCATTGTGGGCAAATTTGTAGAAAAACACTTCGCTGGCGATTTTGCCTAATTATTGGCAAAACGGGGTTCAATGTCAACGACATTGCAAAATTGCCAAGATGCTTCTGCAGTCCCTCAAGCCGATTATATAAACCCTTATCCATAACTTTATCTTGTTTTTACCTTGCGGTTGTTTTTTCTTATTTAATTGTTCTCTTTATAATGAACAAATCTTGTGCCAAACTCGTTTATATGTTTTGAATTCCCTAAAAAACACCACGCTCCCACCGACGACCTGTATCATCTGAATCTGCCCCAGAATTCAGGTTACGATTCGCCTGAGGTGGCATACAATGTAAAGGAAATCTCCTCGGTCATCAATTCGTTCAGCGAGGAATACCGCGTTCCGTTCTCGATGTTTGTCGCGGGCTATAAATACGAGGAGATAGCCGATAAGATGAACATCCCGTTGGGTACGGTTAAAAGCCGCATCTTCTTTGCACGCAAGCGATTGAAGAACATACTCAACGATTTCAATTAAAAATGTAATAATGGCAAGCACAGCCGTGGCGCATCCGGAAAGGATGCGTCACGGCTGTAATTTTTGGCGTAAGAATGTGATAAGTCTTGTTTTTTTCGTATTTTTGCGCAAAATAGCAAGGTACTAAAAACGAATAGATGAGTAATATAATATTAGGAATAGAATCGTCGTGCGACGACACGTCGGCGGCAGTGATACGCGACGGAATCCTGTTGTCGAATGTGATAGCGAGCCAGAGCGTCCATGAGGCGTTTGGCGGAGTGGTGCCCGAGCTGGCATCGCGCGCGCATCAGCAAAATATAGTGCCGGTGGTGTCGGAGGCGATAAAACGTGCGGGAATAAGCAAGTCTGACATCAGCGCCATCGCGTTTACCGCCGGTCCGGGGCTGATAGGCTCATTGCTTGTCGGCACCTCGTTTGCCAAAGGACTTGCCACCGCGCTCGACATCCCGATGGTGTGTGTCAACCACCTGCACGGGCATGTGCTGTCGCATTTCATAAAAGAGGACGAGAGCACCGAAGTGCCTGAATTCCCATATATGTGTCTGCTGATTTCGGGCGGCAACTCTCAGATTATCATCGTTAAAGACTACAACGATATGGAAATACTCGGGCAGACAATCGACGACGCAGCCGGAGAGGCGTTTGACAAGTGCGCCAAGGTGATGGGGTTGCCTTATCCCGGCGGTCCGCACATCGACCGTTTGGCAGCCGAGGGCGACGCAACCCGGTTTAAGTTCAGCAAGCCCCATATCCCAGGCCTTGACTACAGTTTCAGCGGATTGAAGACGTCGTTTCTCTACACCCTCCGCGACGAGGTGAAGAAAGACCCCGACTTCATAGAGAAAAACAAGGCAGACCTTGCCGCATCGTTGCAGAAAACCATCATCGACATCTTGATAGACAAGCTTGGCAAGGCAGTGAAGGAACATCCGGAAATCAAGCAGGTGGCTATTGGAGGAGGCGTGTCGGCAAATTCCGGCGTGCGCAATGCCGTTGACGAGTTCTGCCGTCGCCGCCGTCTGAAAGCGTTCATTCCCAAGCGCGCGTTTACAACCGACAATGCCGCAATGGTGGCCATTGCCGGCTATTTCAAATATCTTGACAAAAAATATTGCAGCCTCGACATCGCGCCGTTTGCACGCGTCGAAGTTTAAAAAAAGGAGGTAATTATGCAGGTTTCCATCATAGCCATCGGCGATGAATTGCTGATAGGGCAGGTTGTGGATACAAATTCAGGGATGATTTCGCGGGAGATCAATCCCGACGGATGGTCGGTGCGCTCCGTGCGCGTAGTGGCAGACGATGCCGAAGAGATAAAACGGGCAATCAAGCAAGCGTTTGACGAGACCGATGTGGTGCTTACCACCGGAGGCCTCGGCCCAACGAAAGACGACATAACGAAGCCTACGCTGTGTGAGCTGTTTGGCGGCGAACTCGTCTACGACAAGGCGGTGGAGGCAAATGTGCTCGAGGTGGTGCGCAAGCGCGGGTTGAAGATAAATCCGCTGACAGCCGCGCAAGCCTATGTGCCGTCGTCGTGCCGCGTGATTCAAAACCGTGTGGGCACCGCACCTCTGATGTGGTTTGAGAAAGACGGCAAGGTGCTCGTCTCGATGCCCGGAGTGCCGTTTGAGACCCAAGAGATGTTTTGCACGGAGGTGTTCCCGATGCTCAAGCACCGCTTTCCGCGCAAAGACGCATTGCAGCACCGCACATTTATCGTAATCGGCTATTCGGAGTCGGTGCTTGCCGGCATGCTCGACGACTATGAGAAAGCGATGCCCGGCAACGTGCATCTTGCGTATCTTCCCAAGCCCGGACTGATCCGCCTGCGCCTTACCGGAACCGACACCGACGCGTCGCGTCTTGAAGCCGTCATGGCGGAGCAAAGCGACAAGCTCGCGTCGATACTCGGCAAATCGCTGATATGCAGAGAAGACAAGACCATAGCGCAGATACTTGGCGACATGCTGCGCGACAAAGGCTATACGATGGCGACGGCAGAAAGCTGTACGGGCGGCAATATAGCGCACGAGATAACGCAGGTGGCAGGCAGCTCAGACTACTACAAAGGTTCGGTTGTCAGCTATGCCAACGAGGTGAAGGAAGGGCTTCTCGGCGTTGACGGCACCGCACTGGCGACGGAAGGCGCGGTCAGCGAGCCGGTGGTGCGTCAGATGTCGGAAGGCGTTTCGCGCGCACTCAATACAGATTGCGCGGTGGCTACATCAGGAATCGCCGGTCCGGGCGGCGGCACCGCAGACAAGCCCGTCGGCACAGTATGGATTTCCGCCACTAAGCGAGGTCAGACCGAGAGCAAATGCTATCATTTTGCAGGAAATCGCGACCGCGTAATCAACCATGCCACAACAATGGCTCAAATAATGCTGATAAAAATGCTAATCAACTAATTATTTTGCGAAAAATAACTGAAAAATTTGGTTAGTATACAAAAAATCGCTTACTTTGCACTCTGTTTTGAGGATAATCAATTGAAAATTAATAAAATTAATTATAGCCATGTCAAAAGTTTGTCAAATTACAGGCAGAAAAGCGGCCGTAGGTAATAATGTTTCTCACTCAAAGAGAAGAACAAAGCGCAAATTTGAGGTCAACCTTTTCAACAGAAAATTCTTCTGGGTTGAGCAGCAAATTTGGATTCGTCTTACTGTTTCTGCAGCAGGACTCCGTACAATCAACAAAATCGGTCTTAACGCTGCAATCAAGCAGGCAGCTGAAAAAGGTTACTTAACAAGCATTAAAACAGTAGAATAAAATGGCAAAGAAAGCAAAAGGTAACAGAGTGCAAGTCATTCTCGAATGCACAGAGCACAAAGACAGCGGTATGCCGGGTACTTCTCGCTACATCACTACTAAGAACCGCAAAAATACAACAGAGCGTTTGGAGTTGAAGAAATACAACCCAATCCTTAAACGTGTAACAGTACATAAAGAAATCAAATAAAATAGTATACAGCTATGGCAAAGAAAACAGTCGCAACCCTTCAAACTGGAGAGGGACGTACTTACAGCAAGATTATCAAAGCTGTCAAGTCTCCGAAAACAGGTGCCTACGTATTTAAAGAAGAGATGGTGCCTAACGATGCTGTAAAAGAAGCGCTCAACAAATAATTCGAAGAATATATTTTTCCTATCAATAGACAGAGGCTCCCGGACTTGTCCGAGGGTCTCTGTTGCTATTGTTGCCCAACCGTTGCCGCAGTATGCGTCGCGTGGACATCGCCGCTGGCGTGGGGATGCGCTCCGGTAGTAGCGTACCTCCGGCACGCTGATTGCAGGGGGCATGTCGAATCCCGGCACGCTCTGCTGAGCTCGCGTACCGGGTTATGGTAGAGTGTCGTCGCTCCGCGACGATAGCCAGCCAACGTTGCCATCGTCTCATGGTGCAGGGTTTTGACATATTCTGCTTTTCCTGACTTTGAGCCAGATTTCAGGCTGGTTTTTGTTGAAATTTAACAACTTTGAGTGAAACAAATCGTGTTGAAATTGTTCTATAAGTAGCGGTGATAAATATTTGTGGGCTTAGGAAATTGCTATTATGGCATAAAGCATTATCTTTGCATAAGATAGGCTGCATAGCTCAGAAATTGAAGAAAAAGAGAATAACTAACAATAAAAGAAAATAATGACTAACGACGAACTATTGAATCTTATAGTTGAGGGAATTCAAGAACGCAAAGGAAAAAATATCACACATGTGGACTTGACAGGACTTGAATATGTCTCTACAGAACATTTTATCATTTGTCAAGGCACATCCACGATGCAGGTTTCTGCCATCGCCGACTCTGTGCGCGAATATGTTCAGGAGAAATCAGGAGTGAAGCCCTTCAACTATGACGGCTACCGCAATTCGCAATGGATTGTTATAGACTACGGCACGATTTATGTGCACGTGTTCCTTCCGGAATACAGGGAGTATTACAATCTTGAGCAGCTGTGGAACGACGCCGAGATAAAAGAAATCCCAGATATTGATTAAGCAATAGATAAAAAATGGACAATAAGAAAAAGCAATTTAAAGGATTCCGATTCAGCATATTCTGGATGTATGCCATCATCGGTATGGTTCTGATGGGGTTGTTTTACTTCAACGACTCCTCTGCAGAAAAACCGATGAATTGGCAGCCGGATTTCAAGAAGCTTCTTGTGGAGGGCAATGTCAAGCATATGTGGGTGTATGCCGGCGACAATAAACTTGAGGCTGAGTTGACCGAGGCAAGCGCCAAGCAGGTGTTTAAAGACATGGCAAAGGTCAATTACAGCAAGGCAAGAGTCGTTGTGCAAGTGCCTCACAATGTGTTTGAGGACCAGATGAAGAGCATCCCTTACACCGGAATCCTTGAATATGAGTCGGGCAGTGGAATCGCAGGGTTCTTGTGGTCGTTCGGCCCCGTAATCCTGTTGATTGTGTTCTGGTTCATCCTGATGCGCCGCATGTCGAGAGGCGGAGGCGACGGCTCGGGCGGCGTGTTCAACATAGGCAAGACAAAGGCGCAGCTTTTCGACAAGGAAAAGGGTACCAACGTAACGTTCAAGGACGTGGCAGGACTGCAGGAGGCAAAGACCGAGGTTGAGGAGATTGTTGAATTTCTGAAAAACCCTCAGAAATTCACTAATCTTGGAGGAAAGATACCCAAGGGCGCCTTGCTTGTAGGCCCTCCAGGAACCGGTAAGACGCTGCTTGCAAAAGCCGTGGCAGGCGAGGCCAACGTGCCTTTCTTCTCATTGTCGGGTTCCGACTTTGTGGAGATGTTTGTGGGTGTTGGCGCGTCGCGAGTGCGCGACTTGTTCAAGAAAGCCAAAGACAAAGCGCCGTGTATCATATTCATCGACGAGATCGACGCTGTGGGACGTGCCCGCGGAAAGAACCCCAATATGGGCTCTAACGATGAGCGCGAGAACACGTTGAACCAATTGCTCACCGAGATGGACGGTTTCGGCACCAACAGCGGTATCATTGTGCTTGCCGCAACAAACCGCGTCGACATTCTCGACAAGGCTTTGCTTCGTGCCGGACGTTTTGACCGTCAGATTTATGTCGACCTTCCGGATTTGAACGACCGCAAGGAAATATTCATGGTGCATCTGCGCGATGTCAAGATTGCTCCGGATGTGGATGTCGACCTTCTTTCGCGCCAGACACCGGGATTCTCGGGCGCCGACATTGCCAACGTGTGCAATGAGGCCGCTCTTATAGCGGCGCGCCGCAGCAAGGAGTTTGTTGAGAAGCAAGACTTTATGGATGCGGTTGACCGTATTGTCGGAGGCTTGGAGAAACGCTCTAAAATCACGACAGAGGAAGAGCGCGAGTCGATCGCCACCCATGAGGCAGGCCATGCCACAATAAGCTGGCATTTGAAATATGCCAATCCGCTGATCAAAGTAACCATTGTGCCGCGCGGCAAGGCTCTCGGAGCCGCCTGGTATCTGCCTGAAGAGCGTCAGATCACGCCAGAGCAGGCGTTGCTTGACGAGATTTGCTCGTTGCTTGGCGGTCGTGCAGCAGAAGACTTGTTTCTCGGCTGCGTGTCGACAGGAGCGCTCAACGACCTTGAACGCGCGTCGAAACAGGCGTATGCCATCGTGGCATATTATGGAATGAGCAAGTCGTTGCCAAATGTAAGCTACTATGACTCGACAGGTCAGGACTATATGTTTGCAAAGCCTTACAGCGAGGACCGTGCCCGCATGATTGACGCGGAGGTTACGCGTGTGCTCTCGGAGCAGTATGAGCGAGCAAAACAGATATTGAAAGAATATGAGGGCGGACATCATCAGTTGCGCGACTTGTTGCTTACGCGGGAGGTTATCTTCACAGAAGACGTGGAGCATATCTTCGGCAAGCGCAAATGGGCGTCGCGTGCGGATGAGATAATCAAAGCCAACGAGGAGAAAGAGCGTCAGCGCAGCATCGCTGCCGGCGACGCAGACAAATCGGAGACCGACAGTCTGAGCGATCCCGACGACTCTGCCACTCCTCCGCCCGTGCCAGAAGAAGAAAAATAACAGTTGACAAACAAGGGGATGGCTGACCGCAGAAAGTCGGCTTTCCTCTTTTTTAAATTTATAAGTATATGAAAGTTAGATTCAGCTTGATAATGGCGATTATAGGCATAGTGCTTGCCTCCTGCGGCGACGACAACGATTCGGAGAAGTGGCTGACTGGCAAATCGCAGAATTTTTCTATAAACAGCAATCTCCGCAGGGAGACCTTGCCGGTGTTGAAGGCTCGTGACGTGTGGACAGCGACCGTGGGCTACGGCACGTCGGACCAGGGGTGGCTCACGCTTGACAAAACGGAAGGCGAAGCGGGAACTGTGGAGCTGACAGCGTTTATCGCCGCCAACACAACGAAAAAATACCGCTCGGCAACGGTGACTGTCACGTGCCACAAAGAAACGGTTAAATTCCAGTTCAGCCAGGCAGGTATGACTGGAGGCGACGAGCCTAAGCCATCGGTGTCGGCGCGTGTTGCCAAGATAGAAATGACAAATTTTGACAGAGAAATGAACGCGGTTTATGAGGAGTCGCTTGCGTTCAGATATTCAGGCGATGTGATTGTCGGAGCAGACTATCATAGCCGCGACAAGGTGGCATTGACAGAGAGCGACGTGGTTGTGACCATCGACCGCAGCCAATCTGGTAAATGCGTGTATACAATGAAAGAAACCGGTATGCCCGACGAGGTGGTCAATGCCACGCTCGACGATTTGAAACGCATTGTGTCGGTAGGCGATATGCAAATGACATACGGCGTCGAAGGCTTTCTTGCAAAGCGCACAAATGGAGAGTCGACCTGGCTTTATGATGTAGACGTGAAAAGCAACCTTTTCATTGTCACAACCGATAAAAGATTGGTCTATCAGTTTGACCCGGCATTGCCGTTGCGCGACGACTGCAACATCGACGTCAACTTTATAGCGATGATGACAATGACGTCGCGCGGCATGCTCAAATATGCGGTGCTTGCCGAGAAGGGCAATTTCGGCAAGATGCTGCCTTATGTAATCTATAAAGCCGCTTCGGGAAAAGAGTCTTATGTCTTTTCTCCGCAGATTGATTCAGCCAAGACGTTAACGTCGCTTGATTTCGCCCATCGTTACAACGACCTTCCTTACGAGACACAGAAACGTTGTGTAATAACCTACGTTGACTGACGATAAAGATTTAAAAAACGGGAGGCGGTGCTGAACACCATATCCAAGGCACTAATTAC
>OQVL01000756.1_pt1 | contig 18038 bp, 21 predicted proteins | sample 1691501 | NCBI WGS metagenome assembly OQVL01 (sample SAMN03418253, study PRJEB22391) | human gut metagenome | biome: human-gut; feature: organic feature; material: feces | host: Homo sapiens | place: Tanzania | collected 2013-01 | reverse complement strand
TCGAAGATGCGCTCGGAGGCATGGTTGTACTGGTCGACACACGCGAACAGGATACACCGCGCCTCAGAGCGCGATTAAAGGGCATGGACTGCCCACACGAACGGTGCAAGCTCGATTTTGGCGACTACTCGGCGAAATTCCCTATAGGCGGCGAATGGCTGACGCTAAACGCCGCCGTAGAGCGCAAGATGGATTTTTCGGAATTGGCTCAGTGCTTTTGCAATGGCCGTGCGCGTTTCGCCCGTGAATTTGAACGCGCTAAAACTGCCGACGCAAAGATCTATTTACTTATCGAAAATCAATGCTGGGAGGATGCCTACAGCGGCAACTATCGCAGTCAGATGAAGCCACAGGCGTTCGTCGCGTCGCTGCTTGCATGGCTGGCGCGTTATCGCTGTCAGGTCATTTTCTGCGATCAGCGCACGAGCGGCAAGCTGATACACGATATTCTTTACCGTGAGGGACGTGAAATGCTGGAAAGGATGATGCTTGATGAATGCGAAACATAAAAGCGCATTAATAAAAGATATGCTTGATTTCGCTGTTGTCGCTCCGGCTTATGGGCTTGATTTTAATCGCGCCGGTTTTGCAAGATGCCCTTTTCACAATGAAAAAACGGCATCATTCAAAATCAAAGACCGGCATAGCGCACATTGCTTCGGATGCGGCTGGTCAGGCGACGTTATCAACTTCACGGGGCAATTATTCAATCTTGATTTTGGGCAGTCTATGCGAAAGCTGATAAACGATTTCAATCTGCCGATAGTCACTGACCGCAAAATGACTTTACGCGAGGACAGCGAGATCACAGCAACCTATAATGCAGCAATAACGGAATATAACAAATGCAAGCAAGCCGAAAAAAAGCTCCAGCAGCGCTATGAGCGCCTTTTATGGGTATATGCGACACTCGATAAGTGGAAACGCAAATATGCCCCTGAGAGCCCTACAGAGCCTTTAGACGAGCATTACATCATTGCCTGTAAGGAAATCGACGGTGCAGCCTACCGGCTGATGCTGTATTCATAAGGGGGATAGTATGACGAAACTGATTGACTGCAACCAATTAACGGATGAAGCCATAGCAAGCATGAACGCTGCCGAGCTTATCAATTCCGTTTTGGTTTCGTTTGATATCCCCGATGTGATAGAACGCGAACGCATACAGGCGCTTATGCAGATAAGAGCGGCAGAGGTCGGCGCAAAAGTAGTCGTTAACCGTCAGCTCGGCGCATACCGTCAAAAGGACAAGCAGCTTGAAGCCGATTTTAAAAAATCACAGGCGCAAGATAAAAACGACCTTGATCTACGCTTAAACGACAAGGGCGTACCTGTTCCGACTATCGATAATTTTCTCAAAATCATGCGCGGAAGAATGGAATATAGCAGCATTCGCTTTAATGTGCTGCGTAATTCACCGGAGATCACGCATAACGGCGAAATATGCCGATGGTCGGACGCGGACGCGGCACAAAGCCGGAATTTCTGTGAAGCCAATTACGGCCTGTACAGCGATAAAAAGCATTCCGACGCGTTGCGTATTCTATGGAAAGAACGCGAGTATAACCCTATAAAAGATATAGTCGACACTCTCGAATGGGACGGGGAAGAACGCTGTGTGCATTTCCTCTCTAAATGGGCGAAAGTCGAGGACACCGCCTATACCCGTGAGGTCAGCCGCCTGATATTCGCCGGTGGCATTAACCGGCTCTATCTGCCCGGCTGCAAGTTTGACGATGTTCCCGTACTCATCGGCGCAAAGCAGGGCGAGGGCAAATCCACGCTTGTTAAATGGCTTGCCATTAACGACAGTTATTTTTCCGAAGTAACTGAAATGGACGGTCAAAAGGCCATAGAGCAATTAGAAGGCGCGTGGATATGCGAGGTCGCGGAGCTGCTTGCGCTTACCAAAACGAAAGAGCAGGAGGCCGTTAAGTCCTACATAACACGGCAGCGCGACAAATACAGGCCGCCTTACGACGTTAACGCAATGGAGTTTCCGCGCCGGTGCATCTTTATAGGCACGACCAATAACGAACAATTCTTACGCGACAAGACCGGCAACCGCCGTTTTTACCCCGTAACAGTCAACAGCAACGGTTACGATCTTCACGACCACGAACAGGAATGCCGCGATTATATCATTCAATGTTGGGCAGAAGCGCGTGTAAAATTCGAGCGTGGCGAGATGCCAGCTTTCGCAGATCGTTCTTTGCTGTCCGAATACAAGCATGCACAGGATGAAGCAATGGAGGATGATTGGCGTATTGGCGTTATCGAACGCTATCTCGACAGCAAAACTTGCGGTGACACAGTGTGCATAAAAGAGCTCAAGTGTGAAGCACTATTTCCTGATAGTAATTTCCAATGCGACTTATCACCAAAAGAGTCTCAAGAGATTTCTCAAATCATGTCTAAGCTATCAGATTGGGAAAGGATAGGCCGAATTTACACGGCGAATTATGGCCGTCAACGCTGTTGGCGCAAGAAAAGTACAAGCTTAGCAAATGAGTGTGAATTACCGTTTTAAGCGTATTGTACAAACAAAAGCAATAAAAATAGGGCAATATGTACAAAAAAGTGGACAAGCAAAACTTACTTGTCCACCTCCTGTCCTATAACCTGTCCTACAGCTCAAGCCATTGGTACTACTATCTTTTCTCTTTCTTTAGGACAGGTAGGACAAGAAAAATAACAATAAAGAGTATCCCGTAAAATAGAGTATGGTGTACACCATATAGAAAAATGAAACACTTATATACGGAAACCAGTGGACATGCGTCCTTGTGTCCCGTTTCAAAACTCAAAAAACGGAGGTGTTCAAAATAGTCAATTTGTCAATAACTGTAAAAAATATCATCTTGCAAGCGGCGCAAAATTTGCCCTTGCAAGGCGAACAATCACCGGCCGACGAGCTGCTATATTACCAAGCACGTGAGCTCTACGACCTCCACGCTAAAGGCATGATAACCGCCGCTATAGGCGCTGAACGCAAAAACAAAATAATAGCCGCCTACATAACCAATGCCAACCGCGAGCAGCAATACACTCGAAGCAATATGCAGATCGCCGAGTTCTACAAATCAATCGAGGCCGCCGGTTGCAACTATGCCAAAAATCGAACAATCGAAAACGCCGATCAACTCTATTACGAAGTCTATCACATGATACCGAAAGGAGCAGCGTCATGAGCAAAAAACCAAACACGAAAGAAGAAGTACGAGAATTCTTAGAAATTGTTGGCGCTTTGGCCGAAGTAGCTCTCAACTTTTATCGCGCTTTAATCGCAGTTGGGGCTAATAACATCGAAGCAATCTCAATCACTCGCGCTTACTTAGCGTCATTCAATACTCCAACCAACAATTCTACAACAGAAGGTGATAACTAATATGGCAGAATCTAAATCTAAAACCAAAACTTCAACCGAAACAACAACGACCGAAATAACGCCCAAGCGCGGACGCGGCCACCCTAAAGGTGCAGGCGGTTACAAACGTCCTGACAGCACAGTGCAAGCCGAACCCGGCGATAACCGCAAATATCTCGAACACAATCTCAAGATGTGGGAGTGGCCATCGGTCGACATGAAAAAACCTGAAAACGTCCTCGAGCGTGTTACTCTCTACTTCCAAACCTGCGCTGATGACGATATGAAACCCTCTGTTGCTGGGTTGGCATTAGCTTTTGGCATTGACAGAAGAACTTTGTGGAAGTGGATAAACGGCATTCAAAGCGACTTTGTAGCCGCCGAAAGTAGAGACGCACTCAAAAAAGCGTATCAAATTTTGACCGCTCAAATGGAAAATTACATGCAAAACGGCAAGATAAATCCCGTGGCAGGAATTTTCCTTATGAAGAATAATATGGGATATCAGGACAAGCAGGAGGTCGTTGTAACGCCTAACCAGCAGTTTGGCGAGCAGATACCGGCTGAGACTTTGGAGAAAAAGTATCTTGAGGACGTGATCGGCGCGTCAGCCAGCGACTATGAAGTAGATTCCTGAGCGACTATGCCGAGCGACTATGCCGGGCTCACGACTATGATACAGTCGGACGGTGAAGCCGAACAACTCTCACTCAACTATTGGGAAAAAGCCAACGACTATCGCTGAATCGTCAGCGACTATCGAGCGACTATCAGACCGCCGCCAAGGCAAGCTCCCGCTCCGGCAGCTTTTGGCCAGAGGCACAGACAAAACCCGAAAAAGAAAACCGCCTGATCCCCAAAATATGGGGTTTGGCGGTTTTTACGTTTGCGGTGTGCTGCCTTAATAGCTGTTTATGTTAAAGGCTGTTATAATGCCGCGTAAACGGTTTTGCTGTTTCACAGTGTGTTTACACTATGAAACATAAAAACCCGCTCAAAAACGATTTGAGCGGGATATAACGCAAGTTGGCTAAGCGTGTACTATTTGAATGCGCTGCAATGCCGTTTGCGCCGTTTTTCGTTATCGGTCATACAAGAGAACGCTAAAGGCAAAAGAAAACCGCCTGGAATTTGCTCCAGGCGGTATATGGTCATTTGTTTAGTTTTACGCATTCGATTAAAATCATGATCGGTAAAAAAATTATAGTTAATATCAGATACATTATATAACCCCCCTTAAAACAAGATAAATAGATTTGAGCATCGCCCGATGATAGCATATAATGTGCCGGTTTCCGTGTCCTGCACAAGGCCGCCGTTGATACCATAAACGCCTGTAGAACAGCCCACTTTGTCAAGCCTGTTAAGCGTGTAAATATAATTGCTCGGCTTATTGGTGTAATCTTCAGCTACACCCAGCCGCACAAGCTCCCGCAGCTCTTTTAATTTGTACTTTCTCATGCTTTCCGCTCTCCCTTCTGTAATTCTCTGTAAATCAGGCTTGTTAAAAGCTGTTCGGCCTGCTGTTCGGTGTATCGGGCTTTTTCCTGCTCTGTTTCTTCGAGGATTGCGCCGAGATCGTCAACCGCAGAACGGTTATAAAAATAACAGGTATCGAGGACAGACGGCAGACCGGCGCACCAGTCAGCAAAAGCGGCGGCCTCCCTTCCGTGATAATAGCGGGCATCTTGCGGACACCAGTATTTTTCGCTTCTGAAAGTATCGAGGATAAAAGCGGCGATCTCCGGCCAGCCTTGCGGCGGGTTGTCCGTGTGCCCTTCCGGGGTGAACCCCTCTATGATATATGCCCGGATATTTTCGGCGGCTTTCTTGCTGTTGATTTTTAGCATTTTTTGTTTTCCTCCTTGATTTTTCACGGGAACGGCCTTATAATTTATTTGCCGCTCTCCTTGGCGGTGCGCTCCCGGTTTGCTTCCTACAGCTTCGGGCGCGCTTTTTTGTTTACGGTGACATAATACTATGAATTGCCGTAAATGTCAATAGTAAAATCAAGATTTATCGTAAAAAATATGTGTTTGTCCGTTTGCACGGTGTTCACGATGCCCGGCAGGGCTGTACCGGGGGCGGGGGAAATGGAACGCGCAGCCAGGGCGGGGTTAGCAGCTCAAATACTCGCAAAAATAAAAAGACTTTCTCGGCCTCGAACATCGAAAAATCGCTCGAAAAATAAAAAGACAATTTTGCAATTACGATATTGACAACATGCCGTAATTATGATATTGTGTTATCGTAAATGAAACGCACGGAGGACTTTTTGATGAAGAACGTAATCGCTTATGTCCGAGTGAGCACGGATGCTCAAGCGATGGATGATAAGTTTGGTATAGAGTCGCAGAAAGAGATTATTGCTGATTATTGTGATAAGCATGATATGTCCATAATGAATTGGTATGTTGATCGTGGTGAAAGCGGCGTTAAGGAAAATAGGCCGCAGCTGGACTCGATCTTGTATGGTGAGATCAAAAATCCTCCTGTTGAAGCTGTTGTTGTTGCCAAGTCTGATCGTATGGCGAGAGATATTAAATTATATTATTATTTCATGATGCTACTGGAAAAGCGCGGAATGAAGCTTATCAGCGCTACAGAGGAAGTTGTCAACGATGATACCGGGCTTGGTAATGTTTATAAGGCACTGATGCTGTTTGTAGCAGAGCAGGAGCGTAGCAATATAACGAAACGTACCAGTGGCGGCAGAGCGGTAAAGTCTGCAAACGGAGGTTATAGCGGCGGGAGAACGCCGTTTGGCTATAGGGCCGAAAATCATCAGATGGTTATTGTGCCGGAGGAAGCTGAGGTTGTCCGTGAAATTTTCAAATTGAAAGACGGAGATGGCATGACCTATCAAGCTGTTGTCGACAGATTGAATGCAGAGGGGAAGTTAAACAGAAGCGGAAAGCCGTTTGTTATCAGCACCGTTCAGACGATTTATGAAAATAAGAATGTATATATGGGGCTGTACCGTTACGGTAAACGCTCGAACAAGGATGCCGAATGGGTGCAAGGTCAGCATGAAGCAATCTTAAAGGATGAATAAGCAATGAAATATTTTTTCAATCTCATCGGTTATATACTGGTAATAATATGTATCGCGCTACTGTTAGCGTATGTGATACCGAGAATTTTATAAAGTAGGTTCTTGCAAGGGCAAGGGTGACAGCTAAGGGGCTATCTCGAAAGGGGTAGCCTCTTTTCGTTTAGTGGAGGTGTTTATGAAATTAATTCGTAAGGTCGATATTTTGGGCTCAAAATACGCTGTTTATCGGGTAGGTTCTGGCGAAAATGAATATATGGAAAGGATGCATTACGGCGGGTTATGCTGTGCCGGTGATCGTAAGATTTACATTCTTGATTTGGCTACGGTTGAGGATTGGAAAGACGAAAGGGAGGAAATGCGTAAGAGCTCGGAGGCTTGCACTTTGCGTCACGAGATAATCCATGCATTCTTAAACGAAAGTGGCTTACAGTGGAATGCTGCTGCGTCAGATCAATCATGGGCTAAGAACGAAGAAATGGTTGATTGGATAGCTATTCAATTCCCGAAGATATTTAAAGTGTATCAAGAATTGGGGTGCTTAGAGTGAATTACGAAAAGCTTGCGAGCTCTATAAATGCCGCGATTGATAAGAAACCTGATGATAAGGGAGCTTACGGGGATCTTTTCTCGCTTTGCCGCGCATGGGAAGCTGAGGATTTCGCAGCGGCTCACGCTGCTAACAAGGCGCTAAAGGCAAAGTGCGCTGCGCAGCTGCGTGTGAGCACAGATAAAGCGTCGTTTTATGAGCAGTGGCGTAAGTGCCTGCTGTTTGAAGCACCGCACAATTTCGACAGCTATTTGACGTATATGGAGCTTGACAGGCAAGCGGATAAGCGCTTTTATCAGCCGCGAAAGAAGCAGCTGAAACCTGTGGTTGACGCTTTACAAGCGCTTTGCGGTGACGATGAGCTCGACCTACTGGCCGTGAGCTTACCCCCCGGCGTCGGCAAGACCACGCTTGCAATCTTCCTGCTTACGTGGATAGCCGGGCGCGATCCGAATCATCCGAACCTTACCGGCAGTCACTCCAACTCGTTTGTACGCGGCGTATATGATGAGTGCTTGAGGCTGTTCGACGCGCAGGGCGAATATCTTTGGCATGACGTATTTCCCGCCGTTCAGGTCAGCAACACAAACGCTAAGGATTGCCGCATCGATCTTGATAAGTGTCAACGTTTTGAGACGCTGGAGTTTACCTCTATAGGCACAGGAAACGCCGGTTTGTACCGCGCTGCGAATTTGCTTTACTGTGATGACTTGGTGTCGGGTATTGAAGTCGCACTCTCTAAGGAGCGGCTTGACAAGCTGTGGGAGACGTATACCACTGACTTGCGGCAGCGTAAGATCGGCGATAAATGTAAAGAGCTTCATATCGCTACTCGGTGGAGCGTACATGATGTTATAGGCCGCTTGGAACGGGAGTATGAGAATAACCCTCGCGCGAAATTCATTCGCTTTCCCGCTATGAACGAGAACGACGAGAGCAATTTTGATTATGATTACGGCGTAGGGTTTACTACAAAGTTTTATCGTGAGCAGCGGGACATTATGGACTCTGTCAGCTGGAAAGCGCTGTACATGAACCAGCCGATAGAGAGGGAAGGACTTATTTATCATCCTGATGAGCTGCGGCGTTTCTTTGAACTGCCCACGCAGGAGCCGGACGCTGTTATCGGCGTATGTGATACTAAGGATAAAGGCGCTGACTATGCGTTTTTGCCTGTTGGCTATGTGCATGGACAGGATTATTATATCGGCGATTGTATCTGCGATAACGGTTTGCCTGACACTGTAGATATTCGCCTTGCGGATATTCTTGTGCGAGACAAGGTCAATATGTGCCGTTTTGAAAGCAACTCGGCCGGCCGACGTGTGGCAGAGAAAATTCAAGGCGAGGTTAAAAGGCTTGGCGGCATTACCAACATTACAACGAAATTTACAACGGCGAATAAGGAAACAAAAATCATTGTAAATTCAGCGTGGGTCAAAGAGCACTGCTTGTTTTTGGACGAAAGCAAATATAAGCGAAACTCGGATTACGGCCGGATGATGGATATGCTTTGCTCGTACACCGTAGCTGGTAAAAACAAGCACGACGATGTACCTGACGGAATGGCTATGTTTGCGGAATTCGCTCAGAGCTTAAACGGCACTAAAGTAGAAGTGTTTAAGCGGCCTTGTTAGTGCGTGAAATGGCAAATAGTAGAAATAATTCAAAGTATGATAGTTTTGCTTGACGCAGAATTAAATATATAATAATGTAGGAATTAGCAAAGGAGGTGTCACAAATAGCGGGACGTATGTTGTTTGGGCGGCGTGTTATATACACGGATGTCGCTGAGATCAACGCAAAAAATATAGTTGATGTTCTTAAAAAAGCACTATTTGTGCACCTACAGAATAGCGCGGATATTGACTATCTTTATCGCTATTATTGCGGAGATCAGCCGATTATTCATAGGGTCAAGGACGTAAGACCGGAGATTTGCAACAAGATCGTGGAAAATCGCGCTAATGAGATTGTGTCGTTTAAGGTCGGCTATCTTATGGGCGAGCCTGTGCAGTATGTCAGCCGTGATGACGAGGAGAGTATTGCGTCTAAGGTGCTGAAGCTTAATAGCTATGTGATATCTGAGGACAAGGCCGCTAAGGACAAAGAGCTTGCGGATTGGTTTCATATTTGTGGCACGTCTTATCGGATGATTCTGCCTGACGCGAATGTGAACATAGAGGAAGATGAAGCGCCGTTTGAGATATTTACACTTGACCCGCGTTTTGCTTTTGTGGTCTATTCAAGTGAACTTGGCAATCCGGCGCTGTTGGGCGTAAAGTATATACTCCGCGAGGACGGAACGCTTGTTTATTCTTGTTACACGCGAGATCATTATTATGAGATAGAGAACCTGTCTACTATCACGCGCAGCGAAGATCAGATACTTGGTATTCCGATCATTGAATACCCAGCAAACGCTGCAAGGCTTGGCGCTTTTGAAATTGTGTTGCCGCTTTTGGATGCTATAAATACGACCGAAAGCAACCGTATTGACGGCGTTGAGCAGTTTGTTCAGGCGCTTATGCTTTTCCACAATGTCGACATTTCGAGCGACGATTTTTCAAAACTGCGTAACGAGGGTGCAATCAAGTTCAAGGACATTGATCCTCAGTTCAAAGCAGAAATTGAATATCTTACTTCCGAGATGAATCAAACGCAAACTCAGACGCTTGTTGACAGTATGTATAACACTGTGCTGACAATTTGCGGTATGCCGAACAGAAACGGCGGTTCTTCAACATCAGATACCGGTTCAGCCGTTATTATGCGTGACGGCTGGTCATCCGCCGAGGCAAGAGCTAAAGATACGGAACTTGTGTTTAAAAAAGCGGAGAAAGAGTTTCTTAAGCTGCTGCTGCACATTTGCCGCGATCTGAGCGATTTGAGTCTGAAGCTTTCAAACCTCGAAATCCGCTTTACAAGGCGAAATTACGAGAACATTACCGAAAAAGCGAACGTATTGACTATGATGCTCGCTAATCCTAAAATCGCGCCTGTGCTGGCATTTACGCACTGCGGTCTGTTCAGTGATCCGCAACTTGCTTACAGAATGAGTATGGAGTACATGGAAGAGCAGCAGAAAAAGGCTGCGGAGGTAATAGCTAATGGAGATAAAACCGAGAACGGTGATGCAGCTAACGCCGGAGATGATAACGGCGATAGAACAGGCGCTGAGTCAACGCAGCAGAATTGAAATCGGTGTAAAGAACAATAAAATTTGCGTTTGGGAAATCAAAAGCAAAACTAAATACGAACAGCCTATTACATAGGGTATTAGGAACGGCCAATTAGGGGCTATCGATATCGAAAAGATGTCGGTAGTCCTTTTTTTGTTATTCTCTTTTCCTTCCTGTTGCCCCCGGGCTCTGCGGAGCGCCCGTGAAAGCTCGCTGATGGCGGTCAGCATGAGAAAGGCAGCAGCAAAAAGTAATCAATCGCCGAGAGGCGTTAATGGTCAGGGAAGACCTAAATCGCAGAGGGGAGACAACCCCACCAAAAACAGAAAATAGCGCTGAGTGAACAGCCTTGTTAAACGCAGGAGGTAATCATCATGGCAAAAATCGATGTAAGCAGTATTGACGGTTATGAAAACATGACCACTGAGGAGAAAATCAAGGCTCTCGAAGCGTTCGAGTATAACGACAATTCGATAGAGCTGGAAAAGTACAAATCCGCAGCGTCTAAAGCCAATTCCGAGGCCGCTTCATGGAAGAAAAAGCACAATGAGCTTCTTTCTGAAGACGAACGCAAAAAGCAGGAGCAGGCTGACAGCATCGCGCAGATGCAGAAAGAGCTTGACGAGCTGCGCGAGGGCAAAAAGGTTTCCGAGTATAAAGCTAAGTTCATTGCTCAGGGCTATGACGAAACGCTCGCAGAGGAAACCGCTAAGGCAATGGCAGAGGGCAACAGCGAAAAGGTTTTTGCTAATAATCAGAAGTTTCTTGATGATTACGCGAAAAGAGTTAAAGCAGATGCTCTTAAAAAGACTCCGAGGCCTGCACCTGGTCAGGGCGGTAACGAGTCTGTAAATTACGACGAAAAGATTTCAAACGCGCAGAAGGCCGGAGATTTTACGGCAGCTGCGTATTACACGCGCCTTAAAGCTCAGGCGGAGGCGCAAATTCAGAATGAATAAAGGAGAAAACCAATTATGGCAGATACTTTTGCTACAAGTTTTGGGGTACTTAACTACTCCGGAATGCTTTTTAACAAGGGTAATACCCGCACTCCGCTGTCCTCGATCATAGGCGGCAGGGCAAAGACGACCAATCATGTTGAGTTCGTTACCGGTCAGGAGTTTACTTCCGGCGGCGGTGCTCAGCCTGCTATCAGCGAGACCGCATCGCTTACTGCGCCCGATGCGACTGTAGTAACTCGTGAGCAGAAAACGAACGTTACTCAGATCTTTCAGGAAAGCGTAGGCATCTCTTATGCAAAGCAGTCGAACATGGGCACTCTGAGCGGCATCAATATTGCCAATCAGCAGGCTAACCCCATGAACGAGCTCGATTTTCAGGTTGCTGCAAAGATGATGAAGATCAATGCCGATATCGAGTACACCTTCATTAACGGCGTATATAGCAAGGCCACCGATGACAGCAAGATCAACAAGACCCGTGGTCTCGTCCCTGCTATTACTACCAACACCAAGGCAATGGCATCCAAGCCTCTCGGCCTGTGGGATATCGCAGATATGGTCAAGAAAATCTATGGTCAGAATGCGCCCACTACCGGCCTGTGCCTGTGGTGCGATGCAACTACCATGTTCCAGATCAACGCTGATGCGGTACAAAACGGCTTGTCGGTAGTCCCTGCGTCTCGTGAGATCAACGGTATCGCGCTGTCGAGCGTCGTTACCCCGATAGGTGTTGTTTACCTGTACCTCGGTGAATACCTGCCCGGCGGCACTGCGCTGTTGCTGAACCTCGACGTTCTTGCCCCTGTGTTCCAGCCCGTTCCCGGCAAGGGCAACTTCTTCCTTGAAGAGCTTGCTAAGACCGGCGCGGGTCAGAAATATCAGCTCTTTGGTCAGATCGGCCTCGATCATGGCCCCGAGTGGTATCACGGCAAGTTTACCGGCATTTCGACCTCGTTTACCGCGCCTACTTACAGTCGCAGCGTATTTGTTGCGAATGCAGCTGATTTCAAAACCGCTGGCTCTACCGGTGGCTGATAAAAACGTTTAATCGAAAGGAGTGGACAGCATGACGGAAACTGAAAAACTGGCAATGGTTAAAGCTATGACCGGCGAGACGGATGAAAGCGTTCTGTCCACTTACCTTAAAATCGCCGGGAATAAGGTTTGCAGGAAAGCATATCCCTTTACGTTTGCTACGCAGAATGTGCCTGAGCGCTATGAGTATGTTCAGGTCGAGATCGCAGTTTATCTAATCAACAAACGCGGTGCAGAAGGGGAGACGGCACATAGTGAAAATGGAATATCGCGCACTTATGACAATGCCGATATCCCTTCTGCGCTGTTGAGAGATGTTGTGCCTTTTGCGTTCACCCTCGGAGGTGACGCATGAAGATATTAGAGCGAAACAAAATGGCGTTTTGGTATCAGCTCTATGACCGCAAGGAAATCGTTGAGGATGAATACGGCAACGAAACCGGCTCAAGGTTGATTTACAAACCCGCCGTTAAGTTAAGAGCTAATGTTTCGTCGGCTACAGGCACGGCACAGATAGAACAGTTCGGCAATTTCGCGGGTTATGACAAGGTGATCGTTACTGACGACCTGACTTGTCCGATTGACGAAAACTCGGTTTTGTTTGTTGATAAGCTGCCTGAATACAGCGAGGACGGCACTCCACTTTATGACTACGTTGTAAAGCGCGTTGCAAAATCGCTTAATGCCATTGCGTATGCAATTCAAAAGGTGAATGTGTCGTGAAAAAGGTCGTTGTACCGCTGTCTAATGCCGGTATTGCGGAGCTGATAAAAAGCGTGAACGAATACAACGTGTGGCTCAAAGAGCGCTCAAACGAGTTTCTGAGGCGTTTGGCGAAAATGGGTTACAACGCGGCGAGCGCTAAGTTCGGCACTGCGATCTATGACGGCACGAATGATGTTGTGGTGAAGATCGAAGAACGAGACAGAAACACTATGGCAATAGTCGCCACGGGCACGGCAACGCTGTTTATAGAGTTCGGTACAGGCGTTACTTATCCCGACAATCATCCGCAAGCGGGTGAGCTGGGTATGGCTCGCGGCGAGTACGGTGATGGTCATGGCAAACAATCATCATGGGGCTATTATGGTGAACCCGGCTCTAACGGTATCGTCAGAGAAAAGTCTGACGGCAGTACCGTTGTTATTACGCAAGGCAATCCGGCAAATATGCCGATGTATGAAACGGTAAAGGAATTGGAAGCAAGCTTAACTGCTTTGGCAAAGGAAGTGTTTAAATGATCGACATTGAAAATCAGATATACACGCCGATAGCCAAAGCGCTTAGAAACAAATTCTCCGGCATTATCGTAAGCGGCGAATATATAAACGCTCCGCCTGATTTTCCTTATGTGAGCATTGTCGAGCAGGACAATTACACGACACAGGCGCACATGGACAGCGGTAGTGTTGAGTTTTCGACGCTGATGTATGAGGTGAACGTTTATTCCAACAAAAGCGTTGGTAAAAAAGCGGCTTGCCGCGAGATCATAACGTTCATCGATAATTTGATGTATTCAAAGAATTTTAGGCGAATATCACTTTCGCCCGTTCCAAATATGGAAAATGCGACAATTTACCGGCTCGTTGCCCGATACAAGGCAGAAACGGACGGTACTAATCTTTATAGGAGGTAAATCATGGCGATAAGTACATATAAAGTCTTTCTGATGAAGAAAGGAGACACAGGTGATACCTGGTCGAAGCTTGTTGATATCAAAGAGTTCCCCGATCTCGGCGGCGAGCCCGAAATGCTCGAAACCACTACTCTGAGTGACAACATGCAGACCTATATTGCAGGCATTCAGTCTCTTGATGGCCTGTCGTTCTCCGCAAACTATGACATGGCCACTTTCAAGACGCTCAAGGCTCTTGAAGGTAAGAAAGCCAGCTATGCAGTGTGGTTCGGCGGTACGGAGGTTTCCGGCACTGTTACCCCAGATGGCTCTAACGGTAAGTTTAGCTTTGACGGCGAGCTTTCAGTTTATCCCGTCGGCGGCGGCGTAAATGAAGTTGTGGGCATGACTATTACCATCGCGCCGTCTACACCTATTGCTTTTTCTGACACCTGATTACAAGCCAAATTGATAAGGAGGATTTATCATGGCAAAACAGCTTACTATTAACGATCCTGTTTCCGGCGTTACATATACACTGGAATTTACCCGAAAGACAATTGAGCTCATGGAGAAAAACGGCTTTGTGGCTGCTGACATGGAGCGTAAGCCTATGACGCTTCTTCCCGCACTTTTTGCGGGTGCGTTTCTTGCGCATCATCGTTTTGTTAAGCGTGATGTGATTGACGCAATTTATGCAAAGCTGAACCACAAGGACGAGCTTATAGGCGCACTTGTGGAGATGTACAACGAGCCGCTTATGGCGCTGCTTGACGAACCCGAGCAGGAGAACGATGAGGGAAACCTGAGCTGGAAGGCTGGCTGGTAAGCGACCATTCTTCCGTAAACGTGGGGGGTGGAGGCGAACGAAGCCCCATCCCCCGTTTTGCTTACACAGATAAGTTTTATGAGCTTTTTCCGTATTACCTGTCTATAGGTATGACCTATGAGCAATATTGGGAGCAAGATTGCGATTTAGTTAAATATTACCGCCGTGCAGCGCAGATAAAACAGGATTTAAAAAATCAAGATGCGTGGTTACAGGGAGCTTATTTTTATGAAGCATTGATTGACGTTGCTCCTATATTGCGAGCGTTTGCAAAGAAAGGCACTAAGCCTACGCCGTATGCGAATCAGCCTTATGAGCTGTTTAGCAGGAACGATGAAACGCGCAAGAAACAGGTGGTTGAAAAGAGGCAGGACGAAAAGGCAAAAGCGTTTATGCAGGCATTTATGATGTCAAATAACAAGAAATTTAAAGAAGAAGGTGGTGTAACGGATGGCTGATAATGTAGAAATTCAGGGCTTGGAGTTCGAGATAGTCGATGGCAGCAAAGATACGGTCAAAGGCTTGGAAGCTCTGATAGATACACTCAAGGCATTGAAAACCGCTACATCAGGCGGCACGGGCGGACTTAGCAAGACTGCTGATAGCATTAGAAAATTAAACGATGCTTTAAAGGGCTTTAGTCAGTCGGATGCAGCAAGTAAGATTTCATCTCTGGCGGGTGCGCTCAATGTGCTTAAGGGCGTTGGAAAGGTTACTATATCATCTTCTATTGCTAACCAGATAAAGGCGATAAACGATGCTTTAGCCGGTGTTAACGAAAGTACAAAAGATAAGCTTGTCGGTCTCGCGGACGGTCTCAGGCCGCTTTCCGAGCTCGGAAAATCGAAACTGACTACATTTATTAATCAATTAAAAAAGCTCCCCGAAGTCGTCGGAGAGCTTGAAAAAGTTGATCTTGATAAATTCACGCGGCAAATGTCGGAGCTGGCTGCGGCTATGAAGCCGCTGGCTGATGAGATGCAAAAGGTATCTAACGGTTTCTCGGCGTTTCCATCGAAAATTCAAAAACTTATCTCGTCCAGTGAAAAGGGCAAGAAAAGCGTTGGCAAATTCGGCAAAGCGGCGGGGCTTCTCAAATTGGGCGGCGTTGCTTTATCGCTGCGTACAGTGTCGAATTTGATAAGCTCGGCTATTACAGAGTCGAATAAATATCAGGAAGACTTAAACCTCTTCACTGCATCAATGGGCAAATATGCCGAACAAGCAAAGAAATACGCCGAGACTGTATCTGAGGTCATGGGTATTGACCCTGCCGAGTGGATGCGCAATCAGGGTATATTTAACACGCTCTTAGAGGGCTTTGGCTCTGTTTCAGATCGAGCATACACGATGAGCAAGAACCTGACGCAATTAGGCTATGATATAAGTTCGTTCTTTAATATAAGCGTTGAAGATGCAATGTTAAAATTGCAGTCCGGCATTTCCGGCGAGCTTGAGCCGCTACGTAGGTTGGGCTATGACCTGTCTCAGGCACGTTTGCAGCAGACGGCGTATACACTGGGTATCAATGAAAGTGTATCGGCAATGACTCAGGCCGAGAAAGCCGAGCTACGTTATTACGCCATTATGACACAGGTAACGACTGCACAGGGTGATATGGCACGTTCGCTTGAAGCCCCGGCTAATCAGCTCAGAATATTGCAGGCGCAGTTTACTATGTGCGCGAGAGCAATAGGCGATATCTTTATCCCGATGCTCAACGCGATACTCCCCGTGGCGATTGCTATTTTGAGAGTTATAAGAGAAATAGCAAATGCTATAGCAAGTTTGTTCGGATTTAAGTTGACGGACATTGATTATTCCGGCCTTGATAATGCAGCGGGTGGCGCTGGCGCTCTTGAGGACAATCTTGAAGGTGCTGGCGACGCTGCAAAAAAGCTTAAACAGTACACTGCCGGTTTTGACGAGCTGAATGTATTTAAGCCGGAAGACAAATCATCTTCCGGCAGCGGTGCAGGTGGCGGTGGCGGTGGCTTTGAATTTGAATTGCCTGAGTATGATTTTCTCAGTGATGCGATTGAAATGAAAATCGATAAACTAAAAAGCATCATTGAGGAAGCCCTTGCGCAGTTATTCATTATTATATCAGGAGCTTCACTTGTAGTTGGTGCGCTTCTAACACTTAGTGGTGCAAATATACCTCTTGGCTTGGGGCTCATGGCGGCTGGCGCTGCTGGCTTAGTTGTTGCGGTTAAACTGAATTGGAATAGCATGACCGACGGAATTGCAAATACGTTAGCTTTAATTCTCGGTGTGGTTGGCGGCGCATTGCTTGCACTGGGAGCAATCTTGACATTTTCAGGGGCAAACATTCCTTTAGGTATTGCTCTTATGGCAATTGGTGCTGCTGCGCTCGTAACTGCGGCAATTATCAATTGGAAAAAGAGCACGGATCATATTAGAGATGCCCTGACTACAATTAAAGGCATTGTACTTGGTGCACTTATAGCGGTTGGCGCATTATTAGCCTTATCGGGCGTAAATGTGCCTTTAGGCATAGCACTCATAGCAGCTGGTGCAATAGGCATTGCAACAAACGCGCTCATGAATTGGGACAAGTTGCCTCAAAAAGTGAAGGATGTAATAGCAATTATAACCGCTGCTGTATCGTTAGCGTTTATAACTGTTGGCGCAATTTTGGCTTTTTCGGGTATTAACCTGCCTATAGGTCTTGCGCTTTTGGCAGCTGGTGCGTTGACTATGGCTACAGCTGTTGTACCGAATTGGGATAAAATATCGGACAATATAAAAGGCGTTATTGCAGAGATAACAGCAGCAGTATCAATTGCGTTTATAGCGTTCGGTGCGCTCTTGGCGTTCTCGGGTACTAACATACCTATCGGCCTTGCGCTCTTGGCTACCGGTGCATTAATGATGGCAAGCTCGGTTGAACCTAAATGGAACGAGATACCTGAAGAGGTCAGGAAAACAATTACCAAAATCACACGCATAGTCGGAGGGGCTTTATTGGCGCTTGGCGTTATATTGCTGCTTACGGGCGTTGGCGCAGGGCTCGGAATAGGTCTTATTATGGCAGGGGCTGCGTCGTTGGCTACTTCTGTTGCGTTAGACTGGGATTTCTTAACCAAAAAGGTAGAAAAAACTCTTAAATCTGTAGAAGATACATTTAAGAAAAGGTGGGAAAATATCAAAACCGACACGAAAGAAAAGTGGGATGATATTAAAACCTCGCTTTCCAATACTTGGGATAGCATAAAAACTACAGCAAGTAATACTTGGAATGGTATTAAAACCACTATTTCAATGGCGTGGGGCAACGTCAGTACTGATACCTCCACTAAATGGGACAATATTAAGACTTCGCTTTCAAACACGTGGAATAACATCAAAACGCAAGCAAGCACTACGTGGGCAAATTCTAAAAAGTAGAGACTTAACCATCTCTGTAATAATGCTTGTGGGTA
>OQVL01000755.1_pt1 | contig 18041 bp, 14 predicted proteins | sample 1691501 | NCBI WGS metagenome assembly OQVL01 (sample SAMN03418253, study PRJEB22391) | human gut metagenome | biome: human-gut; feature: organic feature; material: feces | host: Homo sapiens | place: Tanzania | collected 2013-01 | reverse complement strand
TGCAAATCACATTTCAGAATAGCAGAACTCTAAAAACAGAATTTTTAGAACCACCCTTAATACAAAACCGAAAATACTAAACAGCCTATGCTACGTATAGCAATACAAGCCAAAGGACGGCTTAACGAAGACACAATGGCCCTGCTGGCCGATGCCGGCATTGATGTGGCACAAAGCAAACGCAAGTTGATAGCACGTGCCAAGGGTTTCCCCATCGAAGTACTTTATTTGCGCGACGACGACATACCCCAGGCCGTACACATGGGAGTGGCCGATGTGGGCATAGTAGGCCTTAACGAGGTGGCCGAGCGTGGCATGGCGGTTGACGAGGTGATGCGCCTTGGTTTCGGCGCTTGTCGCATATCACTGGCCGTTCCGCGTGAGGTGGACTATCCCGGCCTGCAATGGTTCGAAGACCGCACAGTGGCCACATCGTACCCCCATGTGTTGCGCCAGTTCTTTGCAGACAAGGGCATACATGCCGACATTCACGAAATAGCCGGTTCGGTAGAGATAGCCCCCGCAGTGGGCATGGCCGATGCCATATTCGACATCGTGTCGTCGGGCGGCACCCTGGTGCAGAATGGTTTGCGCGAGGTAGAGGAGGTGTTTTATAGCGAAGCCGCCCTCATAGCCCGTCAAGGACTGGACGATGACAAGCTGGCCGATATAGAAAAACTCAAGTTCCGTTTCAACTCCATAGTCAGCAGCCGCGGCTACAAATATGTGCTGATGAACATACCCACCGCGCTGGTGGACCAGGCAGTGCAGATAGTGCCCGCCATGCGTTCGCCCACCATATTGCCTTTGGCAGCCGAGGGGTGGTGCTCTATGCACGTGGTCATAGCCGAGGACGTGTTGTGGGAAAAGGTTGAACGCCTCAAGGAACTTGGTGCAGAGGGCATACTCGTGCTCAATCTCGAAAATATGATACCTTAAAAACGTTTGCCGAAAAACACTCACTCAACATGCAAATAATCATCAATCCAGATAAGTCCGTATGGGACAAAATGTGCGAGCGCAACGCCCCGAGTGACGACAAGGTGATAGAAAGCGTGCGCAGCATTGTGGCCGAGGTGCGCCACAGTGGCGATGAAGCCCTGCGCCGTTTTGCACATGACTTTGACCATGCCGACATAACCGACATCGAATTGTCGGCCGAGGAGCGCAAGCAGCTGGCAGCCAAGGTCACACCCCAAGTGCGACAGGCCATCGACGCAGCCCTTGTCAACATCAGTGCCTTTCACAAAGCGCAGATGCCCGAGCCTGTCGAGGTCGAAATCCAACCCGGTGTGCGCTGCCTGCAAAAGGCGGTACCCATTCAGCGTGTGGGACTTTACATACCCGGCGGCCGCGCCCCGCTCTTCAGCACCGTGCTCATGCTGGCCGCCCCGGCCCGCATAGCCGGTTGCAAGCACGTGGTGCTTTGCACGCCTCAGGGTGCCGACGGCCGCATCGCCCCCGAAATAATATATGCGGCCAATGCTTGTGGTGTTGACCACATCTACCGCGTGGGCGGTGCACAAGCCATTGCCGCCATGGCGTATGGCACAGAGAGCATAGCCCGTGTGGACAAGATATTTGGCCCCGGCAACCGTTTCGTTACCCATGCCAAGCAGCTTGTGAGCACCGACACGGCCATCGACATGCCAGCCGGCCCCTCCGAGGTGCTTGTCATGGCCGACCACACCGCCAAGGCCAGCTATGTGGCCGCCGACATGCTGTCGCAAGCCGAGCATGGCCCCGACAGCCAGGCCATACTGGTGTGCCAGAGCGAGGACTTTGCCCACGAAGTAGCCGCCGAGGTGGAGCGCCAAACCGCACTGCTGCCGCGCAAGGAACTTGTTGAGCAGTCGCTCAGCCACAGCCGCATACTGGTGTTTGCCCAGCGCAGCACCATGCTCGACTTTAGCAATGCCTATGCGCCCGAACACCTTATCATATCGATGGACAACCCATGGGACATAGCGGCCGATGTGACTGCGGCCGGCAGCGTGTTTGTGGGCAATTATTCGCCCGAGTCGGCCGGCGACTATGCCTCGGGCACCAACCACACCCTGCCCACAAGCGGCTGGGCGCGCTCATACAGTGGCGTGAACATCGACAGCTTTATGCGCAAAATAACATTCCAGACGCTCACACAACAGGGCTTGCAGTCATTGGCTGGCACCATAGTCACCATGGCCGAAGCCGAAGGCCTGCATGCACACGCCCAGGCTGTCAATGTGCGAATTAACGACCGATAGTCATGTACATACGCAATAATATAAAGGAACTCTTGCCCTATTCCACAGCGCGCGACGACTACAAAGGTGGCGACATATCAGTATGGCTTGATGCCAACGAAAGCCCTTACAACAATGGCGTCAACCGCTATCCCGACCCACACCAAAAGGCATTGAAGGGCGAGATAGCACAACTCAAGGGTGTCACGCCCGAACAGGTGTTCGTGGGCAACGGCAGCGACGAGGCCATCGACCTCTGTTTCCGCATATTTTGCGAGCCAGGTGTCGATAATGTGGTAGCCATAGCCCCCACTTACGGCATGTATGCGGTGGCGGCAGCCATCAACAATGTGGCCGTGCGCGAGGTGCCGCTCGAGGCCGAAACCTATGCGCTCAATGTGCCGGCCATGCTGGCCGCAGCCGATGCCAACACAAGGCTCATGTGGGTGTGCTCGCCCAACAATCCTACGGGCAATGCTTTCAGCCTGCAGCAGTTAGAGGCTTTGGCCAACAACTTCAGCGGCGTGTTGGTGGTTGATGAGGCTTACATCGATTTCTCGTCGCACCCCTCCATGCTCACCGTGCTCAGCAAACGCCCCAACGTGGTGGTGCTGCAAACGCTCTCAAAGGCGTGGGGTATGGCAGGACTGCGTCTTGGATTGGCCTTTGCAAGTCCCATGATAGCCGACATCTTTGCCCGCGTAAAATATCCCTACAACGTAAATGCGCCCACCCAGGTCGAAGTGGCCAAGCGCTTGCATGCCGAGCCACACGATGCTCATGTGTCCGAGGTGTGCAGCCAGCGCCAGTGGCTTGCCACCGAACTGGCCAAAATGCCTTGTGTGCTGAAGGTGTATCACAGCGATGCCAATTTCTTGCTGGTCAAAGTGACCGATGCAGATGCCATTTACGACCACCTTGTGACTAATGGCATCATCGTGCGCAACCGCAATCGGGTGAAAGGCTGCGAAGGCTGCCTGCGCATTACCATTGGCACACCTGCCGAGAATGCGAACGTAATAGATGCCTTAAAGCAATATGTATGAAGAAAGTATTATTTATTGACCGAGATGGTACTATTATAAAAGAACCGGCCGACGAGCAGATTGACTCGCTTGAGAAACTCGAGTTTGTGCCAGGTGCCATCAGCGGACTGCGCTCGGTGATGCAGACCGACTACCTGCCATTGTTGGTAAGCAACCAGGACGGCCTCGGCACCGAGAGTTTTCCCGAATACACCTTCTGGCCCGCTCACAACAAAATGTTGCAAACACTCAAGGGCGAGGGCGTAACCTTTGCCCGCGAATATATAGACCGCACATTCCCCGCCGACAATGCGCCAACACGCAAGCCTGGCACGGCCATGCTCACCGAGTATATGACGGACGACTACGACCTGAAACACTCTTATGTAATAGGCGACCGTGCCACCGATGTGCAACTGGCCGTCAACATGGGGTGCCGTGCCATATTGTTGCAAAAGCCCGAAGTGGCTGCCACCATACTCAACACGGTGCAGCAGCACGTGCTGGCTCTTGCCACCGACGACTGGGCCGACATAGCCGAATTTCTGCGTCGCACAGAGCGCCGTGCCGAAGTAAAGCGTGCCACTGCCGAAACCGACATACACGTGATAGTCGACCTCGATGGTGGGGGCGACACATTGGTCAACACCGGACTGCACTTTTTCGACCACATGCTCAGCCAGTTGCCACACCATGCCGGCATATCGCTCTACTGTGTGTGCAAGGGCGACCTCGAGGTGGACGAGCACCACACCATGGAAGATGTGGCCATAGCCCTTGGCGAAGCCCTGCGCACAGCTCTTGGTAGCAAGCGCGGCATCGACCGCTATGGTTTTGTACTGCCCATGGACGAATGCGATGCCATGGTCACACTCGACTTTGGCGGACGTATCGACTTTCAGTGGGACGTGCCATTTACACGCGAGTATGTGGGCGACACACCCACCGAAATGTTCAAGCACGTGTTCCAGTCGTTGTGCGCCGCCATGCAGTGCAACTTGCACATCAAGGCGCGTGGCGAAAACAATCACCACCTTATCGAGGGGGTGTTCAAAGCCTTTGCGCGCGCCTTGCGCCAGGCCATTCACCGCAATGTGTTCAGTTACGAACTTCCAAGCAGTAAAGGTATATTATGATAGCAATCATCGATTACAAAATGGGCAATTTGCGTTCGGTGCAGAATGCCCTGTCGCGTTTGGGCGCCACATTCGAGGTAACGGCCGATGCCGCCACCATACGCCGTGCCGACCACGTGTTGCTGCCCGGGGTGGGAAATTGTGCCGAGGCTATGCACAACCTGCGTGAGAGCGGGCTCATACCCGTCATCAAGCAGTTGCGCCAGCCCGTGCTGGGCATCTGTGTGGGGCTGCAGGTGATGTGCCGCGACTCTGAGGAGGGCGCTGCCAATGGCCAGCTGACCACCTGCATGAACATATTCGACGCCCATGTACGCCGTTTTCCCGACAGCGCCGAGTTCAAGGTGCCACACATGGGCTGGAACACCCTTGGCAATCTTGAAAAGAAACTCTTCGACGGCATACACAGTGGCGACAGCGTGTACTATGTGCACTCTTATTACCCCACCTTGTGCCCCGACACCATAGCCACCACACGCCACGGCCTGATGTTCAGTGCCGCACTAAAGTACGAGCAATTCTATGCCACACAGTTCCACCCCGAAAAGAGTGGCGATGTGGGCGAGCGCATACTTAAAAACTTTATCAGCTTATGACCATACTTCCCGCAATAGACTTGATAGACGGCCGCTGTGTGCGTCTGTCGCAAGGCGATTATGCGCAGAAAAAACAATATGACGCCAGCCCCGTCGACATGGTACGCCAATATGTGGCGCATGGATTGCACCGCGTTCATGTGGTCGACCTCGATGGTGCCAAAGCCTCCACCCCCCAAAACCTCGACACACTGCGCCAGCTGGCGGCCGTGCCAGGGGCCGAAATAGAGTGGGGCGGTGGCATAAAAAGTGCCGAGGCGCTCACACAGGTGTTCGAGGCCGGGGCGCGCTATGCTGTGGTGGGCAGTGTGGCTGCCATCAAGCCCGAACTCTTTGAGGCATGGCTCCACCAGTTTGGGACTGAGCGCATGGTGCTTGGTGCCGATGTTAAAAACGGACTCGTGGCTGTGAATGGTTGGCTCGACAGTGTAGACCAAACCATCGACAGCCTTATCGACCGTTTTGTGTCACACGGCTTGACACAGGTAATCTGCACCGAAATATCGCGCGACGGCATGCTGCAAGGCCCCGACACCGACCTCTATGTGCGTTTGCAGCAAAAGTATCCCACGGTTGACATTACCGTGTCGGGCGGCATATCGGGCATGAACGACATTGAGCAACTGCGCCAGCTCGGCCTGCGAAAGGTGATTGTGGGAAAGGCCATTTACGAAGGACGTATAACACTTGACCAATTATGCTGAGCAAACGAATTATACCCTGCCTCGATGTGAAAGAGGGCCGCACCGTAAAGGGCGTGCACTTTGAGGACTTGCAAGACGTGGGCGATGCCGTGGCCCTTGGGCAGCATTATGCCCGCACCGGCGCCGACGAACTGGTCTACCTCGACATCAGTGCCACACGCGAGGGGCGCCACACTTTTACACAGCTTGTCAGCCGCATTGCCGACGGCATAAACATACCTTTCACTGTAGGCGGAGGCATTAGCACCATCGACGATGCTGCACGTCTGCTCGATGCCGGTGCCGACAAGGTGAGCATCAACAGTGCTGCACTGCGCACCCCCGAACTCATCGACCAAATAGCCGCACGCTACGGGTCGCAGTTTGTGGTGGTGGCCATCGATGCCCGTCACCAGCCGCTCGCACCCGGCCAGGCTGAGGCCGATGCCCTTTGGACGGTGTGCACCCACGGCGGCACGCAGCCCACCGACCGCGAACTCTACTCGTGGGCACACGAGGCGCAGGAGCGTGGTGCGGGCGAAATCCTCTTCACCTCGATGAACCACGACGGCACCAAGCATGGCTACCCGTGCACCACTTATGCCCGTCTCACCGCCGGCTTGCGCATTCCCGTCATTGCATCGGGTGGCGCTGGTTCGGCGCACGACATTGCCGAGGTGCTGTCGCAAGGACATGCCGATGCCGCCTTGGCCGCCAGCATATTCCACTATGGCGAAATAACCATACCCGAACTCAAACAGGCCCTCAGCCACGAGGGCATACCCGTAAGACTGTAAATATGGAACAATTAAGTTGGGACAACATAAAACTTGACAAATGCGCCGACGGCCTGCTGCCCGTGGTGGTGCAGGACGCTGTCACACTGCGTGTGCTGATGTTGGGCTACATGAACCGTGAGGCGTTTGAAAAGACGCAGCGCGAGGGGCGTGTCACCTTTTTCAGCCGCACCCGCCAGCAGTTGTGGACAAAGGGCGAAACCTCGGGCCACTACCTCATGGTTGACAACATGTACATCGACTGCGATGCCGACACCTTGCTCATCAAGGCCAATCCCATAGGCCCCACTTGCCACCGTGGTACCACGGCTTGTTTTGACACCCCTGCCGCCGAGGGCTTCATACGTTCGCTTTCGGCCCTTGTGCATCGTCGCCATGCCGAGATGCCCGAAGGCTCCTACACCACACGTTTGTTCATCAAGGGCATAAAGGCCATTACCAAAAAGGTGGGTGAGGAGTGTACCGAGAGCATCATCGAGGCCGTTGATGGCAATCGCGAGCGCTTCATCTACGAGGCTGGCGACCTGATGTATCACTATCTTGTAATGCTCGAACAAATGGGTGTGACCCTCGACGAGGTGGAGCACGAGTTGCTCTTGCGCCACAGCTGACGCCTTTGTTTGTGAGTTACGAGATCAGCCGCTAACGCGGAGAACATAAGGACAAAAGAACTTCAAGACATACGGGCATGGACTTGAAACTCTTTTGTTCTTATGTCCTTTTGTTCTTATGTCCTCCGCGTTAGCGGCTGATAAATAACGCTACGGCGTCAGCCCTTATGTTTCTTTGGCCACGCGGACGTTAGTCCGTGGCCAGCCGCGCAGCGGCCTTTTGTGTATCTTGTGTAAACTTATGTTGCTTATGTTTTCCGCGCTAAGCGGCTAACACAAGCGTTATATCTTCTGTTCTTATGTCCTTTTGTTCTTATGTTCCCCGCGTTAGCGGCTAATCTCATTGAGCACCACAATATCCAAACATCATCACTTTCTGCGCCGTTTAATGGCGCGGTCACCATCGTGTTGCGCACCAGTTTGCTCACGGGCACAACCCCTTTGTCCGCCTGGTCGTGCCGTTGCACTTCGGGCGTGCGGTCAAGCACATTATAGCAAATGTCGCACAGTTCGTCCATAGGGGTAATACCGCAGTCCGTAGTGTTGCCAGTTGTTTGCAGTGCGCAGTCAGTGTCGTTGCCCATGCGTTTTTGCGGCTGAGGTGTTTCAGTGTTTTTAGTTTGTGGTTCCGGGCTATGTCCGATAGCGTCTATCAGTTTGTCAACGACACGTTTCACAATGGCATCGGCATAACGCAGCATTCTGTTAAGCATTCGTTTCATGGTAGTCAATACAATTTGGATCTCAAGTTTCGGATTTAGCAAACGCGGGCTGAAGGCCCAAGTATTTACTTAGCCCAGGGCAACGCCCTGGGTAAAATTGAGCAAGGTTGTGACGCCCTGTAAGGGCAGAAGTAGAAACACTTCATCATACTTTTGCCCTTACAGGGCGTCACTTTTCCTCTTGATGATAACCCAAGGCGCTGCCTTGGGCTATGGAAGTCATTGGGCCTTCAGCCCGCGCTTGCTAAATCCGAAAGTTGAAATATTGATAGTACGAAATAATACTGACCCCTACTTAATATGTCAGGCAAAATAATGAAACGCTTTATATCTCTCTTACTGCTCGTTGTGAGCATACTGCCCATGCACGCTGGCATTATGCGCACCGACAGCATCATGCCCGAGGACTCGGTGGTGACCGACACCATAGCCGACAATACCGACCTGCAACTGTCGTTGCCCGACCGCTTGCGCCAACTGCTCGACAACGATATATTCGAGCGCACGCAGGTGGGCATTTATGTGTACGACCTCACGGCCGACACCCTGGTGTTTACACACAACGAAAGGCAGTGCATGCGGCCGGCATCGAACGAGAAACTCGTTACGGCCATCGTGGCGCTCAACGACCTTGGCGTGACCTACAACTATCAGACAAGGCTCTATGCCGACCGTTTGCCGAGCGACACCGACAGTGTGTTTGTGGGACGTGTGTATGTGCGCGGTGGCTACGACCCGCTGATTGATGCCGACGACTTGCGCGCCTTTGCACAAAGCTTGAAGGCGCACGGCATCACCCGTATCACATCGCCCATTGGACTTGACCTCAGCATGAAGGACGACAAGCGCATGGGCTGGGGCTGGTGTTGGGACGACGATTGCGTGCCGCTCACACCGCTGCTCTACCGCAACCACGACACCTTTGCCGACAATCTGCGCCGCATCTTTCGTGAGGAGGGCATCGACTGGGACGGCACCACCGAGGAGCGCACCGTGCCGTCAGATGCCACACTTGTATGCACCCGCACGCGCAACATCGACCAGGTGTTGCTGCCCATGCTCAAGGAGAGCAACAACTCTGCCGCCGAATCGCTCTTTTACCAGCTTGCCGCACAGGGGGGCAAGCCGCGTGCCGGACGCAAGCAGGCTGTGGCGCACTACAATGCGCTGTTCAGGCACATTGGACTCGAGCCTTCGCACTACCAGATAGCCGACGGGTCGGGCTTGTCGCTCTACAACTATCTCACGCCCGAGGCCATAGGCCGTCTGCTGCGCTATGCTTACAACGACGATGACATCTACCGCCACTTGCACCCCGCCCTGCCCATAGCTGGCGAGGACGGCACGCTGCGCAAACGTATGCGCCACTCGGCCGCCGAGGGCAATGTGCATGCCAAAACGGGCACTGTGGAGGGGGTGACCACGCTTTCGGGTTATCTGACTACTGCCACGGGCAATGTGCTCTGTTTCAGCATCATGAACCAGGGCGTGCGTTACAGCAGCACGGGGCGCAATTTTCAAGACAGGGTGTGCCGGGCACTGTGCAGGTAGTGGCACCATTTGCCGGACAATAATATAAAAAGAGACCATTGAGTTGGCAACCAACGCACTTGTGCGTATGGCAGCGACTCAATGGTCTCTTGCTTTGTGGTATGTTATGGGTTATAGTTGTGTGGTAAAACGTAAACATGCGAATGGGTTCAAACACCAAACACTACCACTAAACGCTACCACTAAACGCTACCTCTAATGGGGGCGACGCGTCTCGCGTCGGGAATAAAGGCAAAGGCTCACAGATAGACGTGTAATTCGTGCTGTCAGTGAGTTTATGTTTAGTGTATAAACAGTGCAATTTTCCGACGCGAGACGCGTCGCCCCCATTAGTGCTTGCGTTTGGTGGTAGCGTTTTATGCTTGAGACTTACTCTCGCAGTATGCTATATAGTCGTCTACAGCATTCACAAAGTCCTCCTTTAGTTGGGCCACAGTTCCGCCCTCGAATGTTATTTCTGTTTCGTGAGGCAAGTCAAGCACATGCCCGTAAAGGCAATTATCTTCTTCACTCACCTCCACACTGCCTACATACCCTTTATATCTCAACTTATTCATAGCAAACCATTATTTATTATTGCTGTCAGGCAGAACGCTAAAAACGCATTTAATGCTTTTGCCCTTACAGGGCGCGACTGCTCCAACACGCGTTAACCCAGGGTGTCGCTACGCTTGCCCTGGGCTGGGTGCTCCATTGGGCTTTCAGCCCGCACTTGTAAATACAACCTGCCGCACCACGGTTGACAACGAAGTCGTATTTTGATTCTGCAATAGTCTCTCTATCACGGGCATGGAAATGGCCACTATGATTTTAACAAGTGCGGGCTGAAAGCCCAATGGAGCACATAGCCCAGGGCAAGCAAAGCGACACCCTGGGTATCACGTGTTGGAGCAGTCGCGCCCTGTAAGGGCAAAAGCATTAAACGCGCTTTTTGGCGTTTCAGCGGACAACAATAATTATTTATAGATGCACTATAATGCTGCAAATGTAATTATTATTTTGTTACGCTGAAAGCGACAGGGCATGAAAAAAGGTGCGCCCCACGTTGAGGGGACGCACCTTATTAAATTATTGCATGTCAGCTGAACGGGTCAGCTGTGATGCAGACTTTGTTACTTAACAAGCACCTTCTGACCACCGATTACGTAAACACCAGCGGGGAGGTTCTTGGCAGCGTTGCTGCTCTTAACACCCTGACGGAGGAGCTTGCCATCGATGCTGTAAACGTCAACCTTGGCAGGAAGTACGATTACCTTAGTAGCGTCGATGCCAGTGAGGGCATTGCCAACCATCTTGCCGAGTTCGAGTGATGCGTCACCGTCCTTGTCAGTAGTTGAAGCGTCACCGTTGAAGTAAGCGCCGTTGGCAGCGATGTCAGCACCAGCTTCAGGAGCTACAGCTACAGCACCACTGTTGTTGATGTAAGCCTTGCCTGCGGGGATCTTGACAGCTTCAGTCAATACACCCTGGAGGCCGTTTACGTTCTTAGTTTCGTAAGTGTAGTTACCTTCAGTCAAGTCGTTGGCAGCTACTACCTGAGTAAAGCCAATTGAACTTGGAGCGGCCTTAGTAGCGATGATCATTTCTACATTGTAGATGAACGGCGTACCAGCTTCTACAATGCCGTCGAATTCGCCAAGCACGAGCTTGTCACCGTTTACACCGATTACCTGGTACGGTGTGATGAAACCGTCGGTCGGGTCGATGTCTACTGCGAATGTACCAGCATAGAACTGGCCTTCCTTCACGTTAGGAATATAGAAAGCCTGAGTAGCGATCTTATCCTTTGCCACCTCTTCGATGAAGAAGTTAGAGTTAACGTCGGCAGTATCGTTCCATGTTACAATGGTGTTGAATGCAGCCTTTGCATTCATATACTGGGTTACACCATTCTCGTCCTTGCCTGCGTTGAAGCGGAATGTTTCAGGTGCGATACCCTCTACGTTGATAGGAGTAGCCTCGACGCTCTGGTAGATCTTACCATTAGCACCAGTGAGGTACATACCTGTAGCGAGGTTGCGGAAAGTAATCTGACCATTGGCAGAAGCCTCAGCCTTCCATACGAGGCGTGCATCGTCAGCAACGCTGATAGTATCCTGCAACTTGGTGAAGTCAGCATCAGCAAATGAGGCAGAGTCGTTAATGGCAGAAGAGCCATCCATACGGTAGAAGCGAACTGGAGTAAAGCTGCCAGTTACTTCGGTAGTAGCATTGTTGCTCTCTGAGTAGATGATAGCACGGTAAGTAACACCCTTTGAATCGTTGCCAGCCTTGTTCTCAAACTTCTTAGCAGCGCTACGGAGTGTGTAGAACTTGCCAGCTTCGGGCAACTTGATAGAAGCCTTGAACTCGGCTACAGCAGCGTTGATTTCGTTAACAGCAGCATTGATGTCAGCGAGCTTAACGCTGTTGAAGCTCTGATACTTGGTTATAACATTAGCGAGTTTTTCGGCAACCTTAGTAGGATACTGAGCAAGCTTGTCGCCAATCAAGTTCTTAGAGCTTGCAGCGTTGTAAATGCTTGAGGCTTCAGCCAAAGCAGTTGTTACGCGGCTGGGATCGGGGTAGTTGTTGTTGAAAGCATCGAGCGCAGCCTGCAATGAAGCAATCTGAGCGTCGGTAGCTGAGCTGTCAGCCACCTGCTTGCCAGCAGCTTCAATCTGGGTCTGGAGTTCAGTAATTACACCCTCGTTGGTGTTCTGCACGTCCTGAAGCTCGGGAGTGTAGCTCTTCACTACGGGCTCGGCAGCCTCCCAAATGTTGAGCTTGGCTATAGCAAAGTAACCACGGTTAGTCTGGGGGTTAGATGCATTGAAGAGCGTCTTAGTGGCAGCGAGCTTGATGTAAGCGTATGAGCCATCGAGGTGCATAGCAGCAACACCTACTGCATCGGGAATGGTTTTGGTTTGGCCTTCAGCCTTGTGACCCTTTTCATCTACATCAGTGTAAGTTACAGCAACAGAGTCAGTGTAGTTGATGTCGGCCAATCCCTGGAACTTCCATTCGGTAGCATTGGGATTTTCCTTGTTAAATGTCTTAGCACCATAAACGGCGAACTGAGTGGGGAAGTCGTTGCCAGTAGCACGCTTAGCCACCTTAACGAGAATGTCGCCAGTAGCGTCTTGTTCGAGTTCGGCTACGAGGTAGTGGTTCTTGCTGATGCTGGGTTCGAAAGCGCCACCTGACCAAGAAGAGTGGAAGTAAGTAGTACCATCCCAGCCATCACTTGTAAGGGCTTCGTAAGTATTAACTTCGTGAGTTTCCTTGTTGTTGCAATACCAAGGTGTGTTATCTTCTTCGCCAGTGTGACGTACGAGGGCGCCTTCGGCTGAGAAGTCGTTGTCGAGCGAGTAGTCGGCAGCGGGAGCGTAAGAGATGCCCTTGTTAAGAGCAAATACAGCATCGCTGTAAAGGCTTGCAAGCTGTTCGTTGCGCACCTGCTGCTTGGCTTCTTCCAACACAGCGTTAAGTTCGTCTTCGGTTTCGGTAACTGACTCAAATACGAACTGAGAGCCTGGGTCTTTGGCGTCGTCCCAATTCAACACCCAACCATAAGAAGGATTAGTGCAAGCACGCTTGGTGTTGTTGGTGTCTCTGATATAGAATGATGAATGGTTGTACTTGTCACCAGTCTCAGAGCACTTGCGCACCATAACGAGAGTTTCGCTCTGACTCAAGCCAAAGTGGTTGGCTACAGCGTCCTTGTGAGTGAAGTAGAGACCTGTCAACACATTCTGGATAGTGGCTGAGTCGCCCTTTACCACCTTCACACGCCACAAGTACTTCACAGCATCGGCGTCGAGCTTGGCAGGCTTGGTGTAGTTGCCATTGGCGCTGATGTAGTCCAAACCATTGCCCTTGTCGCCATAAATGAACATGTTGTTGCCCGCATTGAACACACCACGGCTATCGTGAATGAAGTAAACGCCATCGACCATGGGGTTGATAGAAGTCTTCAGCTTTTCGATAGAAGATTCGATACGGTTGCAGAGGTCGTTAACCTGCTCGTCAGTGAGTGTGAATTCGTCGGCATTGAGTGCGGCGTTAGCCTCAGTGTAAACTGCGTGGGCAGCTTCTACGAGTTCTGTAGGACAAGCACCTGGATTGGTACCTGCAGGATAAGTTACTGCAGGATCGGTGTTGTTGGCAAAGTATGCGTCCATGTACGCCTGGAGCTTCTCCTTACCCTGGGGTTCGTCTACAGCATGAATCTGCCAAGCATTGGTATCTACATAAATTGCGTAGAAGGGTGAGTAGTAGTGACCAAGGAACTGGATAGCACCATTAGCCGAGGGCTGCTTTGTAGCGAGTACGAAGCTGGGCTGGCTCAAGTCCTGAGCCTGACCCTGAGTGGTTTTAGAACGAGGATCTGTACCATTTTCAACAGCCAAAGATACGGTGAACTGCATGGCCTCAGCCTTGTCTGCAGTTACAGCGATCATCTTGCCGTTGAAGGGGCCGTAAGAAGTATCCTCTTCAGAGTCATCTCCGCTGGTTGTCTGCAAAGTGTAATCCTTTACATAAAGACCAGTTGATACTTGTTTCAGGACGTAGAGGTTGAGTCCGTCAACTTGACCCGACACTTGTTCAAGGCGGTAACGGCAGTCCTTGGTTACAGTGCTCGAATAGCCCTGTCCGCAAAGGTACTGACCACCACCCATGTTACCCGTACCGTTGAGGAGGATATCCTGGCTTGTCACAGCTTCCACTGTTTCAAGGAGGTTACCCTCTCTGTACGCCTGGGCCATAGCGCCGGAGATTCCTACTGCCATGAGCAGGAACAATGAAAGGAAATAGTTGTAAAACCTTTTCATTTGCGTAAGTGATTTATAAAGTTAAACATAGAATTGAGTTTCAACAGATTTAAGGAGCGTTTTTGCACCCCCGATGTGGTGCAATGCGCGCACCATACCATATTACGTGGCAAAGATAGTGAAATGTTTTTCAATGTAACAAAGTTTTCACGCATCTTTTTTCAGATTTAATAGAACTTAGTGTTTGATGTTGCTAAGAGCGGTGTGCAATTTGGGGTGTTTGTGCAGGCTGCAAAATGGTGTAGTTTCCCTCACAGCACTTTTTTTTTGTTTTGCTTGCATCTTGCACTTTTTACCTGCACTGAGCTGATAATCAGCACTTTGCGTAGTGTAGGTACACCTGCACTCTGCCTGCACTGGCACTTGCTCTTGTCTGCACTGGGGGTCACACGTGCGTGCACTGGGGGTTACACTTGTCTGCACTGGGGGTTACACTTGTCTGCACTGGCAACGGGTGTTGTGTGTCATGGCAGGGACGTGTGCCGGCATAGGGGGACAGGCGCGGCGGTTGCTCCTATCGGTTTTTCGCGCTCCCTATACTGACATGAGCGGGTGGCGTGATTGTGATGCTGCGTGCATGGCACAGGTTTTTTGTAGTGCAGGCTGTGTGTAGTTGGGTGTGTAGTTTAGTGTAGGTAGAGTGTAGTTTAGTGTAGGTAGAGTGCAGTTTAGTGCAGGCAGTGTGCGGGTGTACCTACACTGCGCAAAGTGCTGATTATCAGCTTAGTGCAGGTAAAAAGTGCAAGATGTAGGTAGAATGGCAAAATCTGATTCTTTGGGGGATACATGGTGGTTTGGGGCAATAGTTTGACAACATGGCTGTATGGTAAAACTATTCTGATATTACAGCTCACGGATCGCACCGATTGCACGGATTTTTTCGCTCATGCAACGTGCTTTAGCACCACGGAGATGACGGATTTTACGGATTTTGTGAGCATTGCATGCTCACTTCGCTATTAGCTCGTTGCTGCGGATAGGTACATTACCACATAATATGTGCTAACGTATTTCGCTACGGGTACGTTACGGGCAAATGGCAAAGTGGGCATGCAATGCTCACAAAATCCGTCAAATCCGTCATCTCCGTGGTACTAAAGCGCGTTGCACGAGCGAAAAATCCGTGCGATCAGTGTGATCCGTGAGATATAATATCAGAAAGGTTTTACCGGGCAGTAATAATCGTTAATAAACAGAAATTGTGTTATAAAACATACGTTTGCTACTTTGAGTTGTCAGAATAAAGGTGTAATTTGCGCCCGAAACGTCGGAGAAACGCTCCGAATGTGTGTTCAAACAACAGAAAAGTCCATGTCGCAGCATACATGATTACGTGTTGTGCGCAGATTGTGGCAAGGGCTTTTTCTTAAATCCCGCAAAAACACCATGAAAGTCTACAATTCGCACGAGATCAAAAACATTGCCCTCCTTGGTAACGATGGCTCAGGTAAGACCACGCTCACTGAAGCCTTGCTTTTTGAATGTGGTCAAATAAAACGTCGTGGACGCATTACGGCTAAAAATACGGTGTCGGACTATTTTCCCGTTGAGCAGGACTATGGTTATTCCGTTTTCTCTACAGTGTTCCACACCGAGTGGAAAGGTAAAAAACTCAACATTATCGACTGTCCGGGTTCGGACGACTTTGTAGGTGCAGCACTTACTGCCTTAAATGTAACCGATACAGCATTGCTGCTCATCAATGGCCAGTTCGGGCCAGAGGTGGGTACGCAAAACCACTTCCGTTATACCGAAAAACTGCACAAGCCCGTCATATTCTTGGTTAACCAGCTTGACTCTGACAGCTGTGACTACAATACCGTAGTTGACGACCTTCAGAGCATTTATGGCCAAAAGGTAGTGCCCGTGCAATATCCGGTCAAGACAGGGCCTGACTTCAACGCCTTGATAGATGTGATATTGATGAAAAAACTCACTTGGGGCCCCGATGGCGGCGAACCACAGCTTGAGGACATACCGGCCGAAGAGAAAGACAAGGCAGAGGCCATGCACAAAGCCTTGGTTGAGGCCGCAGCCGAAAATGATGAGGGACTGATGGAGAAGTTCTTCGAAACAGAACATCTCACCGAGGACGAAATGCGCGAAGGCATACGCAAGGGCATGGTTACGCGCAGCATCTTCCCCGTATTCTGCGTTTGTGCGTCGAAAAATATGGGCGTAGGCCGACTCATGGAATTCCTTGGCAATGTAGTGCCTTTTGTAGACGAAATGCCCGCAGTGCATAATACACGTGGCGAGGAGGTAAAACCCGACCCCGCCGGTCCCACTTCTATCTATTTCTTCAAGACGGGTGTCGAACCCCATATTGGCGAGGTGCAGTACTTCAAGGTGATGAGCGGAACTGTGCACGAGGGCGACGACCTGGCCAATGCCGACCGCGGCTCGAAGGAGCGCATGGCACAGATATTTGTATGCTCGGGCGCCTCGCGCGAAAAGGTTGAGCAACTCCAGGCTGGCGACATCGGTTGCACGGTCAAGCTCAAAGATGTGCGTACCGGCAACACACTCAATGGCAAGGACTGCGAGAACCGTTTCAACTTCATTAAATACCCCAATCCCAAATACACCCGTGCCATCAAGGCCGCCAACGAGGCCGACACCGAAAAGATGATGGCTGCCCTCAACCGCATGCGGCAGGAGGACCCCACTTGGGAGGTGGAGCAAAGCAAAGAGCTGCGCCAGATATTGGTGCATGGCCAAGGCGAATTCCACTTGCGCACACTGAAATGGCGTTTGGAGAACCTTGACAAAATTCCCGTAGAGTTTTATGAGCCGCGCATACCCTACCGCGAAACCATCACCAAGGCCGCACGTGCCGACTATCGACACAAAAAGCAGAGTGGCGGTGCTGGTCAGTTTGGCGAGGTACACCTCGTGGTAGAACCCTATAGCGACGGCATGCCCGACCCCACAGTCTACAAGTTTGGCGGTCAGGAAATTCGTGTTACCATCAAGGGCAAGGAAGAGATACCCTTGGAGTGGGGTGGCAAACTCGTGTTCATCAATTCTGTAGTAGGTGGTGCCATCGATGCACGCTTTATGCCAGCCATACTGAAGGGCATCATGAGCCGCATGGAGCAAGGACCGCTCACAGGCAGCTATGCCCGTGATGTACGTGTGGTAGTGTATGATGGCAAGATGCACCCGGTTGACTCTAACGAACTCTCATTCATGCTTGCAGGCCGCAACGCCTTCAGCCAGGCATTCAAGGAGGCCGGGCCAAAGATTCTCGAACCCATCTACGATGTAGAAGTGTTCGTGCCGGCCGACAAGATGGGCGATGTCATGAGCGACCTCCAGGGCCGCCGCGGCCTGATTGTGGGCATGAGCAGCGAAAACGGTTATGAAAAGCTTCAAGCCAAGGTGCCGCTCAAGGAAATGTCAAACTATTCTACTTCACTCAGTTCGCTCACAGGTGGTCGTGCTTCGTTCATCATGAAGTTTGCCAGCTACGAACTTGTGCCGGGCGATTTGCAGAAGAAACTCATCGAGGCGCACGAGGCCGAAGGCTGATCAGTCATTGGTTCGTAAGAGTTATTTAAGAACGACTCTGTCATATAACAAAACGATATAAACGACAATAGAGACAATGGTGACAATACAGTCAATCGTTGTCTCTATTGTCGTTATAATAAATGCCATTGCTTCTATATAACAAAGTTCAAATATCATCTTTGTTATTATCTCTACTTGTTTGCCATTCTGGCAAAGGAAACTGTCCGGTAACAAGCACCAAACGCTACTTTTCCCATATTAAACCCTTTATAAATAGGACTTCATGCTCTTTATTTCAAAATATTGTTGTCCGGTAAAACCATTCTGATATTATGCTCACGGATCACACCGATTGCACGGATTTT
>OQVL01000751.1_pt1 | contig 18070 bp, 12 predicted proteins | sample 1691501 | NCBI WGS metagenome assembly OQVL01 (sample SAMN03418253, study PRJEB22391) | human gut metagenome | biome: human-gut; feature: organic feature; material: feces | host: Homo sapiens | place: Tanzania | collected 2013-01 | reverse complement strand
TTTTGCAGCCGGCTTCTTTGTCGTTGAAGTCTTTTTTTCTGCTACGGCTTTCTTTGCAGCTGGCTTTTTTGCTGGTGCCTTTGCAGCTTTTGCAGCGGCAAGAGCTTTAATAACAGCCTGTGCTCCGGCAAGGCGTGCAGCTGGTACACGGAATGGTGAGCAAGAAACGTAGTTAAGACCAAGCTTGTAGCAAAGAGCGATTGAATCTGGGTCTCCACCATGTTCTCCACAGATTCCAAGGTGAAGATCAGATTTTACTGAGCGTCCCTTAGCTTCTGCAATTTCCATAAGAGCACCTGGTCCGTCTGGATCAAGAGTCTTGAATGGATCCTTTTCGAGAATCTTCTGGTCAAGGTAAGAATCAATGAACTTGCCATAATCATCACGGCTGAAGCCAAATGTTGTCTGTGTAAGGTCGTTTGTACCGAATGAGAAGAAGTCAGCGTACTGTGCAATCTGATCTGCTGTGCAAGCTGCGCGTGGGAATTCAATCATAGAACCAATCTGGAACTTGAGGTTTGTTCCCTTTGCTTCGTTTACTTTTGCAATTACAGCTTCTGCCTGTTCGCGGATCTGCTTGAGTTCGTTTACAGAAGTTACGTTAGGAATCATAATACGAACATCATGTGCAATTCCGTCCTTTTCTGCGTGCGCAGTTGCCAAAGCGATTGCTTCAACCTGCATTTCGTAGATTTCAGGATATGTAATTGCAAGACGGCATCCACGGTGTCCAAGCATAGGGTTGTGCTCGTTAAGATCAGCGAACTTTGCCTTGATTGTTGCAACAGAAACTCCGAGCTTAGAAGCAAGTGCCTGAGCTTCAACATCTGTAGCAGCCTGAATAAACTCGTTAAGAGGCGGGTCAAGAAGACGGATTGTTACAGCGCGTCCACCCATTGCCTTAATGATTCCGTAGAAATCTTTTTCCTGAAGTGGAAGAATCTTTGCAAGGTTTTCTTTGCGGGCTTCTGTGTTTTCAGAAATAATCATCTTCTGGAATGAAGAAAGTTTTGGCTCTTCAAAGAACATGTGCTCTGTGCGGCACAGACCAATTCCGTTTGCGCCAAACTTGAATGCCTGTGGAGCTTCGTTCTGCTCTGCGTTTGCAAGGACATCGAATCCCTTTACAGTTTTTCCGGAAGCTGTCTTGCGTACAGACTTTTCGCGGATTTCATCAGCCCAGCCAAGGAATGTTTCAAGATCGCCAGAAACTTTTGCTTCTTCTACAGGAATAAGACCTGCATAAACTTTACCAGTTGAACCGTCAATAGAAATATTGTCGCCCTTCTTGAAAGTCTTGTCGCCAATCTTTACTGTTTCTTTGTCTACAAATACAACTGCCGCGCATCCGCAAACACAAGGAGTTCCCATACCACGTGCAACAACAGCAGCGTGTGAAGTGCGTCCGCCTGTAGATGTCAAGATTCCTTCTGCAACGTACATACCTGCAATGTCATCAGGAGATGTCTCTTTGCGAACGAGCATTACTTTCTTTCCAGCCTTGTTCCATTCAACAGCTTCATCTGCTGTGAATACAATCTGTCCAGCTCCGGCTCCAGGAGATGCGTTAAGAGCTTCTGCGATTGGTGCTGCGGCTTTAAGAGCTTTTGGCTCAAACTGCGGGTGAAGAAGCTGGTCAAGCTGATCCGGCTTTACACGGAGAAGAGCCTGCTCTTTTGTGATGAGTTTTTCTGCAACCATGTCAACTGCCATCTTAACAGCTGCCGGTCCTGTGCGTTTTCCGTTGCGGCACTGGAGCATATAGAGAGTTCCTTCCTGAACTGTGAACTCCATATCCTGCATATCGTGATAGTGCTTTTCAAGGCGAGCGCGGATTTTGCAAAGCTGATCGTAAATCTTTGGATTTGTTTCAGCAAGCTGAGAAAGGTGCTGAGGTGTGCGGATTCCAGCAACAACGTCTTCACCCTGTGCGTTCATAAGGTATTCACCCATGAATTCGTTAACACCAGTAGAAGGATCACGGCTGAAGCAAACACCAGTTCCTGATGTATCTCCCATGTTTCCGAATACCATTGCCATAACAGTTACGGCTGTGCCTTTGATAACTCTTTCATCAATGTTGTTGAGCTTGCGGTATGTGATAGCACGAGGATTCATCCAAGAACCGAATACAGCTCCGATTGCTCCCCACATCTGTTTGTGTGGATCCTGCGGGAAATCTTCGCCCTTTTCTTTCTTGTACATTGCCTTGTACTTAGAAACAATTTCCTGAAGTTCTTCTGTAGTAAGATCTGTATCCTGTGTGATTCCGCGGTGAGACTTAACTTCGTCAATGATTTCTTCGAACTTGTCGTGATCTACACCCATTGCAACGTTGCCGTACATCTGAATAAAGCGGCGGTATGCATCCCATGCGAAGCGTGGGTTCTGTGTTTTGTTTGCAAGACCAAGAACGGAATTGTCGTTAAGACCGAGGTTGAGGATTGTGTCCATCATACCAGGCATAGATTCTGCAGCGCCTGAGCGAACTGAAACAAGAAGCGGATCTTTTGCATCGCCGAGCTTTTTGCCCATTGATTTTTCAAGCTTTGCAAGATACTTAGCAACTTCTGCATCAAGTCCTGCCGGATACTTTTTGCCTAATTTGTAGTATTCCTGACAAACATCAATTGAAATTGTGAATCCAGATGGAACAGGAAGGCTCAAAGGTTTCTTTGCCATCTGAGCAAGGTTTGCGCCTTTTCCACCGAGGATTGGACGCATTGATTCATCGCCTTCTGCGTCGCCATCACCAAAGTAATAAACATATTTGGTCTTAGCCATTATGTCCTCCATATATATATGTGAAGAAAATTATAATGGTAATTTCTTGTATCGTCAACAAATGTTTTTAATATCGGAAAGAATTGCAAATTAAAATTTGAGTTTTTTAAAAAGAAATTTCTTAAAGCAAATCGCAGAAATGGCAATTTATCAAATAGTCTTAATTTTGAGTTTTATAATTTAATGTCATTATCGGGCTTGACCCGATAATATATTTAAAATCTCCAACAGGCTTATCAAAACTCGACATTTGTGCTAAATCCCAAAAAAAATCCGCCAAGTTTTTCCAATCTGTACAGCAATTTAGCATACTTAATGTGAGCCAAAATTTCCCAAGTTTTACCAAACTGATTTTATTTTCTGCGTCAAAAAAATTCAAATAAAAAGGCAAATTCAACAGCAATAGCACAAATTTTCATGCAGACATAAAGTTAAACGCAGACATTCAGCCAAAAACAAGCGAAAAAGGCATTTATTCGGCAAATTGCTGATTTTTCTTACTTGGCACGTATTCTGCTATATATCTAGTGTACGGCTGAAAGGCAGTACGAAAAAAAATTAAAACAATGCTGTAAAACCAGCGAGGAGATTTATATGAACGAACTTTCACTTTTAGATTCACTTTTTGGAAATGATGGATTTGCATTGCCAAGCTACCGCGAAGCAGCTTTTGCCCCGAAAGTAGATGTTGTGCAGAAAAAAGACAGCTATGTGCTTTCTATGGATTTGCCTGGAAAAACTGAAAAAGATGTAGACATAACACTTAAAAACGATGTTCTTACAATTTCTTCTGTTGAAAACGCAAAGTCTGATTCAGGCGAAAAGAAAGAAAAAGTTGACGATGTTTACTACATTTTGCGTGAGCGCACAACAAGGCACAGCCAGTTCAAACGTTCATTTACTTTGCCAAAGGACATTGATTCCAACAAAGTGAACGCGACATTCAAAAACGGCATTCTTTCTATTGAAATCGGACGCAAGGAAGATTCCACAGAAAAGAAAATTGCAATCAAAAGCGAGTAAAAAAAATTAAAAAATTTTTTTAAAAACTGTTGACAAAGAAAATGCAATGATGTATATTCTAATCAGCTTATAAAGCTGATAAAACTCTCTCCTTTAGTTCACGAAAGTGAACGGCAGAACCCCGGGCAACCGGGGTTCTGTTCATTTAAAAACATTAATTTTATTACTGATTCCAACTATCTGTCATCAAAAGATTATAAGATCGAATGTCGAGTTTTAGGATTTCTTGAAATTTCTAGTCATTATCGTACTTGCCCCTGCGATGTTTGCACGGCAATGGCAGCCTTTTCAGCATAGGAATAATTGTTTAGCAGCTGTTTTATTAAAACTCGACATTCGTCCTTTATGGCAAAATATATTTTTTCAGTTTTTATAAAAAAACTACATCGACATTCCTATAGAAAAGCCTGTCCTGAATTCTTTTTCGGTAATATTGTAAATAACTTCAACTGAACAAGCCGGAAACGCGACTTTTGAAAGGTACATTTTCATTCCGCCGCCAGCTCCCTGATTAAAAACCCAAGTCCTGTCAAAGTCTTTTGCGCGCGCTGTCTGATAAACCGCATAAACAGAAAAAAGACCTATTTTTGTCTTAAGAGCGGCATATTCAAGCCCAAGAGAAAGCCCTGCCATTGAATCAGAAGAAAATTCAGTAGGAAAAAGGCTCACAGAAGCCGAACGTCCGCCAGTATAAAAGACAATCGGAGCATCGAATTCATAAAAGCAAGATGCTGACTGAACAATTCTAAGTTTGTCAAGAATCGGCTGCTGAATTTTTATTTTAAGCTCAAATCCGTTAAAAACATCCCGACAAGGCGTAACATCAACAAAAGCCTTTACAGCTGCAAATTTTTCAGACATAAAAACACCGTTCCAGTCAGCGGATTTAAAATCTATTGCGGCGGAAGATTCCCAGACTTTTTCAGATTCAATTTCGCCTTTGATTTCGTCCGAGCCGTCAACTTTTATAATTCCAAATCCTGTGCTTAGTTCCGCAGAAAAACAGTCAAAAAATTTCTTGGAAACACCAAGGCTTCCGCGGAAAGAAAGAGAGCCAAAATCGTAAACTGAATCATCTTTTGTTGTAACAAGCTCCGTGTCCGATTTTGAAATTCCTGTGTAAATCGAAAATCCAAGCGACGAGCCTTTTGGCGGACGTGAAAAAAAAGTCATTCCAGAAATATTGTCCCGCGAAAAAATTCCGCCCAGCATAAAAAAATCTTTCAGACCCATCGCATTTGAATCAATGAGAAACGCGCCCGCAGAAAAAATTCCGTCATTAACGGCAACAATCGGCAGCGGCAAAATGGACATTTTTTCTTCAAGTGAAATTTTAACGCGGCTCTCATTTTCGGTTATAGGCTCGCATTCAATGGAAATATTTGTAAAAAGGTTGTCCGCCTGAAGTGAATTTTCTATTCTGTGCAAAGTTTCCGCGGAAGCCTCTTTTCCAATGAACTTTTTTAAGTCGCGCTGAGCTGCAAATTCTTTTGTGCGCTTTAAGCCTTGAATTTCAAACTTCGTGATTTTAGGCTCAGCATTAAGAAAACCTGCAAAAATAGCAAAAAGCGCAACTGCAGAAAATGACTTTTTCATTGAAAACATCTCCATTTATTGTAAATAACTAAAGTTATAGTTTTACAATAAATGGGAAGATTTAGCAATATAATGCAAGAAAAAGAATTAAATGCGGTTAAAACCTGCCAAGCATGGACAAAACAAGCGAACCGCTCAATGAAGCCGCTTCGTTTTCATTAAAGCTGTAAATTGATTCTCCGTCATCGTCCGCCATGTCGCTCATGCAACGGATAATCACAAATGGAATTTCATTTATCCAGCAGGCATGCGCAACTGCAGCACCTTCCATTTCAACACAAGCCGGAGAGCAAGTTTCCTGAATTGCTGATTTTTTCTCTTTGTCGCTTATAAACTGGTCGCCTGTAGCAATCCGTCCGAACACAAGCTTATGTTCCGCCGGAAATTCCTTAAATGCAGAACGAGCCGCTTCAAGCATTTTGCCGTCCGCCGGAAAATCGCTGCATTTCATCTGCGGAATTTCAGTTTTTTTGTAGCCGAATCCTGTCGCGTCCATGTCATGATAAACTGCATCCGTGGAAGCAACAAAATCAAGCACTTTAAGTCCAGAAGCCATTGCGCCGGCAATTCCAGTGTTGATTATATGCGTGCATCTAAACTTAAGAATCAGCCGTTGAGCGCACAAAGCCGCATTCACCTTTCCAACTCCAGACTGAACCAGAACTACAGGAATTCCGTTGATTTTTCCTTCAGTGAATGTCATTCCGCCAGCCTTGGTTACCGCCGGATTTTCTTCCAATTTTGACTTTAAAAGCTCCAGTTCAACGCTCATTGCGCCGATTATCCCGACCTTTTTTGACATAAAATGTTACTCCTTGCGAAATACCGCATTATTTATAAAAAACTTCTAGAAATTTCTTCAAAACCATTGACTGCATTACAGTTTTCATGTAAATTATAGCCAGCAGTAAATAAACGACAAAATGAAGTCAACACGCTTCAGAAACGGACTGTCTTTTTCCTCCTTAGGGCAGTCCGTTATTTTTTTGTCAAAAACAGAATAATAGAAAGCAAAGGGAATTTCAATTTTCAATCTAAGAATTGACATAAATTTAAAAAATCAATATATTGTTTTTAGACAATGACGTCTGTTTTCTGGGTATTTTTATGCCCTCAGAGCAGGCGTCTTTTTTTTTTGCCAATTAATTGAAAAGGGGTTATTTATGTGTGGATTTGTTGGCGCATTTGATTTAAATAGCGGCTCGCAGCCGATTGATGAAGGCTTAAAAGAACAGCTTCGTTCCCAAGTTCTGGATATGTCTAAAAAAATCCGTCATAGGGGACCGGACTGGAGCGGAGTTTACACAGGAAACAATGCGATTTTAAGCCACGAACGCCTTTCTATTGTAGATCCGCTTTCTGGAAAACAGCCGCTTGTTAGCGATGACGGAAAAATCATTCTTGCGGCAAACGGTGAAATATATAATCATCAGGAAATCCGCAGACAGTTTGCAGGAAAATACAGCTTTAAAACACAGAGCGACTGCGAAGTTATAATTCCGCTTTACAAAAAATACAGAGCAGAAGAAAACGGCTTTTGCAAAATGATAGAAGAGCTTTCTGGAATTTTTGCATTCGCGCTTTATGATTCAGAAAAAGACGTTTATTTAATTGCCCGCGACGAAATCGGCGTTATTCCGCTTTATCAGGCATGGGACAAACAGGGACGTTACTATGTTGCTTCAGAACTAAAGGCTCTTGAAGGGCAAAACATGGTTTCTATTGAAGAATTTCCAAACGGACATTATTTCTATTCAAAAGACAAAAAGCCGGCTCTTTGGTACAAACGCGACTGGGAAGAATTCAGCGCAGTAGAAAATGCAAAACGCGCGACGGATGACAACGGAGAAATCATAAACGAAGATGTAATTCAGAATGTGCGCGACGGACTTGAAAAAGCCGTGAAACAGCAGCTTATGAGCGATGTTCCTTATGGAGTTTTGCTTTCAGGCGGACTTGACTCAACTGTAATCGCGGCAATCACACAAAAATTCGCAAAAAAAAGAATTGAGACCGGCTCTTTAAAAGATGCCTGGTGGCCGCAGCTTCATAGTTTTGCAGTAGGACTTGAAGGAAGCCCGGATTTAATCGCAGCAAAAAAAGCCGCTGATTTTATAGGAACTGTTCACCATGAAGTTCACTTTACAATTCAGGAAGCTTTAGATGCCCTTGAAGATGTAATTTACCACATTGAAACTTACGACATTACAACAGTGCGCGCTTCAACACCAATGTACTTGCTTGCCCGCGTTATAAAATCAATGGGAATAAAAATGGTTCTTTCCGGCGAAGGAAGCGACGAGCTTTTTGGCGGATATTTGTATTTCCACAAAGCGCCTAACGCCCGCGAATTCCATGAAGAGCTTGTGCGTAAAATGAGCAAACTGCACCTTTACGACTGCCTGCGTGCAAACAAATCTCTTGCAGCCTGGGGAGTTGAAGGCCGTGTTCCTTTCCTTGACAAGGATTTTATCGACATTGCAATGAGACTGAATCCGCTTGACAAAATGAACATAAAACTTCCGAACGGAAAACAGCGCATTGAAAAATGGATTGTACGCAAGGCATTTGAAGACATTCTTCCACCTGACATTTGCTGGAGACAAAAAGAGCAGTTCAGCGACGGCGTAGGCTACAGCTGGATTGACACATTGAAGGAAATGACAGCACAAAAAGTTTCGGATGCAGAATTCGCCCAGAGAGCAAAAAGGTTCCCGGTAAACACTCCTGTTACAAAGGAAGAATATTATTACAGGGAAATTTTTTCAAACCTCTTCCCAAGCGAAAGCGCAGCGCTTGCAGTTCCACACGAAGCCGGAGTCGCCTGCTCAACAGCAAAAGCCCTAGAATGGGATGAAGCCTGGAGCAAAATGGACGAACCAAGCGGAAGAGCCATTAGCGGCGTGCATAATGACGCCTACAAAAGCTAAATAAAAAATATGCTGTGCGGAATTTTCATTTTCTGCGCAGCGCAAAATTCTTGCAAAAGCTTAACTTGGGCAAAGTCTATGGAATCAGTTTTTGAAAACCTTAAAGACACTTGCGAAGGCAAAATTGCCGCTGAAATAGAAAAACTTTATGCCGAACTTGAAAAACAGCAGTCGGATTGGTACAAAAAAACAAAATTCACCTGTCATTCTGGCTGCGGAATGTGCTGCCACAACTTTGAGCCGGACTTAACAGAAGCCGAAGCAAATTTTATGGTATTGTGGCTTATACAAAACCAAAGACAAACCGCAGAAAAACTTCTTGAAGAAAATGAAAATTCCAGTAAAACTTGCATTTTTTTCAATGCGGAAAATGACTGTCACTGCTCCATTTATGGCGCGCGACCTTTTATCTGCAGACTTTTTGGAGCAAGCAGTTTTTACAGCAAAAACCGTTCGCTTGTCTGGCGGCCTTGCAAATTCTACCCGGAAGAAAAACTTTCAGACTTTGGACTTTCCCACAGACAATATTCAAAAGATATGGCAAAAAAAATTCTGGGCGAAGTTCCTCCTGCAATGAGCGACATAATGGCGCAGGCAATGGCAGTCAGCCCCGAAAACAAAAGCACCGAGCCTCTGCGGAAAATTCTTCCAAGAAAAATTCAGCACATATTTTTTCTTCTCAAATGCTGCGGAAATGTTTAACAAACGTTTTAATCTTTGCTTCTTGTAAAAAAACGCCCGAAAATTTCTTTTGTTTTTAAAACATTTATAAAAGCTGCAGAATCACATTTTTTCAGTTCGCGACTCAAAGGTCCAAGCTCATCCGCAGAAACAACCGTATAAAGCATTGTTTTTTCTGAATTTTTGTAGCAGCCTGTTCCAATAAATTTTGTAGCGTCATGATTTGTAGAATTCTTTACAACCTGGTACATTTCGTCAGGTTTTTCCGTAATAATCAAAAGAGTGATTTTTTGGTAGCGTCGGTAAAGCTCATTTAAAATTTGAGTCGAGCTGAACTGAAAAATAATCGAGTAAAGCGCCTTGTCCCAGCCAAAAAGAATTCCGGCCACAACAAGAACGCAAATATTCATTCCAAAAATCATATTCCACATATCCATGCCTTTTTTTTCAGAAAAATAAATTGCGATAAAGTCCGTTCCGCCGCTTGTTGCATCAGCATAAAGACAGCAAGTTATGGCTAGTCCGTTTAAGATTCCGCCGAAAATCGAACACAAAAGCAAATCATCTGTAATACGGATTGAAGGAATAAAATCTGTAAGAAATGAAGAAACTGCAATCATCAGCAAAGAAAAAATTGTGAACTTCTTTCCAATGTATTTAAAGCTTATAAAAACCGGCACTGCATTCAACGCAAAATACAAAACTGTATACGGAATTTTCACATTGAAAAACTTCAAAAATGCGCGCTGAATCAAAAGCGAAATTCCTGCAAATCCGCCTGGAAAAAGTTCCGCCGCATAAGCAAAAGAATTCAGATTCATGGAAAAAATAACCGCGCCGGCAATAACAAGAATCACGCGTTTAAAAGTTGAAGGTGTAGGAATAATCGTAGTTACACTGGTCATGCTAAAATTGTATCAATAAAATACAGTTTAGTTAAGAATGCAGTTTCTTATAAAAAAAATTGACATTCCCCCTGCGCCTGAATAATATAAAAATGGGTTACGAAATTCTCGGTAGGTGTTTTTATGGAAAAGAAGAAGTCGATTTATTTTAGGCTTGTTGCTATTTCGGTCGCGCTTTCGGTTGTGGTTTCAGTCTGCGTTTCGCTTGTGCTTTATAATATGATTTCGGGCGAAATTACCGGAATGAAAAAAATGGAGCTCAGGGCAAGCTCGGACAGAATGCACGTTCTGTTCACCGCGCGGCAGAAAAATCTTGAGAAAAAACTTTCCGTGATTCTGGATAAAATTGACTGGAACAGCATTTCCTCGCAGGATGAAATTTTCAGCCGGCTTTCGGAAGTTCAGGAAGAGGCGGAGCTTTACAGCGTGATTCTTGCCAAAAATTCAGGCGAGACAATTTTTTCAGCCGGGAAGAACAGTTCAGCTTCACTTGCCTCCGAAAAAAAGGCGCTTTCAAATGCTGCGGGCGGAAAACTGAATTCGTGCGTCTCGCTCAAAAATGACGAGGTTCTTGCAACGGCAGCCGCAAGATTTCCGGCGATAAGCGGAAGTGTTCTTGTGATTCAGCAGGAAATTTCAGACCACGGATGGCTTTCGGAATACGGCTCCACGCTCGGATGCAGCATGAATATTTTTATAGAAGACACTTGCGTTGAAAGCTCGGACATCGGTGAAAACGGCAAGCCAAAGACCGGCGGAAAAATGGGAAGTCCGTTCATCATCGGCGAAGTCTACAAAAGCCGTCATGTCCTTGAGCTGATTGACCGCTACAAGGGAAACGTTGCCGCAACAGTTTTCAGCCCGATTGACAGCGATGACGGAAACGCGATGCTTTATCTCGGAATAAATTTAAAGGAACTTGAAAAAAGCTCTTCGCGGCTTATAAAACTCGCGCTTCCTGTCGTGGTTGCGGCGATTCTTTTGAGCCTTGGAATAATTCTCTTTATAATCCTTCAGATTGTGACAAAACCTTTGAAGAGAACTTCCGCGGCATTCAAAAAACTGAACGGAGAATCCGGAACTTCAGACCTGACGATAAAAATAGACGTCAAAAATGAAAACGAAATCGGCGAGATGATAGATTCCGTGAACCATTTTATCGGCACTTTGCGCGGACTTCTTGCAGACGTGAATTCGGCGGAATCCCAGCTTGAGTCAATCGGAACAAGTTTGGCTTCAACTTCGCAGGAATCGGCAAGCGCGGTCTCGCAGATTATGTCGAACATCCTTAGCGTAAAAAATCAGATTGAAAAGCAGAATAAGACGCTTGATGAAGTTCAGGGAATTCTTGACAGCTCAAGCCGCGGAATTGAGTCGCTTGAAAAGAACATCGAGGACCAGTCCGCAAAAATCACCGAATCGTCATCGTTCATCGAAAAAATGGTGGCAGACATCGCGGAAATGTCGGAATCCGTCGCGAATCTTGCGGGCGAATACAAGGAGCTTATCCGTATTACTGATTCCGGAAAAACACGTCAGAACGAGATGGCGGATGAAATCAAGAACATGGCGGAGCAGTCAAAGAATCTTGCCGATGCGAACTCCGTAATCTCGCAGATTGCCTCGCAGACAAACCTCCTTGCCATGAACGCCGCGATTGAAGCAGCCCACGCGGGAGAAGCCGGAAAAGGATTCAGCGTTGTTGCGGATGAAATCAGAAAGCTTGCCGAGAATTCCGCCGCGCAGTCAAATTCAATCAAGAAGGAGCTTGAGACAATCGGCCAGGTGATTGCAAAGGTTGTCGAGACATCCGAGATTTCCGTAAAGGAATTTGAAAAGATAACTGAAAAAGTCAGCTCCACCGAATCGCTTGTTCAGAATGTGGACAGCACAATGTCGCGCCAGCATGAGTCCTCAAAGCAGGTTCTGGCGAATCTGCAGGACGTGGACGATACGACTTCGACAGTTCTCAAGACCGCAAAGGAAATGTCCACCGCAATTGAGAATGTCGCGACCGCAGCCGGAAACCTCGATATGCTCGCCCGGCAGGTTGCAGGAAGCATGGACGAAATGTCCGAAGGCGTAAAGGAAATAAACACCTCCGCTCAGAACATTTCCGAAATGGCGCAGACAACCCACGACAGCATAAAGGTCATGGACAGCGTCCTGTCGAAATTCAAAATCTAGCGCTGAGGAAACATTTTTGCTATTGACCCCAATGTAAAATTTCAGATATAATATCTGACATTCGGGCCATTAGCTCAGTCGGTTAGAGCAGGGGACTCATAATCCCTTGGTCCTAGGTTCAAGTCCTAGATGGCCCACTGAAATATTAAGGGGCTGTCCAATAAGTATCTTTTTTGTCATTTATAGGCTTGACCCGAAATTCTAAATGCATATATTGCAATCGTTTATAATTTGTTCAATAATGACATCAGAACTTATTGGACATCCTCAACGCCCCGGTATATTGAACATAAAAAGGCCGTCCTGATGAGCGCAATTCAAAATCAGAGTATTCTATATAAAAAAAATGAGTAAAAACTGTTGTGTGGGTTGGTTCATAGCTGAATTTCAGCAGATTCAACTATGAACTTTAGGAATTATTCAATAGTTTCAGTTCTTGTGTACCAGTTTTTTTCCAGCCAGCTGGAATCTCCGTGTTCTGATGTAAACTTGTAGTACGCTTCTGAAAAATCTTTGTCCCATTCAACGCGCCATGAATAATAATTGATGTCGGTTATAGAAATATCAAGATTGATAACGCCCATGTTCATTACAGAATTTGCCAGGGAAATAAAATGGAAGTTCGTTGTCTTGTTTTTGTCAAATTTTGCTTCATATTCCGCTTCGTAACCGTTTCCGTAGTTCACTTTTGCTTTCAGGCTGTGAATTATGTATGTTCCGTCCGGAATATTTTTTCGTATGAATTCGCCTTTGTGGTTTGTGACCATTTTTATTATGCGTTTTGTTTTTATGTTCTGGAAATTTACTTCAATTCCGTCTTTTTTTGTGCTGGAAGTTGGAATTCCGTAGTTGTTTGGAATACATGAAAAATTAAAATAGACATTTCCGTACAAAAGATTGTCTTCCGCTGTTTTTGGTTCAGGAACTGATGCGCAGCCTGTAAAAATTAAGCTTGAACATAGCATTGCGAGCGCAATTGCAAAAATTGATTTTTTCACTTGTTTCTCCTCGTATTGTTAATACTTTTTTATTTTGCCGCTTTCGGTAGCAAACGGCAAATTTAGTGTAAAGAAAAAAAATAGTTTGTGATAGAGAGGAAAACTGCTGGGCGCAAAAAAAGTAAAAAAAAAGGCTCTGTGAAAAAATCACAAAGCCTCTTTGTTGTTACAATAATTTAATCTTTGGTCAAATCAACGGTTTCATCGCAGTCATGTAAGCGCGCAGTTTGCGGCCGACCACTTCAATCGGGTGGTTGCGGATTTCTGCGTTTACGGCAACCAGCTCAGCGTTGTTTACGCCGTTGTCCTTTACGTTAAGGCCTTTTCCGATGACTTCTGTGGTTAGTTTAGGCATAAGGTCTTTTTCCATCATTGGAGTAGCTACGTTTGAGAACAGGTAGCAGCCGTATTCCGCAGTGTCGGAAATTACGCGGTTCATTTCGTACAAACGCTTTCTGTCAATAAGGTTTGCGATGAGCGGAACTTCGTGAAGAGATTCGTAGTATGCGCTTTCTTCCTTGATTCCTGCGTCAACCATTGTTTCAAATGCAAGCTCGCATCCGGCTTTAATCATTGCTACCATCAGAATACCCTTGTCAAAATATTCCTGTTCGCTTATTTCAACAGAACTTTCTTTCTGGCTTTCAAACGGAAGTTTTCCTGTCTCTTCGCGCCATGTAAGAAGGTCGTGGTCTTTGTTCGCCCAGTCCTTCATCATTGTTGAAGAGAATTTTCCAGAAATGATGTCGTCCATGTGCTTCTGGTAAAGCGGAGTGAGCAATGTCTTGATTTCTTTAGAAAGCTCGTTGGCCTTGATTTTTGCCGGGTTGGAAAGGCGGTCCATCATTCCTGTAATTCCGCCGAACTTTAATGCCTCAGAGATTACGTTCCAGCCGTGCATCAAAAGTTTTGTGACATATTCAGGATCCATTCCGTCTGAAACCATCTTGTTGTAGCAGCAGATTGTTCCAGCCTGCAGCATTCCGCACAGGATTGTCTGCTCGCCCATAAGGTCAGATTTTACTTCTGCAACAAAGCTGGATTCAAGAACACCGGCCTTGCTTCCGCCCATGCCGACTGCAAGAGCCTTCGCCATTGCCCATCCTTTTCCTTCAGGGTCGTTTTCCGGGTGAACGGCGATAAGGTCTGGAACACCGAATCCGCGCTGGAATTCGTGGTAAACTTCCGTTCCTGGACCTTTTGGAGCGCACATGATTACAGTAATATCTTTACGAATCTGCATTCCTTCTTCAATCATATTGAAGCCGTGTGAATACCACAATGCAGAGCCTTTTTTCATTCTTTTCATTACTTCTGTAATTACAGGAGTGTGCTGCTTGTCTGGAGTAAGGTTTCCAACAAGGTCAGCGGTAGGAATCATCTCGTCGTAAGTGCCGACTTTAAATCCGTTTTCTGTAGCGTTTTTCCAAGACTGGCGTTTTTCTGTGATTGCAGATTCGCGCAAAGCATAAGATACATCAAGACCGCTGTCGCGAAGGCACAGTCCCTGGTTCAATCCCTGTGCGCCGCAACCGACGATAACGATTTTCAAGCTGGAATGGTTGGATGCACAATATGACCGCTGCATGACTCGGGGATATACAACTACATATCAAGTGACAAACAGCGGCGTGCAGATTCACACAATGATGTCTATGCTTGCTCCGTCTGTACAGCGATTTATGGACATTGATACTGCATGGACAATTGCAAATGATGGCGCGGTTACTGTCAGCATGAAAGTTAAGAGAGATATGAATTATCCGGAACTGCCTCGGTTTGGTATTCGCTTGTTTTTGCCAAAAGAGATGGATCAGGTCACTTACTGTGGTATTGGCCCGATGGAAAGTTACTGCGACAAGCGAATTGCCGGAAGCTATGGTGTATATCACGATACTGTAGCAGAGATGCATGAAGATTATATCCGTCCACAGGAAAATGGAAGCCATTGCGGATGTGACTATGTTGTTGTAGCAGATGACACAATGATGCTGACAGCTGTGAGCACAAAATCGTTCTCATTCAATGCATCGATTTATACACAGGAAGAAATGACGGAAAAGAACCACAATTACGAACTCGTTCCGTGTGGAAGTACTGTTTTTTGTCTGGATTATGCACAGGCAGGTATCGGTTCTCAGAGCTGTGGTCCAAAATTGATGGAACAATACCGTCTGGATGATGAAGCTTTTACGTTTGAGATGAAGCTGATGCCGGAAATGAGATAGGAGAGAAACAAGAGATATGGAGAAAAAATACTTAAAGTGGTATAACAAGATAGGTTACGGCTCCGGTGATATTGCCGGTTCCGGTGTATATAATTTCTTGGCAGCGTTTGTCATGCTGTATTTAACTACGACTATCGGATTAAATGCAGGCGTGATTGGCACATTGATGATGCTATCCAAATTATGCGATGGCGTATCAGACATCTTTTTCGGTGCGATGATCGACAAAACGCGGTCAAAACTAGGTCGTGCTCGTCCGTGGATGCTATATGGCTTCATTGGCTGTGCAATCACCCTATCCCTGATCTTTGCAATCCCGACAAGTTGGGGAAAAACCGCGCAGTATGCCTACTTCTTTATCACATATACCCTTCTCAACGCTGTATTTTATACAGCTAACAATGTGGCATATGGCACCCTGACTGCATTGATTACAAAGAACGGACATGAGCGCGTGCAAATGGGCTCGATTCGTTTCATGTTCTCGTATGGAACCGGAATGGTTGTACAGGCAGTTACCATCGGAGCTGTAACCTTCTTTGGCGGCGGAGCAGCAGGTTGGAGAACAGTCGCAATTATCTATTCCATTATCGGACTGATCTCCAATACGATTTCCTGCTTCTCCGTCAAAGAACTTCCCGATGAGGAATTAGATGATGAAGATACCATGATGACGGAGAACGGAAAGGTAAAATACAGCCTTATAGATGCTGCCAAAATGTTGCTCAAAAATAAGTATTATATTATGATCTGCAGCATCTATATATTCCAGCAGATTTATAGTGCAATGATTAACGTTGGCGTTTTCTTTATGACGTATGTACTGGGAGATGAAGAACTTCTGGGCACGTTTGCTGTAGCGATTAATGTTCCGATGATTATTGGTTTGCTCGTCACGCCGTTTTTAGTCAAAAAACTCCATGGCATGTATAAACTGAATTTGGTCGGATATATTCTTGGTACAATATGCCGAGGTCTGGTTATCGTCGGCGCCATGATCGGCAGTATTCCAATGATGTTAGTTTGCTCCGCACTGGCTTCGTTTGCAATCAGCCCTCTGCAGGGAGATTTGACAGCGCTGATTGCAGCATCGTCTGAATATACATATCTGACACAAAATAAGCGAATTGATGGTACGATGTTCTCTTGCTCGTCATTTGGCACAAAGCTTGGCGGCGGTATTGGCACCGCACTTTCTGGTTGGCTGTTGGCAGCAAGCGGATTTATCAATGATGCAGTGGTGCAGTCCGCTGGTTGTGTTCAAATGATTTCTATTATGTATCTGGTTATTCCAACTGTTATAAATCTGGTTATTGCTCTTGTTTTGTCTCGCTTAAAAGTTGAACAAGCAAATGCTAAATTGGTAAGCGAAAAAGAGCCAAGCTGATATAGCTCTTGTATTTTCGGTATGATTCTGTGTAAACACAAAAAACAAATTTACTGGAATAAACGACACGACTCACAGATGCACAGAACATGCGGATAATAAATAATAGTAGCTCTCGCCGTTAGAATTTCTAACGTGTGGGAGCTATTATTGCAGATCAGGCGGATCGATTGATTGGGTTGGCATTGGAAAAGAGGAAGCACTGATGTATATGGCTAAACTATGTCTTGCAGAACAGCAGAAAATTGCGGATTGTCTTTCATCATTGGATGAAGTCATCGAGAAGCAGAAAGCAACATTGGCTGCGTGGGAAGCACTAAAAAAAGGTCTGTTACAGCAGATGTTTGCGTAAGAACAACTGCATAAATCAACGGTAAAATGGCGTAATTTAACGGCAATATCGAGATTTTGTAGTTTTTCAGAATTGAAAAAACATTTCAAGTAAAAATAGTCTTTGTTAAACGCAAGGACTATTTTTTTGCTTGAAAATTCTATAGCTGCTAAGAAATGAAATAGAGTTCGCAGCGTAGCGTATATCGAAACAAAGTAGAGATGCTTCAATTGAAATTCACAAATTATATGTTGTTTTTTCACTGTCAGTAAAAACCGAAGAAATCCGTTCATTTTGGCCGTATTTCCGGAAGACCCTATCTCTAACTGAACAAAATTTTTATTTTGTTCAGTTAATAAACTTATCCTTTCGAAGCCAAATTACTGACCGGTTTGGGCTTTTGCGCCGGATTTATGTTGTGATATTATTATTACGCAGTTTTAGCTCAGAGTCTATCGGTATTTTATTTATCGTTCACTTCTCGTATTTTCCGCAGGCTATATCTGCAATCTACGATTTAAAGACGGCTGGATGTGCGGCTGTGAATCCGACTCAGCTGAGTCGGATCTGGAGTTCGCCAATGCATGATTTTCGTATTTTTAAATTAGTCTGCCAAAAATCACGTCTTGACATCTGCGTCCTATGACATCTAAATCTCTGGTTCGTCAATTTCCGCCATTTCCACAACCGCCTTGTACGATTTTTGCCATACAACTGGATGCTGCCCTAAAATATACATAAAAATGTTTCAGCTCTGTACAGCCCCATGATAAACCTCCACACTTTTTTGTTACTTTTTAACTATATTTTGATATAAATATAACATATTCATTCTTTGTATTTTACTATCGTATGTTCCAGCATATATTTTTTTACGAACGTGCACAATATACGTTATATCTACGGAAAAATTTTTGTCAGATTTTCGTTTTCTTTTATCCTTTACGCGAAATATTTAATAGCTTCCTAAGTGATTTTGGCAATTTTGTTACGGTTAAAATCATACAAGTAGCTTGCGTT
>OQVL01000750.1_pt1 | contig 18085 bp, 18 predicted proteins | sample 1691501 | NCBI WGS metagenome assembly OQVL01 (sample SAMN03418253, study PRJEB22391) | human gut metagenome | biome: human-gut; feature: organic feature; material: feces | host: Homo sapiens | place: Tanzania | collected 2013-01 | reverse complement strand
CTATATTAACTTTTAAAGGGACAGTACTAATAAACATACCAGAAGTATGCTTTTCCTTGACATTTCCACGATTTAAAATAGGTGAACCAATAACAAATTCATCTAAATTTGAAGTTCTTCCAATATAAATTGAAAAAACAGCCATAAAAAAGTTAAATACAGAAAATCTATTAGCTTTACAAAAAGCATTTATTTTTTGTATTAAATCATTTGGTAGAACAAATTGTTTTCTTATAGATTTACCAGCAATATTATTTTTTGTAAAATAGCCGATACTTGGAATTGAAGCAATTTCAGGTACTGATTGAAACATTTCATTCCAAAACAATTTATCTTTATTATATTTATCACTTTGCAAATATTTTTCTTCAGAAATAATATAATCTATATAAGAAGGGTAGGTAATATCGTCAATAGGTTCCTTGTTTACTAGTCGAGTATAAATTTTAATAATTTCAGAAGCACCAAGACCAGCGCTCCAGGCGTCAGAAATTAAATGGTGCATATTAATTATAAAACCACCATGATTATCTGGAAACTTAACTAGTTTAAAATTAAAAAGAAATGAATTTAAAACATCAAAAGCAGCTGAAGCAATAGATTTTTCAACACTTTTTAGTTCTTCTTCTGATGAAACATCTATAATCTCAACATCGAATTTTGTATATATTTCAACATACTGTTTGACCTGATTTTTATCAATGAAAAACTTAAGTCTAAAACTATCGTTTTTAGAAACAAAGATATTGATAGCTTCAGCTAACAGCGAAAAATCAACTTTTTCAGGAATAATTACAGAACCAGTAATATTTTCGATAGGTGTTCCTTTAAAAAATTCTTCTGTGTACCAAATTGACTTTTGCGGATTTGTTAAATCATACATGTTTTTTTGCATAATTACCACCTTTACGACATTTTTTTCCAAATATTAGTATATCATTAAACATAAAATAAATCAATAAAACAAGTTTAATTTTCATGTAAAAAGGAAAGAATATTCAAAGGAGGAAATATATGTATAGATATGAAAAAAAGGAAAGTAAATTCAAATATATTATGTGTACAATTTTACTCATGATAATAGCCTCTGTAAGTACACTTTTTTTATATAAAATGTATTTAAATATAAATGTTGAAAATGACCAGACTCCAAATGTAAGTGATAATACAGCCATACGACTTGCCGCAAATTCAGAAGAAAAAACAGAAGATATAACAGATACATTAGAAAAAGTTACAAAGTGTGTTGTAGGAATTTCTAAAATAAAGAATAAAGGAGATAGTATTTTTGAGACAAATGCAACAGAAGATTTAAAGCTTGGAACAGGTGTAATAATTTCAGAAAATGGATATATAATTACAAATTGGCATTTAGCAGGAAATAAATATAGTTCATGCTATGCTACAATGGAAGATGGAACAATTTACAATGGCAATACTGTTTGGGCAGATAGCAACTTAGACTTAGCAATAGTGAAAATTAGTGCAAACAATTTAAAATATTTGCAATTGGGAGACTCAGATAATATAAAGATTGGTGAAACCGTTTATGCAATAGGAAACCCAATTGGTATAGAATTTCAAAGAACCGTTACAAAAGGAATAATTAGTGGGTTAAATAGAACAATAAAAATCGAGGAAAATAAAAATTCAAGCTATATGGAAGGCTTAATTCAAACAGATGCAAGTATAAATCAGGGAAACAGTGGAGGACCATTAATAAATGAGCGAGGAGAAGTAATAGGAATAAACTCAGTAAAGATAGAAACAGCAGAAGGAATAGGCTTTGCAATACCAATTAATATTATTAAACCAGTTGTAGAAAGCCTAACAAATGCTGAAGCATTTGAAGAAGCCTATTTAGGAATATTTGCATATGATAAAGAAGTTATTAAATATCTAAATAATGATGTTACATTTAGCGAAGGAATATATGTTGTAAAAATTGCAAAGGATGGACCAGCTGCAAAAACAAACTTAAAAACAGGAGATGTTATAACTAAAATTGATGGAAATAGTATTAATAGAATGAGTGAACTTAGAACCTATATTTATAGAAAAAAGCCAGGAGAAAAGGTGACTTTAACAATAAGTAGAAATAATAAAGAACTTCCAATAGAAGTAACGTTAAGCAAAAAGTAGACAAAATTCGACATAATGTGTTATAATTAATATATCTTGATGTATATTTCCCTTTTTGCATTTTAATATTTCATCAAGAAAAATAATTTTGGAGGGAATTCCACATGAAGTTAGCCGACCAGCTTTATGAAATCTCGGTGAAGAAGTCTGAGGAGCTCATAAAGGCTTTTGAAGAAGCTATTATGGGCAACATGGAGGAAAAGCTTTTGCGTGATTGTTTACGCACGGCAACAGTTTCAAATAGAACTTATATAAGTTTGGGTAGAAACTGCCTTCCACCCGTTTCGCTTCAAAAAGAAGGCTTCTTCCTGAGACAAGATGGACCAGGGTTCATCTATTGCTGGCACTAAAATCAAAAAAGCCCCTACCTGTTTGGTGGGGGCTTACTTTTATAAAACAGAACCAATAACAAGAATTCCAATATTGTTATTATATATTTCATCAAATTGAGAAATAGGAAGAGGGTTTTCGCCAATGCCAGCTTCTATGGTATATCCAGGTTTTCTGTATTGCTGTAAAAACCAATCTTTATATCCTGCAAAGCTAGAATTATATGGAACATCAGCTAATGTATACCCACTTAAACTTGCAAAAATATTCCCAATTTCTTCTGCATCTTCTGGTGCATAATTTTGAAACTGCCAGTAAATTTCTTTCCCTTGAGTATGATAAGCTAAAATCAAACTAAAATTATTTTCCAAAGTAAAATTATATAAAGCCAAAGATTCTGGTTCAGTTAATGGACCAAAACCTACAAAATCACGAGGAGCAGGAGATGTAAAACCTTGTGAAAACTTAATTCTACGAGCTTCTTCCCAACCGTGCAGTAAACTGTAAGTTTAAATCTACACCATTAATATTTGCTTTCCAACCATCAGGAAAAGGAATACTAGGGTAATCTTTAGATATACTTTGAGTCCTTGAATATGTAGCACTTCCGAACAGGATAAGTGCCATTTACTAAATTTACACCATCAGGGTTGCACATTGGCACAATGTAAATGGAAGAATTATTAAAAATTGTTCTTGCATTTATACCAAAGATTTCATCATTTCCGCACATAAGCAATGCAAAAATCTTCAATAAATTTCATAAGAACATTAGTGGTAATAGATTCATTGGCATGAATAGAAGCAGAATAGAAAACATGTTTTGGACCACGGCCAAGTCTAACATAAGGAATTGGGTTTCCAAGAACACTAAAGCCCATGTTTTCAGATTGAAGAAAAGGATAAGTTATTAATAAATCTCGAATATTTTTATAAAGCAAATCAGAAGTATAAAATCTATCAGTGTAAGTTATAGACATAATAATCACCTAGAATAATATATGCAGAAACAAATATAATAGTAACAAGATGAAAGTTAAATTACAGAATATTTGGATACTTGATAAATAAGTAAAATAACTATTGTATATCTCCTAAAAATTTGATAAAATATAAAGCCGAAAGTAAAATTTAAGGAGAGAATAATGGATATAGAAGAATACTTATCACATTTTGATAAATTCACAAAAGACCCAACACTAGAAGCAATGGAATATATAATGGAGAAGTTCGATAACCCACATAAAAAGCTAAAATGCATACACATAGCAGGAACAAATGGCAAGGGAAGCGTAAGTGAGATGCTAAATAACTGCTTAATAAAAGCTGGATACAAAGTTGGAAAATTCGTTTCTCCACATTTAATAACATTTAATGATGGTATATGCATAAACAACAAACCAATTACAGATAAAGAGGTAGAAGAAATTTTAATACCATTATCTAGTGTAGTTACAGAATATAATCAAACACATGAAATACCTGTAAAATGGTTTGAAGTTATAACATCGCTAGTTCTTATATATTTTTACAAGCAAAATTGTGATATAGCTGTTATAGAAACAGGTTTAGGAGGCACACTAGATTGCACAAACATAATAACACCATTAGTTTCAGTCATAACAAAAGTTGGATATGACCACATGGACATTTTAGGACATTCACTCAAAGAAATTGCAACACATAAAGCAGGAATAATTAAGCAAAATTCAGAAACAGTTTTTATAGATACTAAAGAAGTTACAGAAGTAATACAGGAAAAATGTGCAAAGGAAAATAATAAACTTCATTTAATTAATACAAAAGAAATTACAAATTATAGCTATAACCAAGACTATCAAAAATTTGATTATAAAGAATTCAAAAATATAGAAATTAACTTAAAAGGAAAAGTTCAAACACAAAATGCAGTAGAATGTTTAGAAACCATTGATATTTTAAGGGGTAAAGGTTTCAAAATTCCGGAAGAAGCGATAAGAGAAGGCTTAAAGACAGTTATCCATAAAGCAAGAATGGAAAAAATAAATGAAACACCATGTATCATATTTGATGGTGGACACAATGAAAGTGCAATTCAAAACTTAAAAGATAATATCAAACAATATTATAGCGACAAAAAACATGTATATATAATATCAATTTTGCAGACAAAAGACCATAATACAATAATAGAAGAACTATCAAGTGATAAAGAGGCAATATTCTATTTCACAGATGGGGTTCCAGAAAAACCATATGTTGCTAAGAAAGTATTACTTGAAGAAGCAAATAGATACATTGAAAAAGAAAGAACCAAAACAAAAAGTCTAGAAGATGCAATTAATGAAACAATGGATAAATATAGTGATAGAGACATTTTTATAGTAGGTAGCTTTTATGTATACAAAAAAGTTATGGAATTGTTGAAAAAATGTTGAAAAATGTCGAAAATAGTAATATAATGTACCTGTATTTTTGTAGTAATCCTTTCAAATAAGTAATAAGGCTTATTTGGTTATCAAAATTAATATTTTGGAGGAAACAAAAATGGAGGATAGAACAGTTGTAGTCGATACCGAAAACGATGTGCAGTATAAGTTCTTTAATGAACATGGCACATGGTTTGTGGCAGGAACCATTTTGGGAACACTGCTCTTGGCAGATAAAAAGCCGCCTAGAATTATGGTTGGCAAGCCGATGAGCTTTGGTGTGTACAAAATGGATGAGAGGGGCAATTTCAACCCCCGTGATTTACTCCATATCGAAAGTCATGGAGTAACCGCAATCAACCTGGTCTAAATCTGGAGAGTCTAGGAATTTTGTAAAATTCCTAGACTATTTTTATATTGTGTGGTATAATAATACTTGATTTTTAAATGTTAGGAGAATATTATGTTACAAAAATTAGAAGACGTAGAAAAAAGATATGACGAATTAACAGCCCAAATTAGCGACCCAGATGTTATAGCAAGAACATCAGAGTGGCAAAAATTAATGAAAGAACATGCAAGCCTTGAAGATATTGTTGCAAAATATAGGGAATATAAAAAAGCAAAAAACGATTTTGAAGAAGCAAAGCAGATGGCAAGTGATAAAGAACTAAAAGAACTTGCAGAAGCTGAGATGGACGAATTAAGAGAAAAAATACCAGCATTAGAAGAAGAACTTAAAATACTATTAATTCCAAAAGATCCAGATGATGATAAGAATATTATTTGTGAAATTAGAGCAGGTGCAGGTGGAGAAGAAGCCGCATTATTTGCAGGAACATTATTTAGAATGTACACAATGTATGCAGAAACAAAACACTGGAAAATAGATGTACTAAACGAAAATGAAACTGAAATGGGTGGATACAAGGAAGTAACTTTCATGGTAACAGGAAAGGGCGTTTATAGTAGATTAAAATTCGAGAGTGGAGTTCACAGAGTACAAAGAGTTCCAGATACAGAAAGTAGTGGAAGAATACACACATCAACAGCAACAGTTGCAGTATTACCAGTTGTTGAAGACGTTGAAATTGAAATAAATCCAGCAGATGTTAGAATGGAAGTTTTCAGAGCATCAGGTGCTGGAGGACAAAAGGTAAATAAAACATCATCAGCTGTAAGATTAATACATGAACCAACAGGAATTGTTGCAGAATGTCAAACAGAACGTTCACAAACACAAAATAGAGAATATGCAATGAATTTATTAAAATCTAGATTATATGAAATTGAAAAACAAAAACAAGATGAAGAACTTCACAATGAAAGAAAAAGCCAAGTAGGAACAGGAGATAGAAGCGAAAAAATAAGAACTTACAATTATCCACAAGGAAGAATTACAGACCATAGAATTGGTCTTAGCATCTATCAAATGGAAAGCTTTTTAAATGGAAATCTAGATGAAATGATAGATAACCTAATTGCAGCAGATAGAGCAGAAAAGCTAAAAGGAAATGAAGAAAAATAAAAAAAATGGGAAATGAAACACATCATTTCCCATTTTACTTTATTTTGCAACAATATTAAATATTTTATTCTTAACATATATTTCTTTAACAATAGTTTTGCCATCTAATAACTCAGCAAGTTCTTTATGAGCTAAAGCCTTTACGGTTTCTTCATCACTATCATTAGCAACTTTTATAGTTCCCTTTAATTTTCCATTAATTTGAACAGGAATTTCAATTTCACTATCTATTGTTTTAGATTCATCATATTCAGGCCAGCTAGATTCACAAATTGGTTTGAAACCTAATTCTTGGTTTAGCTCTTCTGTAATATGAGGGGCTATTGGATTTAATAATTTTAAAAGTAAGTGATAATCTTCCTTAGTAATTGAAGGAGCTTCTTCAAAACTATTTGCCAATATCATTAAGCTAGATACTGCTGTATTATAAGCCATTCTTGTTAAATCACTTTGAACTTTTTTTATTGTTTTATTAATAATTGGTTCTAGTTTTGGAGAATAACTATCTCCATCTACAACTTTGTTTTTTAAACGAATAACTTTATCTATAAAACGTTTACAACCTCTTAAAGAATCTGTACTCCAAGGAGCATCTTGAGTGTAGTCTCCCATAAACATTTCATATAATCTTAAAGTATCTGCACCATATTCTTTTATAATATCATCAGGGTTAATTACATTACCTTTTGACTTACTCATTTTCTCATTGTTAGAGCCTAAAACCATACCATGACTAACACGTGTCCAAATCATTTCCTTTCTAGGAACTAAGCCAATATTGTATAAAAATTGTACCCAAAATCTTGCATATAGTAAGTGTCTTGCAGTATGCTCCATTCCACCATTATACCAGTCAACTTGTTTCCAATATTTCATGGCATCCATAGAAGCAAATTCTTTATCATTATGTGGATCCATAAATCTTAAGAAATACCAGCTAGAACCAGCCCAGTTAGGCATAGTATCAGTTTCTCTTTTAGCCTTACCACCACAGTGAGGGCAAGTTGTATTTACCCAAGATGTAATATTTGCAAGAGGACTTTCTCCATTTTCTGTAGGCTCATATTCAGCAACGTCAGGAAGAAGTAATGGTAAATCTTCTTCTTTCATTGGTTGCCAACCACATTTTTCGCAGTAAACCATTGGAATTGGTTCACCCCAAAATCTTTGACGAGAGAATATCCAATCTCTCATTTTATAATTATTAACTTCTCTTGCAACTCCCATATCTACAAGCTTTTTAGTAATTTCCTTCTTTGCTTCTTCAACAGTAAGACCAGTAAATTCTTCAGAATTTATAAGCTTACAACCTTTATTTAAATAATCTTGTTTTTCAAAAGCTTCTTTAGAAGTATCTCTGCCATCAATTACTTGTATCATTTCCAAGTTATGCTCTACGGCATATTCAAAATCTCTTTGGTCATGACTTGGAACAGCCATAACAGCACCAGTTCCATAATCGCCTAAAACAAAGTCGCCAAGGAAAATTGGAACTTCTTTTCCATTAACTGGGTTAATAGCTGTAATACCTTGAAGAATGCAACCAGTTTTCCCTTTATTTAAGTCAGTTCTATCCATATTAGATTTTTTTGCAGTTTCATCTATATATTTTTGAACATCTTCTTTATTTTGAACACGTGGCATTAATTCTTTAATTAGTTTTCCATCAGGAGCAATAACAAAGAAAGTTATACCATAAATTGTTTCAATACATGTTGTAAAAATTGAAAAACTTCCACCACCAACAATTTTTACATCAACCTCAACACCTGTTGATTTTCCAATCCAATTAATTTGACCAAGTTTAACTCTATCAGCAAAATTTGTATCATCTAAACCTTTTAATAAATCTTCTGCATAATTGCTCATTCTAAGCATCCATTGAGATTTTTCCTTTTGAACAACTTGTGAACCACATCTTTCACAAACTCCACCTGCAGCATCTTCATTAGATAAAACTGTTTTACAAGTTGGACACCAATTAACAGGAATAGTATCTTTATATGCCATGCCATGTTTATAAAATTGTAGAAATTGCCATTGTGTCCATTTATAATACTCAGGATCAGTAGTTGAAAACTCTCTAGACCAATCAAAAGAAAAACCTAAATCCTTCATCTGATTTTTAAATGTATGAATGTTTTCTTTAACCGCTTCTTTTGGGTGAATATGATTTTTAATTGCATATTGCTCAGCAGGAGCACCAAAAGCATCCCAACCCATTGGATATAAAACATTATAGCCTTGCATTCTCTTCATTCTAGCCAAAGCATCTTGGGCAGTATAACTTCTAACATGTCCAACGTGAAGCCCTGCACCAGAAGGATAAGGGAACTCAACTAATATATAATAAGGTTCCTTTTTATCTCCAGTTACTGCCTTAAAAGTCTGATTATCGTCCCAATATTTTTGCCATTTCTTTTCAATTTTATCATGATTATATTCCATAAATTCACCTCTATAAACAAATTACATAATATTATATAACAAAAATGAGGAAAAATAAAGAGAAAAAGAGAAAAAATCTTTGCATAAAAACAAAATCACTGAATAGAATTTAATATACAAATTACAAAGGAGTGGAATTTTATGTGGTGTGCTTTAAATGTACAAGATGTTTCGAGAAAACTAAAGACAAATATTGAAACAGGTTTAACAGAAGAAGAGGCGAAGAAGAGGCAAGAACAGTTTGGTAAAAATAAATTAAATGAGGCAAAAAAGACAAGCATAATTGTAAGATTTTTAAGGCAATTTAATGATTTTATGATAATAATATTACTGATAAGTGCAGGAATATCAGCAGGTATTTCATATTTCGAGCATAGCAATGATTATATAGACTCAATTATAATTGTTGGAATAGTAATTTTAAATGCCATTATGGGAGTAATACAGGAAAGCAAGGCTGAAAAATCAATAGAAGCACTTCAAAAATTATCAAGCCCCCAAGCAAAAGTTAAAAGAAATGGCCAATCGAGATTAATTGCAAGCGAAGAATTAGTACCAGGGGATATAGTATACATAGAAGCAGGCAACTATGTGCCAGCAGATGTAAGATTAATAAATGCATATAATTTCAAAGTTGAAGAATCTGCACTTACAGGAGAAACCATACCAGTAGAAAAGAATGCAGAAAAAATAATAAATGAAAATTCAAATTTAGGAGACATGGAAAACTTAAGTTTTTCAACAACAATAGCAGTTAGCGGACATGCAGAAGGAATAGTTACAGAAACAGGTATGAATACAAAAGTGGGAAAAATTGCACAAATGATTATAACAGACGAAGCACCAGAAACACCTCTGCAAAAAAGACTACGGAGATGTAGGCAAAAAGCTTGGAATAACAGCACTTGCAATTTGTGCATTAGTGTTTTTAATAGGACTTGCAAGACATATACCAGTAATGGAGATATTTATGGCATCAGTAGGACTAGCGGTTGCAGCAATTCCAGAGGGGTTACCTACAGTTGTTACAATAATGCTATCAATTGGAATTACGAGAATGGCAAGAAAAAATAGCATAATAAGAAGACTTCCAGCAGTAGAAACACTTGGAAGTAGCACGGTTATTGCATCAGATAAAACAGGAACACTTACACAAAATAAAATGCAAGTTACAAAAATATTCACTTTGGAAAATGGAAGCCAAGAGAAACTATTAAAACTTGGCGCAATGTGTACAGACTGTACAACTCAAAATGGGCAGATAGAAGGGGAAGCAACTGAAAAAGCAATAGTTCAAGCAGCACAGAACCTAGGAAACACAAAAACAGATTTATATAATGAAATGCCAAGAATAAATGATATTCCATTTAGCTCAGAAAGAAAAATGATGACAACAATTCACAAGATAGGAAATAAATATAGAATTATTACAAAAGGTGCTCCAGATGTACTAATAAAAAGATGTAATTATTATAGTACGCAAAATGGGGAAAACAAGCTAACACAAAATGAGGTTTCGCACATAGTAAAACAAAACGAGCAAATGGCAATGATGGCATTAAGAGTAATTGCAGTTGCATATAAGGATATAGATATTTTGCCACAAAAAATAGATACAAATTTAGAAAACAATTTAACATTTTGTGGGCTTATAGGAATGATAGATCCACCACGAGAAGGCGTAAAGAATGCAATTGCCGAATGTAAACGAGCAGGAATAAAAACTGTAATGATTACAGGTGACCATATTTTAACAGCAAAAGCAATAGCTGAAAAGCTTGGTATATTAAAGTTTGGAGATGTAGCAATTACTGGACAGGAACTAGATAAAATATCAGATGAGGAACTAGAAAAAAACATAATGAAATACTCAGTATTTGCAAGAGTATCTCCAGAGCATAAAGTAAGGATAGTAAAAGCATTTAGAAGCCAGGGAAATGTTGTAGCAATGACAGGAGACCGGTGTAAATGATGCACCAGCACTAAAAAATGCTGATATTGGGATAGCAATGGGAGATACAGGAACAGATGTTGCAAAAAATGCAGCTGATATGATATTAACAGATGATAATTTTGTAACAATTATAGAAGCGGTAAAAGAAGGAAGGCATATATATGATAATATAAAGAAATCTGTACATTTCTCAATATCTACAAATGTAGGAGAAATAGTAACAATGTTTATGGGACTAGTGTTAGGTTTTGATACACCACTTTTAGCAATACAATTGTTATGGATAAACTTTGTTACAGACTCTCTGCCAGGTATTGCTCTTGGGCTAGAACCAATGGAAGAAGGCATAATGAATAAAAAGCCTAAAAAGGTAAATGAAAGCCTATTTGCAGGAGGACTATGGGGCAAAATAATTATAGAAGGCATAATGATAGGAACAATAACGTTATTTACATTTGCTTTAGGAAACAAGCTTTATGGTTTAAGAACAGGAAGAACAATGGCATTTTTCGCATTAAGTGCACTAGAATTAATGCATAGCTTTAATATAAAAAGTGAGGAATCTATATTCAAAACAGGAATATTAAATAATGTGTATCTAATTGGAGCAGTGGCAATAGGCTTAATATTGCAAGCAGTGGTAATTTTACAACCAAGACTTGCACAAATATTTGATAGTGTACCATTAACTGCTAAACAATGGTTTTGTGTAGGTATAATCTCATTCTTACCAATAGTTTTAGTAGAAATACAAAAAGCTATAAATGGCTTTAAATTTGGAAAAGTAGTATACCCTAAAAAACAAGCAATGGAAAAATCATAACAAAAAGCACCCAAAATGTGGGTGCTTTTTATAAATTTTGCAAAAAATCTTGAAGATAGCAAATTTCATGATATAATACTAGTCAAATGGAGTGAACATATGAAAAAGAATAAAACAAACATATCAAAATTATTATTAACCTTGGCAATAGCATTATTTTTAGGCATTGCAACATACTTTAATATAGATTTAGATGGTCTACTTAATAGTTCTAATGCGTATAACAAAATCAATTATACAGCGTCTTTTGATTTAACCACAATTCCAAAATTTGAAAATGAACCATATGTTGTTTTAAACGATAACAAACCAGATTTTAATGAAGAAGACTTTGCAAGAGATACATTTGAAGATTATAGCCCCTTAGATTATTTGGAAAGATGTGGTCCGGCTTTTGCAAAGGTAGGTATTGAAACAATGCCAACAGAAGAAAGAGGAGCAATAAACAGTGTAAAACCATCAGGTTGGCAAACTGCAAAATATGATATTGTTGAAGGTAAATACCTATATAACCGCTGTCATTTAATAGGTTATCAACTAACAGCAGAAAACGCAAATGAAAAGAACTTAATAACAGGCACAAGGTATATGAATGTTCAGGGAATGCTTCCATTTGAAAATATGGTTGCAGAATATGTAAGAACAACAAAAAATCATGTTCTATACAGAGTAACACCAATATTTGAAAATGACAATTTAGTTGCAAACGGAGTAGAAATAGAAGCAGAATCTGTAGAAGATAAGGGAGAAGGAATATGCTTCAATGTATATGTTTATAATGTTCAACCAGGGATAGATATAAATTATAAAAACGGAGAAAGCACTTTAAATTAAAGGAGATGAGAAAACTGAGATTAAGTTTATTTAACAATATAAAAAACAGATGCAAAAGTAATGAAACAACTAACTTTTTACAGGAATTATCAAATTCATTAAGCAAAACAAATACTAAAACAAGGGAAGATGGACTATATTACGTATTAAATGCAAACCCAGACAAAATATATTTAACCAGATTTGGAGAAAGAAAAGTTTTTGAGGCAACCGACCTTCCAGAAGAAATAAGAAAAGTTGTAAGCGAGGGCTTTATATTAAGATATAAAAATGGAAGATATGAAATAGATGAAGAATTAACAGACAGAAATTTTGAAGGAGAAATAGATATAGATAATTATAAAGAATAAAGGATACTTGAGGAACCAAGTATCCTTTTAATATTTAGTTTTTATCTTTTACCAAAACATCATCATTATCAACAAGTAGTGCAAAATATGGTTTTTCTTTACCTTTCTCTTTCATAAATAATACAAAAGTATCTGTAAAATTAAATTCTCGTTCATCTATGTCAGATAAACTCATGTACATATCTATAAAACCTTCACTTCTAACAAACCCACCATAGTTATTAAGCTCAAAATCTACGGTTTGAATTGCTTGAATAATAATTGCATTAGTGCCTTTAATATATTTATGGCAAAGTTCATCATAATTGATATCTGAGTGAACTTGTATAAAAGGAATTTTTAATCTATCCATTCCGTGCTTAACATCTTTCCTTCCTGTATATGAATTTGATTTTGAAATTAAATCATTATATAATTCTGCAAATGATTTTTTATCATTAGTTCTATATAGATATAATTCCTCGCCTTCCTCAGTATTAATTTTTACAGCAAAATCATTATTTGAATTATAAAATAATGCTTCTACATTATCAAAGGTGGTTTCAATAGAGCTATCATCCAAGCCAAAGTATTTAACTTTATTACTACTTCCTGCAAAAGAAGAAGACTCTCTTTCAGGGAAAGGAACTTCAAAAGTGAAAGACTTTTTTAACATAGAATATATTAAATAGTGGTCCTCTGTAACATCCCAATTTATTCTATTTAGTATATTAGTTTTTTCATTAAATCTATTGTAAATGTCCGATTCAATTTTGTCTTTTAATTTGTCATTTACTGCTCCAGTTATAATGTAATAATCTTTCTCAGACAAAAAATCTTTTGTAAAAGTTTTTTTATTTAGTTCATTTGCAATTTCAGGAGTGTTTTCCTCAAATTCAATTTTATCTATGTTTAAAAAGTCCAAAAGTTCATTCCAAGCAAGGTTAAATGTTCCAACCCAAACATGATTTTCATCTGCATTTCCAAGGCTTCCGGTAAATGTGGCAGTTAGATTTGCATTGTTTATTTTTTTAATTATAATTTTTGTAGCAAAAACAGCTCCGGAAACAACAATTGCAACAACTAAAATTATAGATAATAGTCTTATAAATTTATGGCTTTTCATTTCTACGATCCTTTCTTTTATTAATAACTTTTTGAGAGATTTTTTGGCATTATATACTAAATTTTTAATTTGCTTTTCAGTTTTTTCCATAATCAAAGCAGCTTCCTTGTAGCTTAAGCCCTCAATTTGAGTTAAGTATATAGCTATTTGGTAATCTGTTTTTAGTTTGTTAAGAACCATTTGAATTTTGACTTTTCTTTCATTTGAAAAAACAATATCTTCTAATAGAGTTTCGGAAGAAATATCTTCACATTTGCTAATATCTGTTTCATGAATATGGTTTTTCTTTATATAGTTCAAAGCCTTAGACTTAGCAATAGTATATATGTAAGATTTAAAAGAATATGAATTATTATAAGCAGAGTGGTTTTCAAGTAAATACAAAATGACATCTTGAAAAATATCTTCTGCAATTTCAATGTGCTTAACATATCTACTAATAAAAAAGATTACATAGTTTCTATACTTATTAATCAAAGAATCAAAAGCTTCTTTATTGCCATTTAAAAAATCATTATATAAAACTTTATCCTGGTCCATTTTTCACCTCTCATATATAATACAATTTTTTCAGTAAAAAGTCTAATGGAAAATAGAAAATTTTAGAACAAAACAATTGACAAAAGAGCAAAAGAATGATAATATAATACAAACAAAATATCGCAAATTTTTACAAATGTATTATATAATTTTAAAGGAGGAATACTTTTGAATAATACTATAGATGATAAATTAATTGGAAATGAAAACAACATCGTTTTTTACACTGACAAAGATGATAATGTTAATGTAGAAGTTATTTTACAAAATGAAGATGTTTGGCTTAATACACAATCAATTGCTAAATTATTTCATGTTCAGAGAGCAGATATAACAAAGCATATTAACAAAATTTATAAAGATGAAGAACTAGAAGAAGCTTCAACTTGTTCCAAAATGGAACAAGTTCAAAAAGAGGGAAATAGAAGTGTTACAAGAAATATTTCTTATTATAATTTAGATATGATAATATCAATAGGCTTTAGAGTAAATTCAAAACCAGCAATTAAATTTAGAACATGGGCTAATAAAGTAATAAAAGAATATATGGTAAAAGGTTTTGTTCTAAATGATGAAAGGTTTATTAAAGGAAATAAATACGATGCTCAATATTTTGACGAATTATTAGAACGCATAAAAACCATTAGGGTAAGTGAAAGAATGGCTTATCAAAAAATTATGGATCTATTTATAGCAACAGCTGTTGATTACAACAAAAACTCTGAGGAGGCATATACATTCTTTAAAATAGTTCAAAATAAGCTACACTATGCTATTACTGGAAAAACGGCGGCAGAGCTTATTTATACTAGAGTAAACTCTAACAAAGAAAATATGGGACTTACAAACTGGAAAAACAGTCCAAATGGTTTAATATATAAATATGATGTTATAATAGCAAAAAATTATTTGAATGAAGAAGAAATAAACAAATTGAATGATTTAACTAATATGTTTTTGGTATTTGCTGAAGATGAAGCCAAAGAAAGACATGTAATGACAATGCAAAATTGGATCAATGCAACAGATGACTTATTAAAATTTAGAAGAAAAAATGTATTAGATAATGCTGGCTCTATATCTCATAAAAAGGCCATTGAAAAAGCAAATACAGAATATGAAAAATATAGAGTAAAACAAGACACAGAGTATATTTCAAGTATGGATAAAATGTTAGATAGGTATTTGAGAGAAAATAAACATGAATAAAAAGTCCAGCCATTTAACCTTTTCTCCACAAAAGTCATAAAATATACTAAGACTTTTATGGAGGAATTTTTATGGCAAAGATAATTGTTTTTAATAATGACAGCAACCGTATGGAGACATATTATAGAAATGAAAATGAACCAATGCCTTATAATACAAATAGAAGCTTATTGGTTCGAGAATTCAGAGGTTCAAGTAATAGCAATACTTTGTGGACAACAAAAAGAGCAATGCAAAGTTGGAATGCAACAAGGTATTTATATGGAAAACCAATTCCTGTAGGGTTTGCATTTAAGAGGGCCTGGGAAGGTGGTCATAGTAATCAGTCACAACACTACGCAGGTGTAGCTTTTGATGTAGGTCAAAGACTTAGCAACAGCGAAAGAAATGCTTTAAGAAACTTAGCCCAAGAATCAGGAGTGTGGTCTTATGTAGAACCAGCAAGCCTAACTCCAACTTGGGTTCATTTTGATAAACGTTTTGGCAGACCAGCTTGCTCAACAGGTGGATATCCAATTGTTCGAAGAGGAAGTATAAGCACATATGTATTAATAGCCCAAGATGACTTAAATACATTAGGATATAGAACAGGTGGGTTAGATGGAATTTTTGGAGGAAGAACAGAAGAAGCGGTAAGAAATTACCAACGTTCAAGAGGACTATCCGCAGATGGTATTGTTGGTTGCAATACTTGGCGTTCACTTCAAGAAGACGTTGTTGGAACAGGCAGAACCAATACGACTTTAGATTAATATATTTGAATTTTTAGTAAAAATTATTTCTATAATTATCAGTTTGAAATTTTTTTACAGTCCGCCAAATCTCGTCGGAGCTTTTGTATTTATTTAAAATCGAACCCACGCTGGAGACGCCTAACGAAGTGTTTCGGGGGTCTTCGATTTTCTCTAAATACAAAACTCCTGCGTTTGGCTACTTTTCTTATAAAATTAAGTTTATATGGTATTTTTTTATATTGTAAAAATCTAAAAAAGTCTTGTAATTCCAAGCATTTTATGATATTCTATAATATGTGAAAAAAGAAAGAGGAAGTGAACATTTTATGAAAGTTATTTTATTACAAGATATAAAAAATGTAGGAAGAAAAGAACAAATAATAGAAGCAAATGATGGATATGCACGAAATTATTTGTTTCCTAAAAAACTAGCAATAGAAGCTACAAAAGACAATATGCTTAAGTTACAAGCAAAGAAAACATCTGAAGCAAATAAGAAAAAGGCTGAAATAGAAGCAAATAAAGAGATTGCTAAAAAAATAGAAAAAATAGAACTTACAATAAAAGCAAAAGTTGGAGAAAATAGCAAAATATTTGGAGGAATTACATCAAAAGAAATAGCAGAAGAATTAAAAAAACAACACAAATTTGAAATAGATAGAAAAAAAATAACATTAAAAGATACAATAAAATCTCTTGGAAGATATACAGCAGAAATCAAATTTGGAGACGGAGTAAATGCAGAATTAACAATAAATGTAACAGGAGAATAAAAGCAATAAAGGAGTGAAACTGAATGGAGATAGGTAAAATTCCACCACAAGACATAGAAGCAGAACAAGCAATTTTGGGAAGCATGTTAACAGACCAAGATGCTGTTACAGATGCTATAGAAGTACTAAAGGCAGAGGATTTTTATAGAGATGATAATAAATATATATTTGAAGCAATGGGCAATTTATATGCTAAAGGAGAACCAATAGATATTATTACAGTAAAAGCAGAACTAACTTCAATGCAAAAATTCGAGGCAGTTGGTGGAATAGAATACTTAGCAACATTACCAGATAAAGTTCCACTTGTTTCAAATGCAGATAAATATATTAAAATAGTTGAAGAAAAATCTATTTTAAGAAAACTATATAAAAAAGCCTCAGAAATAGACCTAAGTAATTATGATAATCCTCATTTTTATGATGATTTTGTACTTTCAGTATCCGAAGCAGAGAAAACAATAGATAGATTTTTAGATTTAATTTCTATCTTTTTAAAAGGCTTATTCATTTTTCTGACGACAGGTCTTTTTTATCTTGTAATAGACCCAGTAGGAATATTGTTCCTATTTTTATCATATACAAGGCAAGCTACAAAGTTTTCTTCTCCAAAAACCTCATTGCAGAGCTTTTTCAGATTATCCAATTCAACTGTTTTTCCAATGCCGCCCATGCCAATACTTCTGATGTTGCAGCATCAATAACAGCTATCTGTCCATATATGCCATCTGTTTCCAGCATCATGTTTCTGTCTAACAGGTCATAACACGTGTCTATAAGTTCTTTGTCAGCCAATGGACAAGTATCAACACTGTCGTTATTATAGAATGCCTCTTTTCCCTGAGCATAGGTTCCTACGCTATGGAAGAATAGCATCAAAACTAATAAAGTTCTAAATGTATGTGTT
>OQVL01000748.1_pt1 | contig 18105 bp, 24 predicted proteins | sample 1691501 | NCBI WGS metagenome assembly OQVL01 (sample SAMN03418253, study PRJEB22391) | human gut metagenome | biome: human-gut; feature: organic feature; material: feces | host: Homo sapiens | place: Tanzania | collected 2013-01 | reverse complement strand
TTATAATATTTTTCCATTTGAAGTAGAAATACAAGTGGTTAGCAAGAATAAAGCTTTTAAGATATTTATTTTATTTTGTTTTTCACTTATTCTATTAGCGGGAGTATAAAATTTATATTGAATTTGTTTAATTGATAAATCTACTTCTCCAAGTATATTCTTATTCATAGCAATATAGATATACAAAGGGAGTACCCATGGATTAGCTATTACACTCAAATCAATAATATTATTAGGAACAGGAACAAAAATGTTATTCTACTTTTTCAAGAAAAATCCTTGAATCCCCTGAGCCGCAGGGTTCTGCACTATACAATGTATGGATTGTCCTTCAGGGAATATCTTGAGCTGTTTCATCACATTTCCACTCCGAAATATTCCCTGGAAGATATACTCGGAGGAAAAGCACATATTGAAGGAATGCTGCACCCTCTTCCTCTTTTCAGAGAATATCTTTCAGAAGGCTATTATCCATTCGCCATAGAGGGCGATTTTCCGATGAGGATGCAGAATGTGATAACGAAAACCATCGAGTCTGATATTGCCCAATATGCTGAATTGAAAGCGTCCACGGCAAAAAAGCTCAAGAAGATGCTGGCGGTCATTTCAACACTCGCTCCATACAAGCCTAATGCCGACAGGCTGCTTGCTGCGGTCACAGCGCTGTGCGGCGATCCGTCGACGTACACGGGCGCGTATGTTTTCATCGGCGCCGTTTTGTATGCAGCCGAGCTTTATGCCGACTTCACCGGCGGCATAGACATAACCATCGGTGTTGCACAGGTGCTTGGAATAAAGGTGAAGGAGAACTTCATCCGTCCGTATTTTTCGCGCAATATCGCCGAATATTGGCGCAGATGGCACATCTCCATGGGCACATGGTTCAAGGACTATATCTTCTATCCGCTGTCGGTCGCGCCGTGGCTTCTGAAGCTTTCAAAATCCGCGCGCAAAAAAATATCCGACGGCTTCGGAAGAAAGCTGTCGGTGTATGTTTCGACGATAGTGACGTGGTTCCTTACCGGCCTGTGGCACGGCGCGGCGTGGAATTTTGTCGTTTGGGGACTTCTCAACGCTTTCTTCATCCTGCTTGCCGAGGAGTTCAAGCCCGTGTCGCAGCGCTTCCGCGCAAAGCACGAAAGGCTTGTTTCCGGCTTCGGATACAGGGTGTTTGAAACGCTCAGAACGTTCCTGCTCATGTGCTCGCTGCGCGTTCTCGACTGCTACCGCGATGTTGAGGTATCTTTCCGCGCGCTCGGTACGGTGTTTACGGACTTTAACTGGGGCGAGGCATTCTCCGGTGCGCTTCTGCAGCTGGGGCTTACGGGCGCAGACTATATAATCGCCGCAGTCGGTGTTGTTATCATGTTTGCCGTTTCCTGCATTCAGGAAAAGCACGGCAGCGTGCGCGAGGTACTGTGGGAAAAGCCTGTTTTGTGCTATGCCGTGTTCTTCGTCCTTGCCGTTGCGGTCCTGACCTTCGGCGCGTACGGTGTGGGATACGATGCAACGCAGTTTATCTATAACCAGTTCTGAGGAAGCAAATGAGCAAAAAAAGCAATAAAAAACTGCATATGATCTGCCTTGCTGTTTTCGCGGTGCTGCTGTGCGCGGCAGTATGGTTGCTTGGCAGGATAACCGAGCCGAAATACATGTCCGGCGTTCTCGAGGGCGCGATGACGCAGGAGTATTATAATGAAGAAAACTCGCACGATGTGATATTTGTCGGCGACTGCGAGGTGTACGAGAACTTTTCCCCCGTAACAATGTGGGAGGAACATGGCATAACGAGCTACATCCGAGGCTCGGCGCAGCAGCTTATCTGGCAGTCGTACTATCTGCTTGCAGAGGTGTTCGAGCGCGAAAGCCCGAAGGTCGTTGTGTACAATGTCCAGTCGATGAAGTACGACACTCCGCAGAGCGAGGCGTACAACCGCATGACGCTCGACGGTATGCCGCTTTCAAAGCATAAGCTTGATGCGATAAAGGCCTCCATGACCGAGAATGAGGATATGATAAGCTACCTTATCCCCTTCCTGCGCTATCATTCGCGCTGGTCGGAGCTGACGGACGAGGACTTTGAGTACGCCTTCCGCCGCAACCCCGTGACGATCGCAGGCTACCTCATGCGCGCAGATATTGAGCCAATGACAAAGCTGCCGACGGCGCCGGTGTTGGACGATTACACGATAGGCGACACGTGCTGGGAATACCTTGACAAAATGCAGAAGCTGTGCGATGCTAACGGAGCGACGCTCGTTCTTATAAAATCGCCGAGCCTGTGGCCGCACTGGTACGATCAATGGGACGAGCAGATAAGCGATTACGCCGCCGAGCACGGCCTTGACTACATAAATCTGCTGAACGTTTCGGACGATATCGGCATCGACATGCAGACGGACACCTATGACGCCGGTCTGCATCTGAACATTTACGGCGCGGAAAAGCTCTCGCGCTATTTCGCGGAGATCCTCGCCGGGCGCTATGGAGTACCGGACCGCAGTGAGGATGAAACCATAGCCGCGGATTGGGAAAATAAATGCAATGCGTATTATGAGCTTCTGGCAGCGCAGAATGCCGAGCTTGAGGAATACGGCTATCTAAAAAGCTGGACACTGGGGGACGAAAAATGAAAAAGTTTATTGCAATTATCCTTGCCGTTTTGTGCGTTTTCGCGCTTTGCGCCTGCGGAAACGACGGCGGCAGCGGCGACAACGATGCAAACAAAACCGCCGAGTACAAGCCCGATTACGGCGAGCTTTACTATGCCTCGGGCGAGGTGAAGTTCGGCATTCTCGACCCTGCCGCGGATGTTCTGTCCGCCCTCGGCGAGCCTGACAGCACCTTTGAATCCAACAGCTGCGCGTATCAGGGCAAGGACAAGTTCTATTATTATGACGGCTTTGAAGTCTTGGTAAACGATGTTGACGGGACAGAGCGCATCACCGGCATAACCATTGCGGATGATACCGTTTCCAATCCTCAGGGCGTGAAGATCGGCATGAAGATCGACGAGGCGCTCGCGCTCATGGACGGCATCGAGTATGTTCAGTCGGGCGATACCTATAAGTTCACCGTCGGCTCGACCCTGTTCAGGCTTCAGGCCGGCGACGACGGCACGGTCGCTGCCGCGGAATACTCCGTTGCAGCAAACGATAAGTGAGGTGCGCCATGGCTGAGTACAAAAAGATGAAGCTCGAGGACGTTTTTGCCGACATTGAAAAGATAATGGGCGCCGACGCTTCCGACGAGGAAAAGAGCATGCAGCTGCGCAAAAAAGCCGCCTCGGCTTACGAGCAGGAGGACGATCCTGCCGCCGCGGCTTATTACGACGAGGCGATAGCCCTCGGCTGCGTCGAGGCCGACATGCTGCCGGAGATTCTTTTCCGCGGCGGCGTGAGCTTTGCGAAGCTTGATGAGAAAAAGTCGTTTGAGCTTTTAAAGCGCGCTGCCGAGCTTGGCCACGTCAAGGCCATGCTCAACCTTGCCGTTTGCTATCAAAAGGGCGTCGGCACGTCGAAGAACGAAAAAGAGTGCTATAAATGGGCGCTGGCTGCTGCCAATGCCGGGGATATAGAGGCGATGTATATCTGTGCTTTGTGCTCCGAGCAAGGCTTCGGAACCAAAAAAGATCCCACCGAGGCGTTTGCGCGCTTCAAGCGCGCCGCCGAAGCAGGCGTTGTTGATGCAATGTATAAAACCGCGCTCAACCACGACCGCGGCGAGGGTACCTTCCGCAATCCGCAGGCGGCGTTTGAATGGTTCAAAAACGCGGCCGAAATGGGTCATCCCGACGCGCAGCACGATCTTGCCGTGTGCTATGCAAACGGCGAGGGAACGGCGGCCGATCCCTCGGAGGCCTTCCGCTGGATGAAGCTCTCGGCCGAAAACGGCAATGTTGACGCAATGCGCCTTGCCGGCGGCTGCTATTATAACGGCTTCGGTGTTAAGGAGAATCCGAAAAAGGCCTTTGAGATGTTCAAAAAAGCCGCCGAACTCGGCGACGTTGACTGCATGCGCATGACGGGTGATTGCTACGCCATCGGCAGCGGCGTTAAGCAAAACCGCGATGAGGCAATGCGCTGGTATCGCATAGCTGCCGAAAACGGCGATATGGACTCGCGCGAAATGATGGAAAATTACTGAATTGAATAGCAAAAAAACACGGTAGGTTTTCACCTGCCGTGTTTTTTATGTCAGCTTGATGTCAGCTTGTTTAATATGTCGATATCCGGTATCGCCGAGGTGCCCTTGTTCGGAAAGGATGTGATGGCGCTCATAAGCCCCACCATTACAAAGGCAATGACCGCAAGCAAGGCAATGACTATAACTGCAATAATAAATCCCGTGCGTATATTGGCCTTTGCGCGGCGGATCTCCTCGTCCTCTTCTTTTTTGTTTTTCTTCATCGTGCCTCACCTCCGACGACACTATTTTATATCATATAAAAATATTGTCAACAAACTGTCTGTTAACATTGACAAATGCAGCCGGCATGATATAATAACAACATCAGTTGCGCAACAGCAGTTGCACAAAAACGAGGAAGTGATAATAATGCCGCCGAGAGTGAAGTTTTCGCGAGAAGAGATAATTGCCGCGGCGCTGGATATAGTGCGCCGGGGCGGAATGGCAGCGCTCACGGCCCGAAGCCTTGCAGCGGAGCTCGGCTCGTCCGCAAAGCCGGTGTTCGGCCTTTTCGAGAATATGCAGGAGGTGCAGGATGAGGTCGTGCGTGCGGCAAATGCCGAGTATCAGTCTTTTCTGCGCGCCGAGATGATGCGCGGAGCATATCCGCCGTATAAGGCCAGCGGCATTGCCTACATTGCCTTTGCCCGAAAGGAGAAGGAGCTGTTCAAGCTGCTGTTTATGCGCGACAGAACCGAGGAAGATTCGGAGACCGAAGATGAAAGCATTGACGGGATCATAGCACTCATATCCCGAAATACAGGGCTGAGCAATGAGGATGCGCGCCTTTTCCATCTCGAGATGTGGATATTCGTCCACGGCATCGCGACGATGATAGTTACGGGATACCTCGACTGGGAAGAGGAATATGTCAGCCGCACTCTGACCGACGTATACGAAGGATTGAAAGCGCGCTGGTGCGGAGGAAACGGAAAATGAATGCGATAGAGATAAAAAAGCTAACGAAAAAATATAAGGACGTGACCGCCGTTGACGGTCTTGAGCTGAGCGTTCGCCGGGGCGAGCTGTTTGCGCTGCTCGGCGTAAACGGAGCGGGCAAAACTACAACGATAAAAATGCTCTCGTGTCTGACCTCGCCCACGTCCGGCGAGGCGTTCCTCGACGGAAAAAGCATAGCTTCTCAGCCGGGTGAGGTGAAGCGCATCATAGGAGTATCGCCGCAGGAGACGGCAGTTGCGCCGAACCTGACGGTCATGGAAAACCTCGAGCTTATGTGCGGCGTGCACGGGCTTTCAAAGGATAAAACGCGCGTGCGGGCGCAGGCGCTGTGCGAAGAGTTTAAGCTCGGTGAGGCAAAAGAGCGCAAGGCCGGAAAGCTCTCGGGCGGCTGGCAGAGAAGGCTCAGCATTGCAATGGCGCTCACCGGCGATCCCGAGATACTGTTCCTCGACGAGCCGACGCTCGGCCTTGATGTCATTGCGCGCAGCGAGCTGTGGGATACCGTGCGCGCGCTCAAGGGCAAAAAGACGATAATACTCACAACGCATTATATGGAGGAAGCCGAGGAGCTGTCCGACCGTGTAGGGATTATGCGCGGCGGAAAGCTGCTGGCCCTCGGCACGGCAGAGGAGCTAAAAGCCTTTGCCGGAAAAGAAAAATTCGAGGATGCGTTCGTCGCGATAGTAAAGGGGGAGGGGAAATGAAAATGCTCACATTCTCCTCGCGCACGGCAAAGGAGATACTGCGCGATCCCGTAAACCTCGGCTTTGGACTCGGTTTTCCGGTGGTGCTTATCCTGCTGCTGTCGGCGATCCAGGCGAACATTCCGGTTTCCATGTTTGAAATCGAGAATCTTGCACCGGGTATGACCGTGTTCGGCCTGTCGTTCATGACGCTTTTTGCGGCAACGCTCATCGCAAAGGATCGCGAAAGCGCGCTTTTGCAGCGGCTTTATACAACGCCGCTCACGGCTGCCGATTTCATTTTCGGCTATACCTTGCCGCTGCTGCCCATTGCCCTCGGGCAGGCTGCCGTGTGCTTTGTAACGGCGTTTTTCCTCGGCCTTGAGGTGACGGTGAACGTCCTGTGGTCGGTGCTGATGATAATTCCCGCCTCAGTGTTTTTCATTGCGCTCGGGCTTCTGTGCGGCAGTGCCCTGAGCGTAAAGCAGGTAGGCGGCATATGCGGTGCGCTGCTGACGAACCTCACCGCATGGCTGTCCGGCATATGGTTTGACCTTGATCTTGTGGGCGGCGCGTTCAAAACGGCGGCCGAGCTGCTGCCGTTCTGCCATGCGGTGAGAGTCGAGCAGGCCGTCTGCGCAGGCAGCCTTGCGGATGTCTGGCCGGATCTTGCGTGGGTCATAGCCTACGCCGTCGCCGCCGTAATTTTCGCAGTCCTGGCCTTCCTGCGTCAAATGAAGCGCCAGTGATAAAAAACGAACGACCCTCCGGCGGAGCCGGAGGGTTTGTTTCATGTAAAGTTGAGTTCATTCTTCCGCGCTAATGCCGATCGAAAGACCCACGCCGAGGGCGGCGAGGACGGCGGCTGCGAAAGCGAGAGTGTCGATATTGCCGCCGATGAGCGAGGCAATGACGCTCACGGCGCCCAGAGCGGAGCCGAGGACGGCGAGCTTAAACGCGATGGAGTCCTGCTTTTTGGCCAGCAGTATGAGTGCCGCCGCGGCGGCAGCGACCGCAAGCAGGTGCGCGGCGTAAGTGACGATGAAGGATATAAGAGCTTTGAGATAATCTATGTGCAGTGCGCTCTCGTGCTTGCCGGCGGAGCTTAAAAGCTCGGCCGTTGTGCTGTCTGACGTACCATAGCCCTCGTCGATGAGGCTTTCGCGGCTGCGCTCGACCTTTTCCGCAATGTCCTTATAGACCGAAAGCTCCTCTGCCTTGGCGTCAAGTGCTTCCTTTTCCTTGTCAAGCTCGGCTTTCGTGTCGGCAACGTACTGCCCGTCGGCATCGAGCTTTGCAGGGCCTGACTCTATCTCCTGTTTCATGCCGGAAAGCTGTGCCTGGGCAGAATCTATCTGCTGCTGCGCCTGAGTAAGCCCGGACTCTCCCTGCTGAAGCTGCGCATAGGCCGAATCAAGCTGCGCCTTCATGTCGGAAATGTAGCTGTCGGTCAGGTCGATACCGACCTTGCCGCCGACGATCTTGAGCGCCATCCAATGCGGAATGTGCTTTGCCTCAAGCTCGCTTATGGCAGACGACAGCTGATCGTAAGCGGCCTTGCCCTCGTTGTACGAGGCCCAGCCCGAGTCGAGCTGCGCTCTGCCGCTCGAAACGGCGCTCTGCGCACCGCTGCTGTTAAACCGGTTTTTGCCGACATTGTAGGCTATAAGCTGCTGATTATAGCTCAAAACATCCTCGTTGTATTTTTTATCTGCCGTCTCGTATTGCTTGTACTTTTCGTCATAAGCGGCTTTCTTCTCGTCGTAGGCGGCCTTTTTTTCGTCGTATTCGGCCTTGCCGTCGGCGAGCGCTTTTTCGTTATCGCTGAGCGCGTCAAGCTCCTTTTTGAAGGAGGCGTAGTCTTCACGAACATCGCCGACGGGACTGATGCCGTCCGCTATCCCGGTAAGACCGGTCATGAACGCGGCAAGCAGCAGCACGACGGCAAGAACGATCGCGATCGCTCTCCACTGATTTTTGGATACCATGCTATCACCCTTGAAAGATCTGAATGATCAATGATTGATTATACTATAGGAAACTTGTTAACTCAATATGAATTCGTGCGAAAAATTTTTGCGGTGAGGGTATAAATGTGTAGTAATTTTGTAACCTGTGTGGTAGAATAATTTAAATTAACTGTAAGAAAGAAGTTTTTATATATGGATATCAAAAAACTCGAAAGCTACGCCGAGCTTATCGTCAGAGTCGGCGCGAATGTCCAAAAGGGACAGGATGTTGTCATTTCGGCCGAGCTTGATCAGCCGGAATTTGTCGAAATGCTCGTTGAGCAGTGCTATCTTGCAGGCGCTGCCGAGGTAAGGGTCGAGTGGACGCATCAGCCGCTCAGGCTCAAGCATGTAAAATACCAGACCGTCGAGCGCCTCGGCGAGATAAAAGATTGGGAAAAGCAGAAGCTTCTGAACAGAGCCGAAACGCTGCCGGCCATGATCTATATAGAGTCTGCCGACCCCTCGGGTCTTGACGGGCTGGATCAGGAAAAATGGGGCAAGAGCGTCCAGATGCGCTGGAAGGTCATAAAGCCCATCCGTGACTCGATGGAGAACAAATACCAGTGGGTCATTGCGGCGGCGCCGGGCAAGGCGTGGGCAAAAAAGGTGTTCCCCGAGCTTGGCGAGGCCGAGGCCGTCGAAAAGCTTTGGGAGGCAATACTGTACACCTCGCGCGCCGAGGGCGACGGAGTGAAGGCATGGCAGGAGCACAATGCCGATCTCAAGAGCCGCTGCGAGTATCTCAACTCGCTCGGCCTGCGCAAGCTGCACTATAAAAGCGCAAACGGAACGGATTTCACCGTCGGACTCATTCCGCAGGCGCAGTTTCTCGCCGGAGCGGAGGATACGCTCGGGACAAACGTGCGCTTTAATCCCAACATCCCCAGCGAAGAGGTTTTCACAAGCCCCATGAAGGGACAGGCCGAGGGCATAGTGTATTCGACCCGACCGCTGTCCTACCGCGGCACGATGATCGAAAACTTCAGCATCCGCTTTGAAAACGGCAAGGTGACCGAGGTCAAGGCCCAAAAGGGCGAGGATGCGCTCAAAACGCTCGTGAATATGGACGAAGGCTCGAAAATGCTCGGCGAGTGCGCGCTCGTGCCGTTTGACAGTCCGATAAGAAACAGCGGCATAATGTTTTATAATACCCTTTTTGACGAAAACGCCGCATGCCACCTCGCGCTCGGCGACGGATTTGCTAACTGCATAAAGGACTTTGAAAACTACACGCTCGAGCAGTGCCGCGAAATGGGCATAAATTCGTCCATGATCCATGAGGATTTCATGATAGGCTCCGAGGATCTCAATATCACGGGCGAGACCGAAAACGGCGAGAGAGTGCAGATATTCAAAAACGGAAACTGGGCGTTCTGATCTAGAGGAAGCAAGATGGAGATAGAAAACGAAAAGATAAGGTATTCGGTCAGCCGGAAGAACTTCTTCGTCAAGCTTGCGGTGATCTTCATGATCCTGTCGGCGCTCTGCCGCTTCCTCGGCTATTGGGGCTTCTGGTCGAATCAGACGGCCGGATTTGTCACATTTCAGATTGTGCTGCCGATACTGTGCAACCTGCTGTTTATCGTGCTCGTTCTGTATGCAGGCAGGCGCTTTTTCAGTCTGACGTTTATCCCGGTCATACTGGGTGTAATGTTTTTCATAATCAAAGCCTTCGGGTTTGACAGCATACTGCACACGATACTGTGCATATGCCTGTATCTTGCCGTCGCGTTTATCTACACGGCGACGGTGTTCGGCGTTATCCGGACTAAGTGGCTGCTTGCGCCGCTGTTCGGTCTGCCGCTTATAGTACATATTTACATTGACAGAGACATGATCGCACCGAAGGGGAAGACTGTTGTGCTCGCGGAGCTTTTGCCCGAGATATCTGTGCTGTGCATTATGGCGGCGCTTTTGTGCATTTGCTTTGCAATGAAAAGGCGCGACTTTGCAGCCGAAAAGGCGAGCAGCGCCGAGCAGCAGACGATAGATCTGCTCGTCAGCAATGAGGAGCCGCCCGCATCCGAGATCATGCCCGATGCTGCGCCGCAGGAGGGCGATGCACATGAGTGATACTATCAGAAAAGACCCGACTGAGGAAAAAACCGTAGTCGTCAAAAAAAGCGATATCGAGCAGCAGCTCCACAGAGCCGACGAGGAAAAAACCGTCCTCGACACGGTCAATGAGGGATACAAGAGCATATTTGACCCCGAGCTTGAGGAGATACTGCGTGAAACCGAAGGATATGAGCTTACTCCGCAGGACGAGGACGGCGAGCCGGAATACGAGGAAGAGCCGGAGTACGACGAGAGCGAATCGGACGCCGAGCGCATCATACGCGAGCAGTCCGAGCACCGCGCGCATAAAAAGAGAAAAAAGCTCATCATTGTGTGTGTTGCCATCGTGGCTGTGCTCGCGGCCATGCTTGCACTGATACTCGCACTCAAAAACGGCGGAACGGAAAACGAATACAGCAATGCATTCAAGCAGGCGCAGGAATATTACTACGCCGGAGATTACGATAACGCACTTACAAAGCTGCGCGAGGCAATGGAGGTCAAAAAGACCGACGAGTGCCTGCTTCTTATGAGCCGCTGCTATGAGGCCAAGTACGATTACGTCAATGCCATTGCCATCCTTGAAAGCTCAACAAGCGGCAGCGACGAAATAAAATCCGAGATTGAGCGGCTCAAAAAAGCCAAGGAGGATTACGACAGCGGCAAGATAGTCGTCATCTGCGGTGAGCAGTACGATGTGGAAACAACTTCACTTGATCTGTCGAAGAAGGGAGCAGGTTCGGCCGCCCTCAAGGATATCGCAAAGCTCACCGAGCTTACGAGCCTCAAGCTTTCCGACAATAAGATAGACGAGCTTGATTTCCTCACGCCGCTCAAGAAGCTCACCTCGCTCGACCTTTCGAACAACAAGATAAGCGATATTACACCGCTCAAAAAGCTCAGCTCGCTCAGAACGCTGCACCTTGACGGAAATGAGATAAAGGACTTTTCTCCGCTTTATGATATCGACAGTCTGTCCATGCTTACCATCGGGCAGATGGATATAAGCGCGTCTCAGCTCAAGGAACTGAAAGCGAAGCTTCCAAACTGCATCATATACAGCGACGATGCAAAGGAGGACGTTATTGAGATAAAGCTCGGCGGCAAAACGTTTAAAAACAATGTGAAGGAGCTTGACCTTTCCGGCTGCGACGTTCATGATATCACGCTGCTGTCGGCCTGCACGAAGCTTGAAAAGCTCGACCTTTCGGATAACTCGATCTCCGATATCTCGGCGCTTGTCGATCTTCCGAGCCTTAAAGAGCTTGATATCTCAAACAACCGCATAAGCGATATAAGTCCGCTTATGAGCGTGCCGAAGCTTGAGTACCTCAATCTTTCCGGCAACAGGATAAAATCGGTCGCGGCGCTTCAGGATCTTTCCGGGCTTACGGAGCTTAATGTCAGCGGCAATGAGCTTGGAAGCATCGCCGCCATTGGCAGGCTCACGAATCTGAAAACTCTGTGGATGGATAAGGTCAGCCTGTCCGACGCAGACCTCGAGGAGCTTTATAACCTCAAAAATCTCAAAAAGCTCAGCATAAAGGATAACGCAGACCTGAGCGAGGCGGCCGTTGCAACGCTGAAAAAGAAGCTCTCCGGCTGCTCGATCAGCCATTCCGAGCTTAAAAGCGAGATCGTCCTCGGCGGCAAAAGCTTTGCCGTGGACGCCGAAAACGTTGAGGCAAACGGCCTCGGCCTGAGCGATATCTCCAAGGCGTCGGGCTTTACTAACGTAAAGCACCTTGACCTGTCAAATAACTCGATATCAAGGCTCTCGCCGCTGTCAACGCTTAAAACGCTCGAAACGCTCGATCTGTCGAATAACTCGATCAGCGACATTTCGGCGCTCGCCTCACTTAAAAATCTCAAACAGCTCTGGCTCAACGGAAACAGCATCAGCGCAGACCAGATACAGGCGCTGAAAGCCGCTCTGCCCGACTGTTATATAAGTGTTGAATAAAAATGTGAGAACAAATTTTAAATTTTAAAGCAAATTCAACAAAAGCGTCTTTCATTTTACATGCGCTTATGCTATAATAAAGTTAAGCAGGAAGCATCCTGCAAAGCAGAAAGGAGCCGGCACATATGAAATTTACGTTTACCGAAAAAAAGATGGGCACCTCCGAAGAGCTCAGAGCCTATACTGAGCGCAAGGTTGGCAAGCTCGACCGCTTCTTTAAGACCGAAAGCAGCGCAAATATCACGTTCAGCATGGAGCGCGGCAGATTCCTGGCAGAGATCACGGTTTCAAATAACGGCCTGTATTACAGAGCCAGCGAGCTTACAAACGATATGTATGCTTCCGTTGATTCCGGTGTCGCGTCCATCGAACGCCAGATCCGCAAGAACAAGACCCGTCTTGCAAAACGCCTGAGAGAGGGCGCGCTCGAGAAGGAGACAAGACCCGAGTATGCCCCCGTTGAGGAGGAAGAGGATGAGGAATTCAAGATCGTGCGCAGCAAGCGCTTCCCCATCAAGCCCATGTCAACGGAAGAGGCAATATTGCAGATGAACCTGCTTGAGCATGAGTTCTTCGTGTTCCGCGATGAGCAGGCCGACGGTGCAATATCAGTTGTCTATTGCCGCAAAAACGGCGGTTACGGTCTGATAAGCGATGACGCTGAATAAAAAACAATAAATATACAGCTGCCCCACCAAAAGGTGGGGCAGTCAGTCTGATTTAAAGATAGTGCTGCCGAGCAGAGCCGATTGAGCAGCAGGGGAGCACGAGGGGGCAAGACCCCTCTCGTAATTGGATTAATAGCCATCAAAAACGTCCGGTACGGACTTTTTGACGAGCGTAGCGAGATTTTTCGTGAAAACTTGTTTTCACAAAAAATGTGGCGTTGCAGCGCGCAAAAAAGCTGAAGACTTTTTTGCACGGTGGGGCAGTTTTGAGAAATTTGAGGATAAAAACCAGATGAATTACACCGAAGTAACGATAGAATGCAAAAACACAGACGAAACCTGCGACAGGCTCACCGCCCTCGGCGTTGACGGCTTTGTCATCGAAAACGAGGACGATTTCAAGGCCTTCCTTGAAAATAACCGCCAGTATTGGGACTATGTCGATTCCTCGCTCGAGGAAAGCTATAAGGGCGTTTCGCGCGTTAAATTCTATGTTGAGGATAACGAGGACGGCGCGCGGCTGCTCGATGCCGTGAAGGCGGAGTTTGAGGTGAAAACAGCGCCCGTGTGCGACGCCGACTGGGAAAATAACTGGAAGGAGTATTATAAGCCGCTCGAGATCGGCGAAAAGCTCCTTGTCGTGCCGGAGTGGATCGACTGCGCCGAAGTGGGCAGAGTTCCGCTGCGCCTCGACCCCGGTCTGCTGTTCGGAACCGGCGCGCATGCAACAACGCGCATGTGCCTTGCCGCGCTCGAAAAGTACGCAGGGGAGGGCAAGCGCGCCCTTGACCTCGGCTGCGGCAGCGGTATCCTCGGCATAGGCGCTATCGTTCTCGGCAGCGATTTCTGCACCGCCTGCGATATCGACCCCAAAGCGCCCGACACCGTCATGGAAAACGCGGCTCTCAACGATATCGGCGGCGACAAAATGAAGGTCTACGCCGGCGATATAATCGGCGACGGAAAGCTCAGAGCGCTCCTCGGCACGGGCTACGATATCGTGCTTGCAAATATCGTTTCCGATGTTATAATTCCGCTTGCACCGTTTGTGCGCGCTTTTATGGCGCCGGGCGGTGTGTTCATCACCTCCGGCATAATCGACGGCCGCGAGGACGAGGTCGCCGCTGCGCTCAAAGCCGCCGGACTTGAGATAATCGCCCACCATCACGAGGAAGAGTGGCACTGCTTCGAGTGCGTATGATTTTTTGACACGCCGAGATCCGCCCGTTAGGCTTCGCTAACGGGCGGACTTTTCAATATCCGGCGATGAAGCGCACGGCGCAGCTTTTTTCGCCGCGCTTTATTACGCAAAGCTTCTGCTCGTGCTTGTTCTCCGGCGGCGGAGGCGGCTCGGGCAGAGTCTCGTCGAGCGCGGTCACGCGCTGCCACACGCTTTCAAAATTATCAAATTCCATAGTTCTCACCGCTGCATTATATGCCGCCACTTGAAAAAACGTCAGCGCTGTGAGATAATATCGGCACAAAATATGTTTTCCGAGAGGAGCCTATCATGCCCAGATTTTTTGCGCTTGGAACAAATCTGCTCGGCGGCAGAGCGATCATCCGCGGCCGCGACGCAGAGCATATAAAGGTGCTTCGCCTTCGCCCGGGCGAGGAGATGACCATTTGCGACGGCAACGGTACGGACTATAAATGCCGCCTTGTGCGCTCGGATAAGGATGAGGCCGAGGCGGAGATCATCGAGGTCGTCCCGTGCGCGGCCGAGCCTACGGTGTCGGTGCGCGTGCTGTGCGGTCTGCCAAAGGGCGATAAGACCGACTATATCATCCAGAAATGCGTCGAGTCCGGCGCAAAGGAGATATGCTTTTTCCGCTCCGAGCGCGTCGTGCAGCGCACCGAGGGCGTTGCAAAAAAGCTCGAGCGCTGGAACAGAATAAGCGAAGAGGCGGCAAAGCAGTCCGGGCGCGGCATCATTCCCGAGGTCAGATGGATCGACAGCTTTGTTGAAGCGCTCGATGCCGCAAAGCGGCAGGAGGACGCCTTCTTCCTGTACGAGACCGGCGAGCGCGAGAGCCTTCGCTCGGCGCTCAAGGGGGCCGAGAAGCTCGGCTCTGCTGCGGTGATAACAGGCCCCGAGGGCGGCTTTGAGCCCTATGAGGCCGACATGGCGCGCAAGGTCGGCATGCACATTTGCGCCATGGGTGCGCGCATCCTACGATGCGAGACCGCCCCCGTCGTCGCCCTCACGGCGCTGATGTACGAATCGGGTAATTTAGAGGCGAATTGATGCTGCTGCGGATACAGCTTTTGCGGCAGCCCGGTGTCGAGAGTGCGGAGAAAACCGTTTTTGCCTCGCGCTGCGGTGCTGCGCTCCTTGCCTTCCCCTTTTAGGGGAAGGTGTCGACGCAGCCGGCGGATGAGGTGAAAATGAATAAAAAAAGAGTGCAGATTTTTGATCTGCGCTCTTTTTTTCATTGTCCCTCAATGTACATGCTTTCGGCTTTGTTCAGCGCCATCTGAAGCGTTTCGGCCACCTGCCGGGTGTCGGAGTTTTGCTCAATGAGCTCCAGAGCCGTGTCGACCGCGCCGCACAAAACGGCATACATTTTTTCATACTCAACCATAAATTCACCCCATTTAGTCTATACATAGCCTAATAGTGGCACGCATAGCCTAAAATGTCCACTCAATTTGGCTATCCTAATACAAAAAGTGTATTACGGAGGCTGGATATGCAGACTATAGACGCGGTGAAAACGAGAATACTCCGCCTGTGTGACGAGCGTAATATGAGCATCAACAAGCTCGCAACGGTGTGCGCGCTGCCGCCGTCGAGCATCAAGAATATCCTCTACGGCAAGAGCTGCAATCCGAAGCTTTTGACGATAAAAATGATTTGCGACGGGCTGGATATAACGCTGGCCGAGTTTTTCTCAACTCCGGAGTTCGACAGTCTTGAGCAGGAGATACGTTAGTTTTTAGAGGCGCACGATGCTGCTGCGGATACAGCTTTTGCGGCAGTCCGGTGTCGATACTGCCGGCAAAACCGGTACGGCGGGCGATCGATGATCGCCCCTACGGTCATAGTCGGAACTCAAATCAATATCGTAGGGGAGGCCATTGGCCGCCCGTTTTTTATGGCTTTCTCCGCGGCTTCCGGTCGTGCTGACGCAATAATCGTATTGGTACAGCTTAAATGCGCCTCAGAAAGAAACGGGAACATTTGATTTTTGCTGCCGTCAAACTATCAAACGAAAAATTTGAGGAGGCGGCAGACATGAAAAAGAACATCCCGACCGTGCTTGCGGTCATCGCGGCGCTGGCGATAACCGGCATAGCCCTCGGCGCGTCAAACGCCGGGAAGGAGATGCGGACGCTTATGCCGGCAGAGCTTGCGCAGACGCTCGGCGACGGACAGACGAGGCCGCTGAGCGAGGACTCGGCGTATGAGGACATGCTGAAAACCGAGCTCACGTCGGAAAAGTCGGATAAATATCTCTACCTGTTCGAATCGGGCAGCGGTGAGCTCAAGGCCGTGATGCTCACGGGTGACGCAGCGAAAACTGAAAGCCCCGTTTCGGAAAGCGCGGCGATTGATGCAGCGCAGAAGATAGCGTCCGCAGCCCTCCCGGGCACGGAGCTCGGCGGCTTTGACGCAAAATGTCGCTATAACGGCAGAGGCTGGATGGTCGAGCTTTGGCAGAAGCTCGCCGATGACCTGTACGGCGGCAGAAAAATAGCGGTCAAGCTCAGCGACGGCGGCGAGCTTGAGACTTTAATTCGCACCGATGATGACCCCGGTGACTGGCAGAGCGCAGCGAAAAGCGCGATAAGCCGCGAAAAGGCGGCGGAGCTTGCCCTCGCCGCGATAGACGGCGACGCTGAAAACGCAGAAGTTTCGGCGTATATGCAAGCAAACGCCGACGGCATCAACTGGCAGGTCGATATCGCAAACGTCGATATTGGAAACGGCTGGACAGCCACCTATTTCGTCACCCTCAACGCCCTGACGGGGGAAGTGATCATGGTCGATGTAACACGATAGGAATGAAAAGAGTGCAGACCAAAAATCTGCACTCTTTTTTTGTTTCAAATGAACGCTTTGAACATCTTATGGCAGCGGTCGCAGGAATAGGTGCCTATATCGCCGCTGACGCAGACAAGGTGTCCTATATATCCGCAGTGCGGACAAGTCGCGGTTTTGTTCATTGCTACATCCTCCTTACTTGTGCTTTTGCCAGTACTGGTATATCGGGCAGTTTTTCTTATTATCGCGCTTACAGTAGTCGCAATAATGATCGTAGCTCACCTTGGCATCTGTGAGCATGCAATAATCGTCGCCCCATCTTTCCGCGGAATAGTCACATTTCATGTCGGCCGCTCCTTATCCCATGCGGCGCATCGTTGCGCCGCACTGCGGACATTTGCAGGTGTCGCCGAGCACGCGGACGCGCATTGCGTAGCCGCAGGTGTTGCATTTGAACATATCGCTCACATAAAGTATTGCTTTTGACACTATCCTTCTTAACATTGTCTTTTCTCCCTTCGTGTTGAATGTTTATGTTTGCAGCCGCAGAGCGGCAAGCGTTTAAAATTGCCGGGTTGGAACGCGATTGAGATAAGTGGCAGAACCCCGGGAATCAATACTGTAGTCGACACTGCTGTATCGCTCCTGTATCATCGATTTCAGTGCGTGACCAAATTCCTCCCGTGGATTTATAGGCCCCGAACCATACGATCTTGAATACGAACATATGGATGTCAAACTATGTACTTTATAGGAATAATTAACATAACTATCATCTGCAAAAAATGACGTAATACCGTCTGAATCAATTCTTACCTCAAACGGAGGCTCAGATTTGCCGGCAAGAATGTAGTCGGCAATCTCTCGCGTAACGCTACTGCTATAATATTTTTTGCGAAGCTCGTTGCGTTCGAATTCTGTTTTGCGCTCGTAATCGGCTATTCGCTTTTTGTCTGCCTCAGATTTTTCTTGTTCTTCCCTTTCTTTTTCCCTTTCTTTTTCCCCTTCGGAGTATATTTGATATACGACATAAATAATGATTGCGCAAACAATAATGAATATAATCACAATTAACCGGCCTCCTATTTCGTTCAAATTCACGCAACAGGAACTATTCTGCCACTTATTATGCCATTATTCTTCCTTTTTGTCAACTAATATAGGAAGCATAATTCCTATATAAACTAATGCGGAGGAAGAAAAATGCTGATATTTGATTTTCATGCGATCGGGGAGAAGCTTTACGCGGTGCGGAAAAAGTCGGGGATGACTCAGGCGGAGGTCGCAGAGCTCGCGGGTCTGTCCGACCGCACATATGCCGATATCGAGCGCGGCACGGTGAACATGCGCATCGAGACGGTGCTCAAAATATGCCGTGCGCTGGGTATTACGCCGGATGCGCTGCTCACCGAAGAAAACAGCTCGCTTACCGAGCTGCGCGGCGATGTCATGCAGCGTCTCGACGGACGCTCACTGCACGAGCAGGAAACGGCACTGAGGCTTCTTTCCGTTTATCTCGATTCGCTGAAATGAATATAAAAACAGCCGCCCTAATAAAAAAGAATATGACGAAATCTGCGATTTT
>OQVL01000747.1_pt1 | contig 18118 bp, 13 predicted proteins | sample 1691501 | NCBI WGS metagenome assembly OQVL01 (sample SAMN03418253, study PRJEB22391) | human gut metagenome | biome: human-gut; feature: organic feature; material: feces | host: Homo sapiens | place: Tanzania | collected 2013-01 | reverse complement strand
TTACAAAAGAATTAGCTTTAGGTGTTGCTTATAGAGAATCCTTCATTTCTTCCAAGGTACACAGGGTATAAGAATCTTGAATTGCTGGCAAAACTGACTGGGGGAATAAGTGATTCTGATATCAGGTTTGCAATGGAGAGAGTTGGTCTGAACCTTGATAAAGACAAAGCATATCGAAAATACTCTCTAGGAATGAAGCAGAAACTCGGTATTGCGAATGCAATAATGGGAGAGCCGGATCTTATCATACTTGATGAGCCTATCAATGCACTAGATGAGCATACAGTGGTTAATATCAAAACGGAGCTTATCAGGCTTAGGAATGCTGGAAAAGTAATTGTAATTGCGTGTCATGATAGAGAGGAACTGGAATTTATGTGTGATGTTATATACGAAATAAAGGAAGGCATGATAGCTGGATGCGATGTGGTAAAAAAATGAAAACCCTTAGGCTGCTTTGGCGTGATGTGAGGCAAGGAATAGTAACTAAGTGGTACATATTTTTAATTCCTGCCTTATTTTCATTTGTGCAGACAAGGGAATTTCATGCATATTTGGGAAAACTTGTGTCTCAAAATGTTTTGTATGCACAGGGAACGTTTGCAGATTACCTTGCTTATGTAATGAAGGGAATGGCTGTTTTTTGTTTTAGTCCTAATGATAGCTTTGAAATTCCTATATATTGGCTTGCTTTTTATATAGGGCTTGCTTACATGACAGCATATTACGCATATGATGATTTCTTGATGAATGGAAGAAACATGTTTATAGCATTGAGAAGCAGGGGTAAATGGTGGATGAGTAAGCTTATTTATTGCTGTATTGCTGTTATTTTTTACTATGCAGTATGTGTTGGTGTAATAGCTGTTATGGCTGTGTATTACAATGCGGATATGGGCTGGAATGTATCAGCATCAGTGATGACATATATGTATTCTTCTTCTGCGTTTAGTCTGGATGGAAAAGATGTTCTGCTTCTCACGATAATACTTCCAATGGTGATTACTTTAGCAGTCAGTGAAGTTCAGATGTTATTGGGGTTCATTCTGACACCGGTTATAAGCTTTGCATGCGTGTGTGCAATGTATGTTTTTTCTGCGTATTATACGGTTTGGTATTTGGTTGGAAATTATACAATGTGGCTTCGCTCTGCATATATAGCTGATGAAGGTGTTTATCCATTAAGTGGGTTTGTGTTTGCAGCGGGGATGCTGGCGGTAGCATGCGCATGTGGATTTATGTATTTTCAGAATAAAGATGTAGTGTAGGTTCAAGGTGTTCAACAGCAGAGGAGACAGAATATGAAAATAGTAAAATTAAAACTTACATGGATTGCTTCTGCACTGATCTTAGTGGCAGCATTGACATCGGCCTGTGAGAGTAATGAAAAAAAGAATTATGATGTGGGTGGGACAGATAATGATCATGCAGACAAGAATATGTATGATACCAGAGGTGCCCTTGCAACTCAACTGCAGATACCTATAAGTGAGAATAGAGAGCTTTCAGTTGATGGCACAGAATTAAAAAGCATTATAATTGATGATAAGGATATAATTGTTCCAGATAAAGACTGTATGTATACAAAAAACTATAATATGGTGTCAATGACGGCTGAGGACAAGAAAAAAATAACAAGTACAATATTTGATGAAGGAAGTGGAATACATAATTACCCGAAGGAATATTTTGATGACATATATATAAGCAATGACATGGTTGATAAAATATTTGATGAAAGAGATTCGGAGCCGGATTTTAACGGAGAGTATTTTGTTGGCATGATTGATGATGTGCCATATGTGGTTAGGTTTATGTATGGTGATGGCTTTGTCAATGAAGGCTTTGCTATTGTTCCGGCGTGTCAGGAGAAAATGTCCGGAGAGCTCAGAGATAAGCAGATAACCCAGATAACGTATAGCGATTATGACACCGAGGATATGACGGAATATAGTGATTTAAATGAAATTGAAGAAAGTGAAAAAAACCAGGTTAATGAAAATGTTTGTGGATTAAATACGGAACAGGCGGTTAAGAAAGGACAGGAATATCTAGACGAGTTAGGGATAGCTGATGTAACAGAAACGACAGTTACAGAATTGTACAGAATTTATGAGGATGATGCTTTTAATATGATTCAAAGTGAAAAAGATGGGTATAAGATTCGCTTTGATGCTTCTGTAAATGGAGTCTGTATATATCAGCCACTGACCATGGCTATAGATACTATAACAAAACAGAGTAGTAATCAGAAAAATAATATACCGGCAGACAATTTTTATTATTCAGAGGTATCTTATTATGAATTATCTTTTAATGAAAATGGAATTATTTCATTTTATGGTTATTTCCCAATGGCAGTGGTTGGTGAGCTTAAAAGGGTGGATAACCTGATTTCATGGAGTGATGCAGTAGATAGTCTTGAAAAAGTTATTCCAAAACATTTTGAAGACTATAAAGGTTACTCAAAGATAGTGTTCAATGATGTGAGACTTACATATTTCCGAACGTTGACAGAAAATGGTCAGTACAAGGTGATGCCAGTATATGTATTCTCGCAGGTTGAGGAATATGATGTAAATCAGCCGATACAGTTGATTATAATAGACGCTCGAGATGGTACTGAAGTTAATGTTATGCAGGATGAGTCTCGAAAAGGGATGGTAAACTGAAAACGAAGTGGGAAAACAGCAGACAAAGAAAAAAGAAACGGTGCATTGGATCATTGATCTGACGCACCGTTCGCTTTGGTAGACTCAATTTAAAAATTATTATGGTTTTCAAATCCTACCATATGGTTTATAATAACTTCGATTAAGCCTTTACAGGTTCAGGATAATCAACGCCGAAGGTCTCGACTGTTACAGTCTTCATCTTCTGCTCCTGACGAGGCTTGTCATTGTAGTCGGTTGGCACATTTGCAATCTTGTCTACGATGTCAAGTCCCTCGATAACCTTGCCGAAGGCAGCGTAAGCACCGTCCAGATGAGGAGATGTCTTATGCATGATAAAGAACTGTGAACCTGCTGAGTCAGGCATCATGGAACGGGCCATTGACAGCACTCCCGGAGTGTGGGCCAGATCGTTCTTGAAGCCGTTCTGTGAGAATTCACCTTTGATTGAGTATCCAGGACCGCCGATGCCGATTCCCTGAGGGTCTCCACCCTGTATCATGAAGCCTTTTATTACACGATGGAAGATTATTCCGTCATAGAAGCCTTTCTTGATCAGTGAGATGAAGTTGTTTACAGTGTTTGGAGCAATGTCAGGATAGAGTTCTGCTTTCATGACATCGCCATTTTCCATAGTGATAGTAACTATTGGATTTGCCATGTATATCATTCCTTTCTTGGTATAAGATAGGGTAATGATAACATCAGTTAACAGAACAGGCAAATGAAATTTGCAGATACAGAAGGAGAAAGAGATGGATTGGAGAAACATAGCAAGACCCGTTATTATAATAGCGCTGGCGGTATGTCTGGTGCTGTTCGGGGTATACAAGGTTAAGGAGACGTATACCGGATTTATGCAGGAATACGAGGGCACCTACAGTGCCGGCGGCGGAGAGAAGATCGAGGTTACCATACCTGAGGATACATCTGTAAAGGAGGCAGCATCTATACTTAAGGATGCGGGGCTTATAAAGTACAAGCTTGCATTCCAGCTCAGAATGACAGGCTCACAGTACAGTCACAGTCTTCAGCCAGGTACTTACACACTCACAACAGGTATGTCGACACTGGATATGATAAAGACTCTGTGTTACGTGGAGTCGACCAGAGAGGTAAAATATACACTGACAGTTCCTGAGGGATTTACGGTTGAACAGATCGCTGACAGATGCGAGGAGCTGGGCTTCTGCTCTGCAAAGGAGTTCCTTGAGGCGTGCAAGTCGGGAGAGTTTGAGTATCCGTTTGAGATACCTTCATCGGAAGTCAAGTACGCATTACAGGGATTCCTGTTCCCTGCTACTTATGACATATATGCCGATATGACTCCAAAGGAGCTCATACAGGACATGATAGACAAGTTTAACAGCATTTACACAGATGACTTCAGGAAGAAGGCGGAGGAGCTTGGATATACAGATTTTGAGGTTCTCACCATGGCTTCCATAGTTGAGAAGGAGTGTAAGCTGGATTCAGACAGAGCGATGGTTGCGGGAGTATTTATCAACAGATTGAATGATGACATGCCTCTTCAGGTAGACCCATCTGTTCTCTATGTTGTGACTGACGGTCAGTACAATCAGGCAGAGCTGTCATATGATGATCTGGAGGTTGATTCACCGTACAATACCTACAAGTACACAGGACTTCCTGTCGGCCCTATATGTAATCCGGGTGAGGCATCCATAGAGGGTGTCCTGAATGCGGTTAAGCATGATTACTACTACTACCTGACATCAGATGAGAGCCAGGGAGCATGTATCTTTAATGAGACATACGAGGGACATCTTGCTGACATAGAAAAGGCTGATGCAGCCAAGGCAGAAAAGGAAGCTGCAGAGGGTGATGGATCAGAAGATGGCTCCGATGAAAGCACTGATTCAGAGTAAAAAAATATAGACAAAATTATATAGCGAAAATTATCTAAAAGGGTATAAACTGCTTGCGATATATAGACTTTTTATATATAATAAAGGAGTATGTACCCTTTTGGGTTTTTATGCATCTAGTTATGCGCTTATGGAGGTGCGATAGGAGGAATATTTGATGAGGAAAATAAGTTTCAAGGTAAGAAATATCGGCTCTGAGAAATATTTGTCATATATTCTGAATGATGATTGTGAGTTTGACGAGGAGTTATTGGATTATCTGGAGGAGAACCGGATTCCTGAGCTCATTGATATCATTTATGAAGAGGATGATGAGAATGATTATCTTACATATAACGTTACAGGCAGGACAACGGTTGACGCACTCCTTTCGAATACGGTAAATGCTGAGAAGATATTGGGGATAATCAGAGGGGTAGCTTCTGGTATAGTTAATTTACGTGATCTCGGAATACCGGCATCATATGTGGTTCTTCACAAGGAGTTTACATATGTTAATCCGGTTACATACGATGTTGGAATGTTATGTGTTCCAGTTGAGTCAGAAGCCAATATCAATGCCGAATTCAGGATGTTCGCAAAGGACTTGCTGACGAGCGTTGTTTATGATGACAGTGAGGATTGCAACTATGTGGCAAAGCTTCTCAATCTGTTGAATGCGGATAAGTTCACAGTGAGAAACTTCTATGCACAGCTCACAGAGCTTATGGAGTCTGCAGGAATGCAGGTGGAGGAGAACTTCGTTGATATAGGCTCAGATATGTCGGTTTCACAGTCTTCAGTTGACACGGCGGCATCTGATACAAGTATGGATGATCTGCCTGAGTTTGAGGACGTGTCATTTGGCGATGATGAGGAAGACGAGCTTGATGAGGTAGAGGAGATCAGCGACGAGGCGGCCGCAGCGAATGCGATATTCAAGGATCTTGATTCGGATGAGACGAAGAAAGAGAATGTATCAAGCGAGATAGATATGTCGGTATTTGATGACAGCGTTCTTGAGGAGCTCGAGTTAGATGAGAGCCTTGATGAGGAAGAAGAGGATGACGAGGAGGGCATGACAGAGGCTCTCACATCAGATATGGCAGTACATGAGCCATCAGGACTTACAGAGGTTGCAAAGGCTGCCGATGGAGTTACGGAGGTTGAGCTTGACAAGAAGGATGAGCAGAAGCCGGTTCTGATATCTACGAACGAGCTTATGGATAATCCACCTGTTGTTAAGAATATCAAGATCAACCGTGCGAAGATCATACAGAAGGCGGTTGCTGAGACAGAGGAAGCTCAGATAGATAACCCTACAGAACAGATAGTTGCACCACAGTTCATGAACGGTGACCAGCCGGAGCCTGAGACGAATATGGATCCGGTGAAGGAGAAGGCAGAGGAGCCTGAGCAGAAGGGCACAGGAAGCACTGTTGAGCTGACCGGAGGAATGAACGTAGTCAAGGATACCGAACCTGAGAAGGCAGCGGTTAACAGGAACGCTCCAAAGGCTATGCCATATATAGTCCGTGTCAACACAGGCGAGCGAGTTATGGTCAACAAGGCTGTGTTCAAGATAGGAAAGGCGGCAAGAGGCGTTGATTACCATGTCGGTGGTAATGGGGCCATCAGCAAGGTACATGTCATCATCTACCAGAGAGAAGATGGATGTTATCTGAAGGATAACAAGGCGACAAATGGCACATATCTCAACGGAGCACGCCTGGATGAGAATGCAGAGCAGAAGCTTTCAAACGATGCCATGATAAGCATCGGTGGAGAGGACTTTATCTTCAAATTAAGTTAATATACACCACCCACGATGTGGGACAAGAGCAGGTAGCAATACCTGCTTTTGGTGTTTGAATGAAGGAATAATTTTTGACGAAAAATATGCAGATTTAGACGAAAGGGATTGAAAAAATGAACAGAGAAAAGGTTGTTGTAGTTCCAGCGGGGGAAACTTACAGAGTGAGTTACAGTCTGGATATCAGTGATGTGATAGATGCTAAAGTGTATGATATGAGCAGAAGCGGATCTATGCCTGAGATGACACCGTGTGACATGCAGGAGAATGCCGGAGTCAGGGTGTTCAATTATCAGATCGATGACAAGAAGCCTCTTGCGGAGATATTGAGACAGGAGATGAACAAGAAGGAGATACTCACACTTCTGTATAACATTCTGCATGCGCTGGAGATGTTTGGTAAGAATATGGTTTCGCTCAGCTATGTTGCAAGGGACGAGCAGTGTGTATTTGTATCGCCTGAGACATACGATGTCTGCTTTATTGTCGCTCCGGTACAGAAGGAAGTGACAGATCTCAACGAGGTCAGAGCATTTGTGAAGTCGGTGATAGTTGATGCGAGATACTCAGAGAATGACAATGACAATTACGTAGCACGCCTTATAAACTGTGCGAATATGAGAGGTACATTTTCAAACTCGGACATGAAGAACGAGGTTAAGGCTATGCTTGCAGAAGCAGGCATAGACGCTGCTGAGATAGACAGAATGAAGGAGCTTTCCACAAATGCTCCAAAGGGTGGCAACAGCCACATACTTCGAGGTGAGTCACCTAAGGTGAGCAGACTCGAGGTTATGAGAAATAATGCGAGAATGAATGGATATGCACAGCCGATGGGACCAAATGGCCAGATACCAAACGGAATGCCTCCGATGGGAATGCCGCCGATGGGACCGAACGGCCCAATGGGACCAAATGGTTCGATGCCGAATGGACAGGCTCCAAACGGAATGCCGCCGATGGGAATGCCGCCGATGGGATCAAACGGTCCGATGCCGAACGGCTCAATGGGACCAAATGGCCAGATGCCAAACGGTCCAATGGGACCAAATGGCCAGACTCCGAACGGAATGCCACCGATGGGAATGCCGCCAATGGGACCGAATGGACAGGTGCCAAACGGAATGCCACCAGTAGGCGTGCCGCCGATGGAGGAGCCGGTTAAGCCTGAGATGGCTGGAGCACAGCCGCATGGTGATAAATCGGAGAATATTGAGCCGGCTGAAGCAGAAGCACAGGATGCCAAGCCGGAGGTTGTGGAGCCTGTTGTGACAGAGCTGCAGGATGTCAAGCCTGAGCCAGCAGAGCCGGTTGAAACACAGCCACAGGAGATAAAGCCAATACCTCCAATGCAGGGCAACCCATTTGGAGGAAGACCGATTCCACCTATGCCGCCAATGCCACAGGCGCAGCCGATGCCAGAGATGCCGCAGAACCCACAGGACTCACAGGACCAGCCAGTACCTCCGATGCCGCAGATGCCGCAGATGCAGCCGGTACCACCAATGCCACAGGGACAGCCGGTACCGCCAATGCCACAGACACCGCCGATGCCACAAGCACAGCCAGTGCAGGGCAATCCATTTGACGGATCACCAGCACCATATTTCCTTAGGGTGAAGACGGGCGAGAGAATAAGCTTGGACAAGGCAGAGTTCAAGATCGGACATAAGGCAAGACTTGTGGACTATGCGATTACTGACAATTCAGCTATAAGCAGAGTTCATTGTGTCATCACCAAGAGAAATGGTGTGTGCTTCATCAGGGATAACAAGTCTACAAATGGTACATTTGTGAACGGAGAGGAATTGAAGGCGGGCGAAGAAAAGTTCCTGACGAACAATGCGATCGTTATACTAGGGGACGAGGAGCTTGTCTATCACATTAGATAGAATATCCGCAACGAAAGTTGAGACATAAATATTGGGAGGAATGTATATGGGGTTTAGCGCAGTATACAATACAGACGTAGGAATAAAGAAAAAGACAAATCAGGATTCGCTGGCGATCAAGATAGCGGATACTCCAAATGGACAGGTCATGTTCTCCCTCGTATGTGATGGCATGGGAGGTCTGGCAAAGGGAGAGGTTGCCAGCAAGGAAGTCATAACAGCTTTCTGCAACTGGTTTGACACACAGTTTGTTGAGATGGTTGACAACAACAGCTTCAGTGAAGAACTGCTGAGATACCAGTGGATAAGACTTGCCGTGGAGCAGAATGAGAAGATCAAGGCGTATGGCGAGCAGAATGGATTTATGCTTGGTACGACTATTTCTGCGATCCTCATATACAGAGGAATGTACTACATTCTCCATGTTGGAGACAGCCGAGTGTATGAGATCACTTCAGGGATAAGGCAGCTCACCGCAGATCAGACGCTTGTTGCAAGGGAGATCGCAGCGGGAAGGCTTACACCGGAGCAGGCGGAGACGGACAGCAGACGAAGCGTGCTTCTCCAGTGTATCGGAGCTTCACCTGTGGTGGAACCGGATTTCGTAGTTGGACGGGCAGATCCCGGAGCGCATTACATGCTGTGTTCTGACGGATTCAGGCATAAGATAACTCCTCAGGAGATGATAGAGAGACTTGGCCCGGGAACATGCGTCGACGAGGCGAAGATGAAGGAGGGCTGTGAGTTCCTTACGGAGCTTGTGAAGTATAGAAAAGAAACGGATAATGTAACAGTAGTGCTTATTAAATCGGAGTAATGGGGATCGATATATGACAGAGTTAGGAACGGTATTAGACGGAAAATACGAAATACTTAAAAAAGTCGGCCAGGGTGGTATGTCAATAGTTTATCTTGCCATGGATAACCGACTTAATAAACAGTGGGCTGTAAAGGAGATCAAGAATGATGGCTCCAAGAGTACAGCCACACTCTTAAAGGGATTGGAGCGAGAAGCAAATATACTCAAGGATGTGGATCATCCGGTACTGCCACGAATCGTTGATATCATCAATGAGAATGGCACGATCTACGTTGTTATGGACTTCGTAGAAGGACGTCCACTCAGCGATGTGCTCAAGGCGGAGGGAGCACAGCAACAGGAAAAGGTAATCGAATGGGGCAGGGCGCTTGCCAGTGCACTTGACTACCTGCATTCCATGAATCCGCCGATCATATACAGAGATATGAAGCCTTCAAATGTCATGCTGAAGCCGGATGGCTCGGTAAAGCTTATCGACTTTGGAACGGCTAAGGAATACATAGTGGAGAACAATGCGGATACCACGGCTCTTGGAACAAGAGGCTATGCGGCACCGGAGCAGTTTGGTGATGCGCAGGGACATGGAATCTACAACACGGATGCAAGAACAGATATTTACAATCTGGGAGCAACGCTCTATCATCTTGTGACCGGCAAGAATCCATGTGAGCCTCCTTACGAGATAAAACCTATCAGACAGTGGAATCCGATGCTCTCATCAGGATTTGAGAGGATCATACAGACGTGCTGTCAGCCGAGTCCTGAGGACAGATACCAGTCGTGTTCGGAACTGCTGTATGCGCTGGATCATTACAACGAGCTCGACGATGCATACAAGGCAAAGGCAAAGCATAAGATAGCAGCGTTCTCGGTGGTTGCGGGATTATCGATACTCTCGGCGTGCTGTGCTGTGGTAGGCGGAGTAAAGAAAAGCCAGCTCAAGGATCTTGATTACAACAACAAGGTCAACGAGGCGAGGGATGCAGTCGACGAGGGCGATTACAACAAGGCATTTGAGTGCTATAAGGCGGCTGTCGACATAGACCCAACCGCATCGGATGCCTATATAGGCTATATGGAGACATATGCTTACTATTACACAGAGGACGATGGAAACACTTCGGCCAACACCGAGACATCGGCTGAAAAAGGAATAAGACTTGCGCTTAAGAACAAGGATGAGATAAAGGACGACGTAAAGTTCAAGATAGCCATGTTGTATTACGACGAGGTCAAGGACTACAGTGCGGCCAAGAAATATTTCAATATGGTCGATGAGAGCAAGGACTTTCCGGATCAGGCAAAGCAGGCAAAGTATTACGCTGCGATATGTGACAGCAAGATAAACAAGTCCGCAAGCTTTGATACGAACAAGGAAAATATATTTGCATTCCAGGATTACAACAGTGACAACATAGATGACACCAATCCTGACAAATACACCAATTACCTCAACATAGCTTACATATATCTTGGCGAGATATCCAATGACCCGGAGCTTGCGAACAGGATAGAGGCTTTAATGGATGAGGCAATGAAGAATCTGGACAACAACGCAGAGGTGCTGAACAACCAGTTCCCGGCGGACAGAGGCGTAAAATACTACAATGGCCAGTATTCAGGAGTTATGTATTCCGTATATACAGAGCTTGCCGAGAACGCGGATGACGCAGGTCAGCAGTTACATTATTACAACTCTGCGGCGAACAGCGCAGCGCTTTATCTGAACAGTCTGGATATAGAGGGTGAGAATGCTACAGAGACATCCAAGAAAGCATATTCAGAATACTCGGTGAACGAGGCTGAGACATATATCAAGATGGCAGAGAACAGCGGCGATGACAGCTACTATGATGAGGCAGAGAGAATATATGGCAATGCTGAGACTGCACTTGGAACCGATGACAACGCAGCGGTCGTGTACGTAAGCCATCTGAGTTATCTGGTCGACAGATATTCGAATAAATTTGGAAGCGATTCGGCAGCATGGAATGCCAGTGCCACAAGGGCTGTGAGGAAAGTGTACGAGAACGGTAACAAAGTTCCGGCACTTGCAAATGGTCTTAAGCAGGGATGGCAGTCGTTATCCAATGACCTGACAGTTAAGAGCATAGTAAATGGCAGTTCAAGGTCAACGAGCGAGTAAGGGAGGAGTGAAAGGTTATGGCAACAGTTTATAATGTAATGTTATATGGCGGCCTGGCACTTGCGATCGTATTCGCTATTGTGGCGGTGGTACTGTTCTTCGTGTTAAAGATACCGAAGGCGGTGGGAATTGCCACAGGTTCAACAGCCCGTAAGAAGATCGATGAGATCAAGGAGAAGGGCTATGAGAGTGTACAGGGAGGCGGCGCTTCCAAACAGGATGCGATCAAGAACCATACATCCAGAATTTCGGTAAGGGATGTAAAGTCCACGGCAGCCGAAAAACATTCTGAAAAGGGAATGGCAAATTACGAGAAAGCGATAGCTGATCTCGGGAAAAAGAGACTGGAGGATGAAGGCGAGACAGCAACTGATATTCTCCGCGATGATTCCGAGGAGGCAACAGATATTCTGAGAGAAGACGAAGAGAATCTTGACATCAACGGCAGCAGCTTTGAGGAGGCGACAGACATCCTCAGAGAAGATGAGGATGAGGAAGCAACGGATGTACTCAGAAATGACGAGGCAGACGAGGAAGCAACGGACATACTCAGAAGTGATGAGGCGGACGAGGAAGCAACGGATGTACTCAGAAGTGATGAGGCAGACGAGGAAGCAACCGACGTACTCAGGAGTGATGAGGCAGACGAGGAAGCAACCGATGTACTCAGAAGTGATGACGCAGATGATTCCACAGCCGTTCTTCAGGGAGGACGCGCAGCGAGCTCAGTAAGAATGATAAAGAATGTAATTATAGTACATTCCGATGAAGAGATATAGGAGGAGAGGGACATGAAAAAGGTTATGCAGAATAAATCACTTTTGCATCGACTGATCGCGCTTACGATGGCGGTAGTTATGACACTCACTCTTGTGGCGATCGATTCACATTTTCATTTGTTTGCGGAGGAGGAAGATATACAGACCATAGATGTAACGGCCATTGTAAAGGGCGATAAGGCGGATATGGTGTATGGATTCAAGGATTTTGACAAGGCAATAAAGTTCAAGATCAAATCCGACAAAGTTGACGGAATCGACAGCAGCAAGTTGGGAGTGGCTGTTTACAAAGGAGCTACAGCGGACGATAAGATCGCTACAGCCACAGATGCAGCAGGAAAGCTTGTCACATTTGATAATGTGTATGAGCTGAAGAATGACACAGCAGTACAGAAGATAGCTATTTACTATTATACAGGTAATGATGAGAGCGGCGATTTCAAACTGCTTGGAACCATAAAGGTTGCTGTGGATAAGCAGGCACCTACAATATCGGTTGAGGCTGATGATAACTACAACCTTCACAACAAGGTGAGCGATGGCTATTATCTCCTGAACCTCACAAGCAGTGATGCCGACAGAACATTTGTGATAGACGCCAAGGATACCACAGATGCAGCAGAGGAAAATGCCACAGGAATAGACTATGTGGAGTATTCATCAGACAATGGAAAGACCTGGAGCAAGACTGAGGGCACAACCCAGTTTGTTGCACCTGATAAGAGTGGAGCATACAAGTTCAGAGCGGTCGATGTTGCAGGAAACAAGTCAGATGAGAGCAGTGTGATCGTAAAGAAGCTCGACGGAGCTCCAGTCATAACAGGTGTTACCCCGGAGATCATACAGAAGAACGGAGTGGATTACAGATTCCCTCAGCTCAAGGTAGATGATGCTTATAAGTTCACTGTACAGGTGAAGAAGGTTACAGCCGGCAGTGATGACACTGAGATAGATGACGTGAGTCTGTACTACAAGCTTACGGGTGCAGCTTCAGCAGTGGAGTGCACAGGCAAAAAGGCTGTGTCCGGCGGATATGAATATGAATTCGAGATAAGTGCACAGTGGTTCAAGAAGGACAACGCAGATAATGCCAAGAAGCTTGTCATTTACGCCAAGGAGAACGAGTTTGGCAATAACTCAGTCGGCGCAGATGAGGATGGTGACATTGTATTTGTAAAGGAAGGAAAGCCTGAACTCACAGTTACAGGCGGCTCCACAAGCTATGTGAAATCCACAAAGCTGACAGTGAAGGCAATTGGAGAGTATTCTTATATAGACACTGTTTCATACAGCGTGGATGGCAAGAAGGAAACTATCCTTGAAAAAGGAAATAAGTTCACTTACAGCAGTGATGTCCGTGTGAGCGGTGGAGATGTACAGGATTCAACAAAGTCAGACATATATCTGGCTGATGGAGAGCATACCATCACATTTGCGGCAAATGACTTTGCCGGAATAGAGGGCAGGATAGAGACTGTAGTCAAGGTGGATAATACAGCACCTGTTGTAAAGGTTACGGACAACGCCGGAACAGACAGGACAAACAATGATCAGCAGTACACAGTCACAGACGCAAAGGAAGCTGTTTTTAATATAAATTATAGCGATGCCACATCAGGTGTTGCATCGGCGATCGCTTCACTCAAGAAGGCAGATGCAAATGGATCATATACATCGGTCAAGAACTGGTATTCAACATCTACAGGAGACAATGGCCTGCAGAGCGGAAAAGAGATAAGTATAGATGGTTCAGGAAGCTATGTCTTGACAGTTGTGGTAACTGACGAGGCTGGAAATAAGACAGAGACGAACACATATGTGTATGTCAATGTGGATGGCCTTTCAGGAGAGAAGTTATCTGTGAACGGTACAGATGCTGACAACGGCGCTATATTCTGGAGAAATGATGATACTCTAACTGTAGAGGGTGCAGTATCAGGCTTCCAGCTTGCAGCAGATGATGCAAAGCTGGTGATCACCGGAACATCATTTGCAGGAAAGAAGGATAAGGCAGTCGAGGTAAAGGGTACAGTTGCCGCTGCATATGATAAGAATACGGTCAACATATCTTACGAGCTGCCAAGTGAGGGAATGTATGAGATCTCACTCATGGCGAGAATACACGATCCAAACAATGCTGACACGAAGTTCAAAGAAGTAAAGAGCATGACTGTTTACTATGACAAGACTGCACCGGCAAATGTGAAGCTGGAGTGTGTCAACTCAAAGTACGACAAGGGATCAACATTCTATTACAGCTCAAAGAACGATGTGAAGATCAAGATCACAGGTACTGATAACAATGATAGTAATGGAAAGGTTACATATACAGTAGGCAGAAACAGTGCAGCCGGATCACAGGATGTCACAGGCAGTGTAAATGTATCAGGAAAAGATATAGAGAAGACGCTGGATGCGAAGGCTCTTGGCATAACAGACGAGAACACAGAGTATACAATGTCTGTTAAGCTGAAGGACAGAGCAGGAAACGAGAGCAAGGCAAGCCAGGAGATACACCTGATAGTTGATAACGTTAAGCCGTCAGTGTCAATAGACGGAACTTCCGGCGGAAAGCTGACAAATTACTGGAATAACAGCAATGTGACCATAACAGCAAGGGGAACTGACAATTACTTCGTGGAGAAGTTCGTTGTGACAGGAACCCGCGATGGCAGGAGCATAAGCAGATATGAACTGGATGCGGATTACACTGCAAATGCAGCAAAGTCCCCAACATTCAGAGAGCCTGGACTTTATAATATCACGATCGTTGCTGTCGATGAGGTCGGCAATGAGTCTGGTAAGGCGACAACTTCATTTGTAATAGATAAGAAGAGCCCTGAGATATCAGTTGTGTCTGGTGGAAGCAACAGATTCCTTAACAGAAGCAGAACTATTACATTTGGTATAGAAGATGACTATGGAATGAATGCACAGAATGCGACACTGAAGGTACACTACAAGACCTACAGTGATTCAAACTGGTCAGAGACCACGGTTCCGTTCCAGACAGCAGATGGCAAGACCACTGCAGCATATAAGATGACCGCTAAGGGCGGCAAGGCAACTGTGTATTATTTCACAGTTGAGGGAGCCGATAATTCCGGCAATGCACTGAAGCCGGCAGCAGACGAGGCGTTCAGTGTTCAGGAGGGCACAAGTGCTCTCAAGACAAAGAATTATTACGTCGACACCACAGAGCCACTTGTGTATGTGGACGATGATCCGGAGTACAGACTGGATGACAACAATTACTTCAAGACTTCAATATCATTCAGAGTTGGTGTGGAGGAGCAGTTCAAGTCGCTTCAGAACACCATTATCACAGAGAATGACGGAAATGTGGCAGTGGATGAGAATCCGCAATACTTCTATATAAAGAGTAACGGCGGAACATGGAGCAAGAAGTACACATATGATGAGGAAGGTGAGTATGATCTCACCATGACAGTTACCGACAAGTGTGGAAATGAAGGAACAACAGGAACCCACTTCTACATAGACAAGCACAAGCCGGAGATACAGCTTGGAAATGTCAACACAATAAACAACAGCGATGTGACAGTCCCTGTAACACTTACAGATAACATGAGAGGTGGAAAGTACACTATTCATGTAGTCAGAACAAATGAGGGTGGATCTGTTGTTGAGAACAGAGATATCAGAAAGAATGTTACCTGGGGAACAAAGGGCGATGGAGTCAGCACAGTCAGAGAGGTGCTCAGCGGTGTGACATTTGACGCCCAGGGTGATTACACAGTTACCGTGTCCGCGGAGGATAAGGCGGGCAACAAGGCTGTGACCAGAACAGTGAAGTTCAGAATTGATAAGACTGCACCGGTTATATCGATTTCAGGAATGAACGACAGACAGACAACGGCGGTAAATGCAACCATCAGCATAGATGAGGCATTCTCATTTGCATATGAGAACAACAATCTTGCCGCAGATGCATTTAACGTGACAATAACCAGAAAGACGGACGGAACAGCGGCATCGAATATCGCTACGCTGGGAACAAGCAGCTTCTCAGGAAGCAATCCACATACCGCAACTTACAACTTTACAGAGGATGGCGAGTACACGATCACAGCAAATGCAAGAGATCTTGCAGGAAATGTGGCAGCCAGCCAGACCAAGACCTTCAAGGTTGACTCAAAAGCACCTGTTGTAAAGGTGAGCGCAGTGGATAAGGACAACAAGGAAGTAAAGAACTACGACCCAATAGGAAGTATGGATTCTTCCGCACCGAACTATGTTGATATGTCACTGAGCGTTCAGGAGTCATTTTTCTCGACAGATGATGTGAAGATAACCGTGAAGAAGGACAGCAAGGATGTGTCATCATCATACTTTACAAATTACAGCAATTCTTCAGAGCTCAGTACAGGAAGCCAGAGATTCTCTGAGGATGGTGTATACGAGGTGTCAATAACAGCGCAGGATGAGCTGGGAAATAAGGCTGATGATTACAGCCTGGTATTCACAGTCGATAACACACCACCTGAGCTCAAGGCTACATCGACACTTGCCGGATTCATGAGCAAGAGCACTGCAAGCGATGACGGAACACTGCTTCTCAATGCATCAGATTTTGCAGATATACGGGACAAGGGCTTCGAAGCACTGTGGGATGTAAGTGATACTTCAGACTTCTCGGTTGACGCCAAGATAGACGGAGTAAATCTTATCGATTTCTCAGATATGACAGACGGATATCACAAGATAACACTTACAGTAACTGATAAGGTTGGACACACGGCAACACAGGAATTTGATTATACATACGATGGTACTGCACCACGAATCATCATAACAGGTGTTGAGGATGGAGAGACTCTCAGAGAGCCATTCAACATGACGATAGGTCTTGAGAATGAGGAAGACGAGATCACATCCATCGTTATAAATGGCAATACCATAGATCCGGCAAGCTATCAGGCGGATAACAAGTATGAGATGCAGGTAGACCAGTATGATACATACACGGTTGAGGTAACAGCTCAGGATAAGGCCGGTAATATAGCGACAACATATGACAGAGAGACCGGAGAGGTATTCACCTTCAAGCTCAGCGAAAAGATGTCACCGATTGTGCTGATCATAATAATAATCGCAGCGATCCTGCTTCTTGCACTGCTTGCATTCATCATCATAGCCGGCAGAAGAAGAAAGAAAAACGCCGCTGCTTAATGTAGGAGAAAGTGCTATGTACAGGGCAGTTGTATTTGATATGGACGGCGTGTTGGTAGACACGGAGAAGATATACAGGAAGTGCTGGAAGGAAAACGGCATGAGCATAGGGATTCCTGAGGCACAGATGGAAAATGTATGTGATCGGGTGGCTGGAGGCAACAAGACCTCCAACGCCCGGGTATTTAAGGAAATAATGGGCGAAGATTTTGATTATCTTGCGTTCAGACAGAGAACAATGGATCTGTTCGATGAACATGTGGAAAAGTATGGAATAGACATAAAGCCACATGTCGAGGACACGCTGAGATTCTTAAAAGAACACGGCGTGAAGATAGCACTTGCAACCTCCACTGCGAGGACGAGGGCGCAGCAGAGACTTGATAGCGTTGGAATAGCCGGATACTTCGATGAAAAGGTATGCGGAGACGAGATCACCCACGGAAAGCCGGAGCCTGATATATATCTGAAGGCCTGCGGGAAGCTGGGCGTAAACCCGAACGAAGCGGTGGCCGTTGAGGACTCTGTGAATGGTATCATATCTGCCAGCCGGGCAGGGCTATGTACGGTCATGGTGGTGGATCTGATAAAACCAAATGATATCACGCGCGAGCGTGCATACAAAACCTTTTATGATATAGAAGATATATGCAGCCTGTTTGAGTAAACAGGCTGTATTTTTATTAATAAAATGAGGAGGAACATCATAATAATGTAAAGAGTAAATAATATGGTGGTAGTATGTCTGCAAGTCAGAAATTTATGGGAGTTGTAAAGGGACTGATCCTGTCTTATCTGCTCACGATAATCATGCTGTTTATAACGGCGGTGGTCGTATACAAAGTGGTATCGGTAAGATATCCGGTGTTGTAACCGGTGTATGTATTTTCACAGCACTTACATACTCTCTTACAATCCTTGGTATTGATACAAAC
>OQVL01000744.1_pt1 | contig 18135 bp, 21 predicted proteins | sample 1691501 | NCBI WGS metagenome assembly OQVL01 (sample SAMN03418253, study PRJEB22391) | human gut metagenome | biome: human-gut; feature: organic feature; material: feces | host: Homo sapiens | place: Tanzania | collected 2013-01 | reverse complement strand
TATCCCAGTCAAAAGGCGTTCCGTCGCTCCAAGGGAACATCTCTACATATTCCTGGGTTACTGAATATACAGTTCTATTATGCCCCATCCATGAGTACCAAACATACTGAGAATTTGGCTTGTTGAGCCAATGAACTGAATGTATAATCTCTGAACTACCCTCATCAAAATAAGCAGTACGATAAGCCAAGCGATAATCCTGGGGACGAGTGCCATCAGCCTGTACAAGCGAATAACCACCATCCGTACTGAGTTTGTCGATGAAAGCCTTACAAGCCTCCTTGAAACGCGTCCAGTACTCAGGCTTGTATTCTCCGTACCATACCAGACGTTTCTGCTCAGCCTCAGAAGTTCCTCCATAATATCCCTGACTATCATTAAATAACGGAGATGCTGCAAACTGAAGGATGCGTGCCTTCAGAGCCATAGCACCCGCCTTGGTCCAACGGCCTGCTTCTGTCTGGAGCGTAGTCTCATCGTATGCCCAAGGGAAATCGGCATCAGGAGTAGCAATGGCATCATCCAGGAGTTTCACCATGAACTCCACGGTCTCCTCTGCCGTAGCACGTGGCAAATCATAGGAGCTATCGGTACCCGAAAAACTATTATAAACCAAAGGCAGACCACCATAGAATGGGAACAGGTCGAAATATCTGGAAGCAATCAGGCACTTGGCCTGCGCCTTCATGCTCGCCTTCTCGCTCTCGGTAAGTCCAGGCACATTATCTACATGTTCCAGAAGGAGATAAGATGCTCTCACTGCCTCCCATACCAAATCGCTATTAAACTCCATCATGCTCTCTGAATCTGCATTCTTAGAACCATTATAATAGAATTTCCATGGTACTGCCGATGAATAATATAAGCAGAAGCAGTCTGTTAGTGCATCAAACTTACCAGTCCAAGGACTATTGCAATGACCTGCATTTGTACCAAACGTCAGACCATAATATTGTTGGCGATAAATGGCATTGAGGAACTGCTTGGTATATACGGGACTTGTAAATACCGTATCCTCGTTGATGTCACCTCCTGGAGCCTTCTCCAAGAAAGAGTTACCAAACTGTATGGTGTCTGTACAAGAAGAGAACATCAGTGGCGAAGCAAGAGCCGCAAGGGCTAAAGCCCCACCTAATATCTTGTTATTGATTTTATATCGTTTCATAATCGTTTGTTCTAAAACATTTGAATTCTTCACTCTTCGTCCTTCACTTTCTAAAATCCCACCTTAAGCGTCATCGTATAGGTACGCTGCAATGGATAAGAAGGACCGTCATCTACACGAGCCTCAGGGTTCTTCTTTAAGTAAGCTGCGTTTGCCTGCATTACACCTAAGTACTGATCCTGAATATTCTCTGAGTTATAAGCAAAGTAAATGGTGTGGTTGTCTGCTAATTCAGCAGGGCCATTCCAACCGTCAGCTGAACCGTTAGGGTCACCTACGGTTAAAGCACCATCAGAGTCTAAACCTAAAGATGCATCTGAACCATCTTCAACTAATGAAGACTGATCATTTTTTGATGAACATGCAGTCATAGTTACTAGAGCTAGAGAGCAAATCAAAGTTATCAAGTAGTTCTTAAACATTTTATATTTCCTGTAAGTTATGTTTAACTATTGTTTTATCTATTTTGTAGAAGTTCTTCTAGTCTTCTACATAAATTCTGTTACTTCTGCAGTAATGGGCCCCATGAAGGAGAGCTAATCTCACCTGCACTTGATGGAAGATTTGCCTTAAATCTACCGTCAGATGATACGATAGCCAGACCTTTACGTCCTTGATATACTGTTGAATATATTACCATACTTCCGTTAGGTGCAACACTTGGTGATTCATCTAATGAAGAAGTTGTTAGCATATAAATGCTACCGTCTGGATCAACTCTTGCAACTCTAAAGCCATTAACCTGAGTAATAACGATTAAAGACTTGGTGCCAGGGATCTGCTTTGCTGATAAGTTCTTTGCTCCCTGATAGGTAACTCTCTGAGTGGTCTGAGTTGCAAAGTCGTATCTGTAGATCTGAGCTCTACCACCACGCTCTGAGGTAAAGTACAGTGACTTGCTGTCAGCAGCCCATGTAGGCTCAGTATCAATTGCCTTGTTACTGGTTACGCGAACAAAACGAGATTGAGTTAAATCAAAGTAGTAAATATCAGGCTGACCATCTTTTGATAAGGTCATAGCAATCTTAGTACCATCTGGTGACCAAGCTGGAGAGCTGTTCAATCCTGAGAATGAAGCTAACTTCTGACGCTTCTTAGAGATGATATCCTGAACAAAGATAGCAGGTGATCTCTTTTCAAAGCTTACATAAGCCAAACGTCTGCCATCAGGTGACCATGAAGGTGTCATGATAGGCTGAGTTGACTTCACAATTGGAGTCTCGTTGTAGCCATCATAATCAGCAGTCATTAACTGATATGGGAATGGGGCACCAAACTTGGTTACTACATAAGCAATACGTGTTCTAAAACAGCCTCTCTGACCTGTGAATGCTTCATAGATTCTGTCAGAAATTCTGTGAGAAGCCTGACGCATAGTAGCTAAGCTTGAATCGCCCTTATAGTGAGCTAAAACTTTGCCCTTGTTTGCGCCCTGTAGACCTACAACCTGGAACTCAACGTTGTAAACCTTATTGCCTTTATCCTGAACAACACCTGCTACAGCAACTTCAGCACCTGAGGTTGCAGCAACATCAGCATTCACCTGACCATTCTGAACACCCCCCTGAGGCAGAGCTGAGGTTGCAATTGGTGAAAACTTACCAGATCTCATTAAATCAGCAGAAACTACTGATGCCACATCAAGATTTACAGCTGAAGCTTGTGAGAATGGATAAACGGCGATCTTATGACCTTCGTTAATACCACCTGTAATTTCAATCTGTAATTCAGCATTGGCTGTTGTCGCTGTAAGTAACACAGCTACGGCTGCCAGAATTCTCTTTAGCATGAATTTAACTCCCTGAAAAAATTTTTAAATATTATATGCCTATCAAAGCTTAGGTGTCATAGAAATCTTTATATTAGAGCACTCTGGGCAAGTAGCAGGTGGTCTTGGGAACATACCCACCATTCTAATTGCATCCAGTGCACTCTGGCAGACCTTCTCATCCCCCTGACAGCTCTCGTCAGTTACGGTACCATCAGCTGTTACCTTAATTGATACCACAACCTTTTTGCCGTTCATTGACTGATCGACTCTCCAGTTCTGCTCAATTAAGCCACGAACCTTATCACCGTAACCGCCATCTCCGCCACCACCGCCAGAGCCTAAGCCCTGACCGTTCTTTTCATCGCCATCAGCGGTACCTAAAATGTCGCCTTCTAATGAGTCAGCTTCAGCTTTTGCTTTGGCAGCAGCTGCTGCCTTTGCCTTAGCATCTGCCTGAGCTTTTGCCTTTGCTGCAGCTTCTGCCTTTTTCTTAGCTTCAGCCTCAGCTTTCTTTTTAGCCTCAGCTTCAGCCTTCTTCTTAGCTTCTGCCTCGGCTTTCTTTTTAGCCTCTGCTTCAGCCTTCTTCTTAGCTTCTGCTACTTTCTTAGCTTCTTCCTCTGCCTTTTTCTTAGCCTCAGCTTCAGCTTTCTTCTTTTGCTCAAGCTTCTTCTGTTCTTCTAACTTTTTCTGCTCTTCAAGTTTCTTTTGCTCTTCAAGCTTTTTCTTTTCCTCAGCTTTCTTTAAAGCTAAAGCTTTTTCTTCTTCAATCTTACGAGCTTTTTCGATTTCTTGTTTCTTTTGCAGAGCAATAGCTTCCTGACGTTGCTGTTCTTGAGCTTTTTGCTCCTGAAGGCGCTGCTCCATCTCCTGTTTTGCCTGTTCTACAGAGCTATCCTCTTGAACAGTTTCTTCAGGCTCTGGAGCAGGAGCAGGTGCTGGAGCTGCTTTTGCAGTTCCATTAGGATTGCCTTTAGCTGGTGGCACAAAGGTTGCATGCATGATGTCACCTTGTCCCATATTAGGCTTTGTTGGCTTATCAAGCGAAAATCTGATAAGCAGCACTCCTAGCAGAATAGCATGCAATGCTACTGCTATGATAAAAGCTGCTTTCATGTTAATTTTCATATAAAAAACCGTTAATTAGAATTGATTGGTTCAGTAACCAGACCTACACTCTTAACACCACCGTTTTTCAAAGCATTCATCAGCTGAATAACATTGTCATATGCTACCTGAGCATCACCTTGAACAACTACTGGTCTTGAAGGATCTTTTTGTAATTGAGCTGATACATAAGCTGTAAGTTCATCTAAACTGCCCATTTTCTCAGAGGTAGTATCAATACTTACATAATACTGTCCAGCCTTATCAACTGTTGCGATAATAGGAGTCTGCTGATTTTCGTTCATAGTCTCAGATTGTGCCTGAGGTAAATCTACAGTCACACCCTGCATCACAACAGGTGCTGTTGCAATAAAAATAACCAATAGAACCAGCATAACATCAATGTAAGGAACCACATTGATCTCTGCTTTGGCTCTTGACTTGCTACGAGTACGTGCAGTCTGCATGATTAGCGCTCCTGACCGTTACTTTGAGGTCTAGAGAAGTTTCTCATTCTGTCACCCTCAACCCCTGGGGTCTGGTAACGAACAGAACTTTGTGTATGAGCAGCTCTATTTAAACGGGCTCTGGCAAAAGCTGTCTGCTGATCTTCCCCTCCTACTGTAGTGTGAGAGAAAGTCTTCTGAGGTTCACGAACATAGCCTGTGGTGTTCTGTGAATGATAAGTTGGAGTCTGATGCATTGAAGACTGCATAGTTGAAGCAGTGTTCTGAACATTATCCTTTTTCTGATTCATTTCAGAACGAACACGAACCAAACGTCTGTTTAGAATAGTAGCAAACTCATCCATGAAGTTGATGTATCTGTTCTCTAAGGTCTCAACTTTAGTTACGAAACGGTTATAGAACATAACAGCCGGAATTGCAGCAAACAGACCCATAGCAGTAGCAATCAAAGCTTCAGCAATAGGAGGAGCTACCATTGACAGTGTTGCATTCTTTACAGCAGCTAAAGCAATGAAAGCATGCATAATTCCCCAAACAGTACCAAACAGACCGATATAAGGGCTGATAGAACCTACGGTTGCTAATGTTGCCAAGTGTGACTCAAGATTTTCTAATTCTCTTGACTCAGATACTTTCATCTGACGGTAAGTACCATCCATCACAACTTCCTGATCAGCAGGTCCTGAGTTAATCAATCTTACGAACTCTTTAAAACCAGCTGTATAAATCACCTCAAGACCGATTAGTTCATTTGAACGTTTTACACAGTCCTGATACAGATTGTTAAGATCAATTCCTGACCAAAACTTCTCTTCAAATTCATCAGCCTTGACTCTAGCATTCTTATAAGCACTAGATCTTGAAACAATAATTGTCCATGAAGCTACTGATAAAGACAGTAAGAACAGCATTACCACCTGAACTAGTGTACTTGCATTTAATATTAGGTGGGTAATAGACAACTGGCCTGAAGTATCCATTTAGAACTTAACCTCTAAGTTTGTTACATCCTCTGGTATAAATTGCTTGATATAAGCTAAAGCCTCACGACTCATTGGAGTAGGCTTCATCTTTTTCATATCTAAAAATGCGATCGAGCATTCAAATTCAAACAATAATTCTGAGTGTTGATTATAAACTTGTTGAAAAATTTTTAAACTTGCAAATCGAGCTTTTGTTGGAATACAGGTAACCGTAAGCAGATCATCTAGCTTTGCTGAGCTAATATAATTACCTTTGATATTTTTTATTACAAAGCCTAGCTTTTGCTCCAACATAGAACTTTGACTCATTCCCATTCCGCGCAGCCACTCAGTTCTGGCTCTTTCGCAGAATTTTAGGTAGTTGGCATAATAGACAATTCCTCCAGCATCAGTATCTTCATAATAAACACGAGACTGATTGGTAAAAACTTTTGCTGTCATTATGATTTTTCCTTTTCAATCTTTAAACCAAATTTCTTATAGGCTTTATCAGTAGCTATACGACCGGTTCTTGAACGTTGCACGAAGCCCTGCTGAATAATATATGGCTCTACAACATTCTCGAGGGTATCTCTGTCATGACCTAATGAAGCTGCCAGACTTTCAATACCTACAGGTCCGCCTGCAAAATCATAGATAATGCTGCGTAAATACTGTCTGTCAAAATCATCAAAACCGTCTTCATCAATTCTTAACATGGTAAGGGCTGACTTTGCGATATCCAAGGTGATTCTGCCATTACCTTTTACCTGTGCATAATCTCTTACACGACGTAACAGTCTGTTGGCAATACGGGGTGTACCGCGTGATCTTTTAGCAATCTCATGAGCACCATCTTTATCAATTAGAACTTTTAATTTTGAAGCAGAGCAATTGATAATGATTTCAAGTTCTTCTGGTGTATAGAACTTTAACTGCAGGATAATGCCAAATCTTGCACGCAGAGGTGAGGTTAAAGTACCGGCTCTTGTAGTTGCACCAACCAGAGTAAAAGGATTTAGAGTGATCTTAATTGAACGGGCTGAAGGTCCCTCACCAGTCATAATATCTACCATGTAATCTTCCATAGCTGGATATAAAAACTCTTCGATTACAGGTGACAGTCTGTGGATCTCATCAATAAAGATAACGTTTCTAGGTTGCAAATTGGTAAGCAGAGCTGCTGCATCACCTTTCTTTTCAAGTGCAGGTCCTGAGGTCTGTGAGATACCTACAGATAGTTCATTTGCAATAATGTTGGATAATGTTGTCTTACCAAGACCTGGAGGTCCGAAGATCAACACATGATCTAAAGCTTCTCCACGCTGTTTGGCAGCTTTTAGCGCAATCCCCAACTGCTCTTTTACCTCAGTCTGACCTATGTAGTCATCCAAAGTCTGAGGTCTTAATGCTCTATCTTCTGAGGCTTTAGTATTTTCTAAAATTTCCTCTTCAGGAGTTTTTTCAGGTCTTATATCTGAACTTACTTCTAGTGAGTCTGCAAAAATACCTAAATCTTTATCTGATGGCATAAATTAAGTGCGTCCTTTGGTAATTAAAGCTAAAGCTGCAACAATGATTTCCTGAGTGGTCATATCGTGATTTTGTGCTAACACAGCTTTTACACACTTGATAGCATCGCCTTCTTTATAACCTAAGGCAGTCATAGCAGCAATTGCATCATTAAAGTTCTCATTAGCCTGAGTTGCAGCACTTGCATTAGAACCTAAAGCCACATTTTCGGCTACTGAGAAGTTCTTTAATCTATCCTTTAACTCAACTACCATTCTTTGAGCAGTCTTTTTGCCCACTCCAGGGATCTGCTCTAAAGCTTTAGACTGTTCACCTAAAACAGTTTCAACAAATGAATCTACATCAAATGTAGATAACACAGCTAGAGCCATCTTAGGGCCAACACCGTTAACCTTGATTAAGGTCCTAAAAAGCTCTCTTTGCTCAACTGAGCTGAAGCCATATAGAATTTGAGCATCTTCTCTTACAACATGCTGGATAAATACAAAGGTATTCTCGCCTACCTTTAAATTACCAAGACAGGTAACTGGCATATCAACTTCATAGCCAACTCCACCTACCTCAATAAGTGCAGTTACACCATCTATTCTTAAAACTTTTCCTTGTAAACTTCCAATCATTAAAGATTACCCATTGTGTTGATAACTGCTATCAAAAGATAAAGCATAGCTATCATTATTATTTTTCTCTTTGGAATCTGCCATGAACTGAGCCTTGTGTTGCCACACCAGCGCCCATAGCTTTTGTAACTTTACTTGTAAAGCAGTGACAAAGAGCACAAGCTAAGCCGTCAGCAGCATCAGCTTGTGGATTACCGTTTAATCTTAAGATCTTTTTGACCATGAACTGAACTTGTTCTTTGTCAGCCCAACCATACCCTACTACAGATTGCTTAATTTGCATTGGAGTATACTCAAACACACTTAGACCTTGATTAGCCCCTGCTACAATCGCGCTCGCTCTGGCCTCTGACAGTTTTACAGTTGACTGAACATTTTTAGATAAGAAGGTTTCTTCAACAGCCATTGCATCAGGTTTGAACTGTTCAACTAAAGCTGTAACACCGTCATAAATGATCTTAAGTTTAGAAGCTAAATCTCCATCACCAGTTTTAATACAACCTGATCCTATATACACGGGCTCATTGCCATTCATTCTGACAATGCCGTAGCCTGTAAATCTTGAGCCAGGATCGATACCTATAATTATTTCTGACATCTATCTTATCTTTTGTAAAAGGACTTTTGAGGTTGTACTCTCATTAACTTTAAGCAAAAAATACAGGTAAAACACCTGTAAATTACACCATTTGTTAAAAAGTTAATGTTTAATCTAATATCTGTAAATTATGCCTTATGAATTTAAAAATTGCTTTTTATACTTACAGAAAATAAAAAAAGCAGAACCTGAAAAGATCCTGCTTGAACAATGAAAATATGAGATAAGAGGAGCAGATTGCTCTGCTCCACAAAAGTGAACTATATTAGAACCAAGCGTCTGCCTGAACACCAAATACAGTTACGTTGTCTCTGTTTCTACCGTATGAAACTGTCTCCAGAGTACCGTTATCAGATTTTACAACGTGGTTGTAATCGCCCTTGAATGATGCATATTCACCAACACTATGACCTGCGTGCTTATAGGTTACAAAGAAACGAATTTCAGGTCTGTTGTAAAAAGCTGATGCATCCGGGCAAAGAACATAAGCCAGTGTGGCTTTCTGCTGCTGAGCATTGGTGTTAAGCTTAGCATCAGTGTAGGAATCAGACTTTGTGTACATACCAAATTCAGCTGCAACCTTGGTCATCTTGGTTAACTGTAACTCAGGACGAACAACTAACTGGAATGCCTTAGACTTTCTTAAATTGGTCAGCTCATTGTCATAACCACCGTTAACAGTACCTCTGATGTGGTAATACATTAAGACTCTGTCAGTAAATCTTACATTGCCAAAATCCAGGAAGTCCCATGTGTAGGTGCTGCTTGAAGCATTGTTCTGCAACCAGGTACCGTCACCAAAACCAGAGAATGCGGTTGAACCAGTAATATATCTTACATAGGTATTATTCCAGCCACCTAATAAGGCTTCACCAAAGCCTAAAGTTAGGATATGACCGTTAGAAAGATCACGTGCTAACTTGTAAGCGAAAGATGAATACTCTGATGAATAGCGCTGTGGAGTAATTAAGGTATAACCTAAATCCAGCCAGGTACCGTCAACAGGAGCAAATCCATAATCTACATCAAAAAGATTGGTTGAAATATATTTTGGAGAAACGGCTCCACTAAAACCTGCTTTCTTAGTGCCAAAATAAGTTTTTTCACCATTTTTAACACTGGCAGTATCTGCTTCAAAGTATTCATAATTGTTAGAATCAGCGAATTCATTTTCTAATGTTGAAGCAAAAGTTGCATCAGAGTCACGACGAGTCCAGTTTGCTCTGAAGTTACCTGAACCTAATGACAGGTTTTCGATACCTACACCGTTACCTGAAGTGTTACGCCAGTACTGATCAACTAAGTGAGAATCAGTACGAACATATTTCTTACCAACCCAAATTACAGCATTTGGATCAAAATCCAACATACCTGAAACTCTCAGGAAAGCCTGAGTATTGGCAAAAGTCAGATCACTACTTGTATCCTGCCATGCGCCCTGTTTTCTAGACTGCATAGCAAATGTGGTTCTGAAATCCCACTGAGTGTTGTCAACTTCAGCTAGAGTAACACCTGGAGACAACTCAATATAGGTATCATTCTCATTACCTAAACGACCTACATCATTTGGGTTTGAATCAAAATGTTTTGAGAATACTGCAGCACGGAAATATGATACATCACCTTTTAATGCAGTATCTGCATTTAAAGCTGCGTTAGCTGCAGGAGTCATAAAAGAAGCTGCAACGACAGCAGCTGCCAGAAGATTAACTTTTTTCATTTTTTACATCCCATAATAAAGCTCCTAAAGCGTGGAGCTTTAGTAATTGAGGGGGTATAAAAAGTAAAAAAATAAGTACAGAGAATGGTGTTGAGGCGTTTTTTTGGGGGAGGTAAAAAAGGAAGAACAGAGCAGAACTTTACCGCTGCCGCATTGCTCCAAGGTCGCGCCTCAAGCCCGGCTTAAAGTTCATAAAAAGCGCTCAAAACCGCCCTCAGAGCCAGGGCCTGCGGCCCTTTTCCACCCCGCCATCGTTCCCCACCTCTCTCCCCACCTCTCCACACACCCCACCCATACCGAAGTTCCCTAAAAGAGGTATATTGAAGACATATAAAAAACTGTTACGGACTTCTCTCTTTACTTCGGTAAGGTATTTCAACGTACTTCATTAGTTGCCAGTTGAAATTAAAAGCGAGCTCACAAAATAACGTAGAACACATTTTACCTGATTCAAATATGTCTAAATACATATGTTATTTGCTTTTCCGATGAACTGTGACTTGATTGTAATAAAATCATCCTACATTCTTGCTTACACTTTGACCTATTCAGTCATTATTTATGGCAGCAAAAAAAAGCTAATGTATAATTATGTTAGAAGACTTTTATGCAGGACAAAACATGAGCAACAAAACTTTTTTACCGCTTCCAACAGGTAACAGTGACTTTACAGAGATAAGAGCAAAGAACCGCTATTATGTGGACAAGAGTCCATACCTTAAAACTGTATTCTCTGAAGATGTTCCTGCTGAAGGTTCAGTTGTTGCTGATGGTTCTGCTGTGCTGCTCTTTACAAGACCAAGACGTTTTGGCAAGACTCTTCTCATGGATATGTTTGAGAGCTTTCTTAAGATTAGTGAATCAAATCCAGGTGACTCCTCTCTTCAGAAAGAACTCTTTAAAGGCTTAAAAATACTTGAAGATAAAGAGTTCTGTGAAAAGTACATGGGCAGGTTTCCTGTAATTTTTATTAGTTTAAAGGATGTTGGAGGAACAACTGTAAAACTTGGTCTTTTCACAGTAGAAGGAGAACTTCTTGATAAATGGGAGATTAAGACTTACACAGAAAACGAAGGAGAACGTATTCTGCCAGATGTTGCAGAGGCAATTAAGGGAAAAATTGCTGAAAAACTTCTTAAAGCCGAAGAAATCTGTGGCATTGGAGTAGGAGTGCCGGCACCTGTAGATAAAAACGGAGCCATTGAACGTGCCGCAAATGTCGGCTGGATGGCAAAAGAAATCAAAAAAGAATTGGAGGAACTCACAGGTTTCCCATGTGTTATTGGAAATGATGCCAACGTAGCAGCTCTTGGTGAGATGTGGAAGGGTGCCGGAGAAGGAGAAAAAGACTTGATCATGGTAACACTTGGAACTGGCGTTGGCGGCGGTATCATCATTGATGGTCATGCGGTAGTCGGAGCTCACGGAGCAGGTGGAGAAATCGGACATATCACAGTAAGAGATGATGAGACAGAGGCTTGCGGATGCGGAAGAAAAGGATGCCTTGAACAATATGCTTCTGCAACCGGGCTTGTCCGTCTGGCTAAGAGATATTTTGAGAAAAATACGAAAAACAGTATTTTAACTGGAAAAGAAATCACTGCAAAAGAAGTATTTGATGCAGCAAAAGCAGGAGATGCAGCGGCTTTAGAAATTACGGAAGAATTTGGTGCATATCTTGGACAGGCATTAGTAAATTTAGCAGCAACCGTTGACCCTGCTGTATTCGTCATTGGCGGGGGTGTGTCAAAAGCAGGAGATATTCTTTTAACCAAATAGAATAGGAGGTTAATTAGTGAAGTATTTCACTTCTCAAGATGTAGTTGAAGCCTGGAAACGTGGTGAGATCAACCGCTTTAGGGTAAGAATGAATAGGAACACAGCGCGACGCTGTGGTTATCCAGAGCGTGAAAAATGTTTTGACGATGCACTAAAAATTATTGATGAACTGCGTAAGGCAGGAGCAGAGAAAGAATAATAACAGGAGAAGGAGAAAACCAAATGAATATTAATTTTGATTCTGCAACTTATAACGCGTTGTTAAATCGTGCAAAGGCAGAAGGGAAATCAATTCCAAAACTTGTTAATGAATTACTAATTACAGTCCTTACAAAGGAGGAACTAAATGATCAAAAATATCAAAACAATTGCCGAAGCGAAAGCCAAATGTCTAAATCAGAAAGATGGTAAACAAAAATATGTAGTCGTTGAGCAGTGGTTGAAGATGTTTAAAAAGTGGTTCTCACCGTCAGGTAATGAATACACCGCTACACTGCCAGCCGTTGAAATCTATAGCTATATAGCTGGATTCAATGAACAAGGGCAAGAATGTTACGCCACTCAAAAAACATTATCTAATATTGGAATGGTTAGTGATCGCCAGGTTCGCAATATTATAAATATGTTTGTTGATATGGGAGTTCTTTCTGTAGAGGCTCGGGACGGGCAAACATCACTCTATAAAGCATTACCATTCACAGATGCACATATTACTCCCCCTGGAGAGTCATCACTACCTGATCCTTCTGAGAAAGAAGACGAATCTAATGAAATATTGAATGTTTCCGAAATCATCGTTGAAGAAGAAACACAAGAGCCAGAGTTCCCTGAGCGGCCCGAAATTTTTACTTGGCTTCTTTCCCTTGATAAGAAGAAACCACCGCACGAAGAAACAGAAGATTTTGTAAAACGAGCATTAGATTCAAAGAATATCTATCTTTGTGAAAATGATTTTGACTCTTTGATAATTGATCTCAAAAGTGAGAGCACAATATATGATTCACTACCCTTCTAAGGAGAATAAATGACTTATAACATCACTATAGGAAACAAAACTATTGAAATAACTGAAAGCGGATACAACATTTTAAAAGCTATTTTGGACATAGAGTTTTCACCACCGACAGTGGTTAGCTTTTGTAGTTTAGGCGGCTACAGCGCACAACACGTAAATCATTGGTTAAATCATTTTACATCGTTCGGTGTGCTGGATTATGAAGGGATTAACAGCACTACATTTCGTCTTTTGAAATTAAACAAAGATTTTGAATTGTTTCTCACAAACAATCAATAACAACAGATCGGGCAATACATATGGCAAATGCATTTATGGCGATATTCATCGTAACAATGGCGTCCAGTTTTTATAATCCACATAAAAAGAGGGAAAAATGGGAAGAAAGAAAAAGAACTACTTAAAACGTATTGAAAAAAACAGTAATTTCAATTCAAAAAGACAACGTCCACCGACACACACCAATAACGAAATTCCAGGGGAAGAGATAATCTTTATTCTTGAAACAGAATCCCCTGAATTAAGTGATGAAGAATTAGAAATAATCCAATCAATGCCAGGCGTTTACTTTCGCCCAAGAACAAGAAAACAAACTATCATTTCTGATGGCACTCTGAAACGTTGGCAGTTTTTAGGGTTTAGCTCCTATCATCATTTTTTGGGATTTAACGCTTTCAATAATTGTGTAGGTGGTGCATCGGAAGTCGATCTGATGGCTCATTTAGAAGATACATTAGCTTCTAACAAACGTTCTAACTAATAAAATGATGGGTGTATGTATAAGCGCCCAATGAAAATATTCAAAAAAGGAAAAATAATGATTGGATATATTCAAGAAACACAATTATTTCAGATGATCCTGTCTGATGCAAAAAACTATGCAGAGTTAATTCGGCTGGCAAAAGAAACAGAAGACTACGAAGCATTAGAGCGTTACCGTGATGAAGTGCTGACGCTCAAGACACCTTTTAACATCGTATTGAATATGATTAATGATGCATTACAAGGAGAATACGCATAATGGAAGAAGATATTAGCAATGCAATGGAACAACTTTTAGATCTGACTATCTCACTACAAACAAGAATAAATCAAGCCTATTCAGATTTATGCGATTACACGCTCTCTCAATGCGTTATTAGCTTAATGAAGGTGAATGTAAGCCTTGACGATTTTATCTCTCTGGTGAGCGTATCAGAGGACGATGCAAAACAGTGTAATCAAATCATCACAGACATCGCCACCACGTTAAAGGTTGCAAGTGAAGAGATTCAGCAATTAGTAGATGATTTAGCAAAAAGTGCTATTTTCTCTAAATGATAATGAAAATTATTTGCATTTATAATGATTTTGTTATATAATAATTTTAGGGGTAGATAAAAAGATTTTAGTTGGTGTTAATCCTTCTACTGTCATAAATCCCTGCATATGGAAGGTGATAGCCTCAAAGGTTGAGTGGCATTAACCTCTAACAAATATTACCTTCCATCTCTCAAGAAGTTTTAGAATAATCATAACTCCCTCTTTGATTGTTGATTGTTTCTACGTTGTGTTGATGAATGTTGTTAGGCATTGTGCTTAATTTTGATAAAAGCGGGTAGGTGTTATCTCCTTGCCCTTCCCGCTCTTATTTTTCATCTATGCTTATCCTAAAGCTCCTTATTTTGTCAGAAAACATTAAAGAGCCTTACACTGATAGTTATATTTTATAACTATTTACTAACATCATTAAACTATTATTTAATGACAGAAGTTAGTAACAGAATAATCTATTAAGTTGTTGTCAAAAACAATCATCTGCATAGCGTTAGCCGCAAGCAGAGAGAGTTTAGCTAAGAATGGTGCAATAAACTTTGGAAATATTGATAGCAAAACGGGTTTTATAGAATGCGGATCTATAAGCTTTGGTTGTAAAAACGATTTTCTGAAACGGTAGATTACTGTTGGTGTAGTTAATCATTATTAAAAATTTAATCTGTGAGTAGATTGGAATAGTGATTCCTTAAAATCTGACTGGTGCATCCACACCATGAAAGATAGCGGTTGGCCACCGCGCCCCGAATAGATATTCCTGATTGATTCCGCATGTTTTCCTAAGAGCATGTTTTCAGGAGTATCTATTCACCCTTTAAGCATATCATCAAGTATATTTAAAAAGTGTATTTGCTGATATGTTTAATCCTCTTATAGTTTAACTTATCAATTATGTAATTGCCCGCACGTTAAAGCCCCTTTGCTGGTCAGAATTAACCTCTTACGGCATTGGGGCTTTTTATTTGTCTGGCACTAACAGGAACATTATTTATGAAACAAGAAATGATTATCAGCAAAGACGGGGAAACGATGATTGTTAGTGATGAAAACCTCATTAAGGTTGCCGCACTGTTGGGAGTTACTCCCGAAAGTCTTCGTTCTACCACTGCTCAATTATTTAAATCGGCTGATGCGGTTAGTCTTGCTGATGCCCTTAAATCTAAAATTAAACAACTGAAAGGAAAATAATCTTATGGCTAACCCATATGGAAAATTAAAAGCAGTGAATGCGGATAACTCCCGTTCACGCTGTAAGGTAGTAGCGGCTTTGTTGAATAAATCAGATTTCGGGTAAGTCTCCCCCGTAGCGGGTTGTGTTTTCAGGCAATACGCACGCTTTCAGGCATACCTGCTTTCGTCATTTTGTTCAGCGCTCGTACCAGGGCCATAGCCTCCGCAACCTGACCATCGTAGTCACGCAGCGTCAGTGAACCCCCGAACAGCTGTTTTACCCGGTACATCGCCGTTTCCGCTATCGAGCGACGGTTGTAATCTGTTGTCCATTTCCACCGCGCATTACTCCCGGTCATTCGCTGATTAGCCACTGCACGGTTACGGTCTGCATATTCACCGGGCCAGTAACCCGCACCTTTTCGGGGTGGGATAAGCGCGCTGATTTTCTTACGTCGCAGTTCATCGTGACAGAGCCGGGTATCGTAAGCGCCATCGGCGGCGGCTGACCTGATTTTCCGGTGGGTTTGCCGGATTAACCCGGGGAAGGCCTCTGAGTCCGTAACGTTGTTCAGCGACAGGTCAGCGCAGATGATTTCATGTGTTTTACTGTCAACGGCGAGATGCAGCTTACGCCAGATACGGCGGCGTTCCTGGCCATGCTTTTTGACTTTCCACTCGCCTTCACCGAAGACCTTCAGCCCGGTGGAATCAATTACCAGGTGTGCGATTTCACCCCGGGTGGGCGTTTTGAAACTGACATTAACCGACTTTGCCCGCCTGCTGACACAGCTGTAATCCGGGCAGCGTAGCGGAACGTTCATCAGAGAAAAAATGGAATCAATAAAACCCTGTGCAGCCCGCAGGGTCAACCTGAACACGCGTTTAATGACCAGAACGGTGGTGATGGCAAGGTCAGAATAGCGCTGAGGTCTGCCTCGTGAAGAAGGTGTTGCTGCTGATATCCTGCATAGCGCTGAGCATGCTGTTCATGCGCTGATTGCTGAGGTCTGCCTCCCTGCCGATATCGTTCATCTTTTCGCTTGTGTTCCCCGCCTCTTCGGCGTTCTTCTTGACCTGGTCGGAGATCTCGCTTACGGTTGCCACAAGTTCCTCAATGGAGCCAGCCTGCTCAGTGGAGCCGGAAGCCAGCGCCTGGGCGCCGCTGGATACCTGATCCGCGCCCACAGCCACCTGGTCAGCAGCAAGGTTGATTTCAGACAGCGTACTGTTGAGGGAGTTCGTGATATTGTCCAGGGCGTTCTTGAGGTCCGCGAACTTGCCCTTGTAGTCCAGCTTGAGGCTTATGTTGAGGTTGCCGCCGGCGATATCGTTCAGCACGCCGGAAAGCTCGTCGATATATCCGACATAGCTGTGCAGCCTTGCGGTGGTCTGCCGGAAGCTCTCCGCCAGTTCGCCGATATCGTCCCTGGAGTGGCAGTCCACATTGACGTCGAGGTCGCCTGCCGCGATCTTCTTTGCCGCCGCACTAAGACCGCTGATAGGCTTGGTTATCTTGTTTACGATGATGAACGCGATAATCACGGCAGCAACCGCCACGATGACAACGGCGCCGAGGATCATGATGATCAGCATGTTGGTCTCTGCGGACAGCTCAGAACCGGTGACGGTGGAGATGAGCGTCATTCCGTTGTTGAGGGTACTGTAAACCGCGCTGCGGCTGGAGTCGCTCACTCTTGCGCCGATAAGTTCCCGCGTGCCGCTGGTCACGCCGTTATACAGCGCCGGACTGGCCTCGGCAAGGGACGTATTGAAATCCATCGTGGGGCAGTACATGACATTGCCGTCGCCGTTAATGACTATCGGAAGGTAGGATTCGAACCTGGTGCAGCCGTCCGCCAGACTCTCCACCATGTCAAACTCGATATCCATGCCGACGATGCCGACATTAACGCTGTCGCGGAACAGCGGAACGACATAGGATATCATGTATATGCCAACATTGTCATTGTAATAGGGCGACATCCACATCGGCGCGCCGTTGTTCACCGGGGTGTAGTACCAGCCGACATGGGAAACGTCAGATTTGTCATACACGCTGAAATCAGTCGGGGTGACGCTCTGGAAATCCTCCTCGGTGCTGTTTCTGGTCATGAACAGACCGGAGGTCGGCTCGGTGAAATCCGGATTGTATCTTATGTAGGAGCAGATAGCGCCGGCAGTATTGGAGGACGCGCTGTAAAGCGTATCCTCGAGCTTCCCTGTAAGCTCGGTGACGTATTCGCCGCTGCTCTGGAACTTGCTGAAATCGTCCAGAGAGGTCATCGTGAGGTCAGCCACGGTTTTGACGGACTGCTCCACGCGGTTCAGGTAGGAGTTGATATCCGAAGCGGTTCGGTCGCACTCCTCCTGCATGATGCTGGTGACGTTGTCGTGCATGTACACGCTGGAATATATGGTGGACAGCGCTCCCACGATCGTCGTGGAAGCAAGGGTGCATACCACGGCGGCGATGCTTATTTTCTTTGCGATCTTCATAATTAAGCCTCCAGAATTTACCGGAGAGTGGCGCAAAGACAATGATCCAAGCGCCATTGCCCGGAGTAGTTTTCTGCCTGTATACTAAAAATTATAGCACAATCTGCCGGATTTTTCAATACAATTTCTCAATGTTTTACAAAAATATATACGCAGGAGAGAAGCGGCGGACAAAAATGGGACCGCACTCCAGCAGTCCCACCGTGTTATTCTCACTTTCCGAGCTTGACGTGAATAAAGTCGTTGATCATATCGACGCACTTATCAAAGCCAAGCGCACCGCTGTTAAGGCACAGGTCGTAATTCCGGGCGTCTATCCATTCCCTGCCGGTGTGCGCCTTGTAATATGCGGCGCGCTCCCGGTCAATGGAAGCGATTGCCTTGAGCGCCTCCCTGCGGTCGGTTATTCCCTTGACAT